>Ga0326728_10006139_pt1 | contig 32794 bp, 34 predicted proteins | sample MB3enrmetagenome_FD_207602 | JGI IMG/M metagenome (GOLD analysis project Ga0326728, IMG submission 207602) | Lab enriched peat soil microbial communities from McLean, Ithaca, NY, United States - MB31MN | ecosystem: Environmental > Terrestrial > Soil > Wetlands > Peat | place: USA: New York... | reverse complement strand
GGAGTTCCCTCCGCCATCAAGACCTTCAATTGGATCGGCACGATGATCGGCGGGAAGATCCGCTTCACAACTCCCATGTTGTTCGCCATCGGGTTCGTCTCGGTCTTCATCACCGGCGGGCTCAGTGGCATCTTCCTGGGCCAACCGCCCATCGATCTCTATTTCCACGACACCTACTTCGTCCTCGCTCACTTCCACCTGATTATGGGCGTAGCCGCCATCTTCGGAATTTTCGCCGGGACTTATTTCTGGTTCCCCAAGATGTTCGGCCGGATGATGAACTCGACGCTGGGGAAGATTCACTTTTGGTTCACCTTTGTGGGCGTCTATGCAATTTTCATGCCCATGCATTACCTGGGGCTGGAAGGAAACCCACGGCGGTATTCGGAGTTCATCGACAACTTCCTGCTGCCGCTGATTTCCGTGCACAGGTTCATTTCTATCGCGGCGTTCATTACCGGCGGCGCGCAACTGATCTTCCTCTTCAATCTTTTCTGGAGCATGTTCAGGGGCGCGAAAGCGGCGGAGAACCCCTGGGAGGCCACAACCCTCGAGTGGACAATTCCTTCGCCCCCTCCCTTTGACAACTTCGCCGGAAAGCACCCGGTGGTTTTTAACGGTCCCTATGAGTTCAGCGCGCCGGGCGCCGCAAAGGACTTCATTATGCAGACTTCGCCGGAGCGGATTATGGCCGGGCACTAACGGCAGTCGTCAGTGGTCAGTTGTCAGTCGTCAGTAGCAAGGGACAACGGACCACGGACAACTGACAACGGACAAGGATTTCCATGGGTTCCACAACGCTAACGCCAACCAAGCCAGAAGACGACATCAGGATCGGAGATGCCGGCCACGGTGGCGCCAGTTTCCGCCCGGGCGACTTTGGCGGCGGTGGGGGTTGGGGAGAATTCAGGGTACCCGAGCGCACTTATCGGCTGGGGATGTGGTTCGCACTGACCGGCATTGTGATGTTGTTTGCCGCTTTCACCAGTGCCTTGGTGGTCCGCAAAGGAATGTCGTTCGACTGGATTCCCGTGCGCGTGCCTCGAGTCCTGTGGCTGAACACCTTCGTGCTGATCGCCAGCAGCGCCACCCTGGAGCTCTCCCGCCGCTCACTCCGCGCGGGCACAGCGAAGGCATTCATCCGCTGGCTTTCAGCGACACTGGTTTTGGGCCTCGGCTTCCTCGCCGGACAGCTCATTGCCTGGCGCGAGCTGGCCGCGCGCGGAGTTTATCTGGCCAGCAATCCCGGCAGCTCTTTCTTTTACGTATTGACGGCCGCGCACGGTTTCCACTTGCTGGGGGGTGTTGTGGCCCTTGCTTACGTGGTTTTTCGCGCCCGCCGCATTGCCTTCGGCCAGGCGCGGCGCACGCCTGTGGATGTGACTGCAATTTACTGGCACTTCATGGATGCGCTTTGGATTTATGTCTTTTTCGTGCTCATGAGTTGGATGTAAGAAGCAAGTGGTTAGTGGCTAGTGGCCAGTGGCTAGTGGTTAGTGGCGAGCGCCAGGCAGCAGCCTAGGTGCTAGCCACTAGCCACCAGCCACAAGCCACTATTCTTGAGGACGGGGGATTAGGATGGCCAGCAACGAAGTCGTAACCACGAATCTCAGCCAAGTTGCGGAATCAGCGTGGGGAGGAGGTGTGGCGCCCTTTGCCACAGGCTCGAAGAAGCTGGGCATGTGGCTCTTCATCCTCTCCGACGCCATTACCTTCTCCGCGCTCATCATGGCTTACAGCTACGTCCGCGTAGCCAGCAGCGCCTGGCCCACGCCCTTCGAGTTCTACCCGGGTATCGTGAAGGCCACGGTCATGACCGTCATCCTCTTGACCAGCTCCGTCACCATGGTGATGGCCGTGCGCGCCGCCAAGCTGCAAAGGCGCTCGAGTGTAGTGAAGTGGTTGGGAGCCACTATGCTGGGTGGCTTGACCTTCGTCATCATCCACGCCACCGAGTGGGCTGGCTTGATTCGTGAGGGCGTCCGCCTCTTCAAGAACCCCTGGGGAGCGCCGCTGTTCGGGGCCGCCTTCTTTACCTTGACCGGCTTGCACATGACCCACGTCTTCTGCGGTGTCGTCTATCTGGGAGTTGTCGCCGCCCTGACCGCCAAAGGAAAATTGACTTCCGAGGATGTGGAGGTCAGTGGTCTGTACTGGCATTTCGTAGACTTGGTGTGGATGTTTATCTTCCCGTTGGTGTACATACTCTCCGTTAAGATGGGGTGAGGGTTGACGAAAGACGTCAGTTGTCCGTAGTCAGTCGTCCGTTGCAACGAGCAACTGACAACTGAACACGGACAACGGTTCCCAGGAGGTGAACGATGTGTCCATTCTGTTTGGCAACCGTGGGATTAGCCGTCGCCGGGGCGGTTTCTACCGGCGGTCTAGCAGCATTGGCTGTGAAAGTTTCTTGGAAAAAGAACGGAGCAAAAGAAATCGTCCCGAATCTGAATAACAAGAAGAAATGAAATTTCGACGAACACGATTGACAATCCGAAGGCCGTGCGCATTCGCTCACCGGGTTCAGAAAACAAAGGAGAAATAAGATGGCAACAAGCAAAGAGAGAGAGAAGGAACACGGGAAAGGGCATCTCGCGATGAACACACCCCCGATCGTGTCGCAGCAGGAGTGGGAGGCTGCGCGCCAGCAGCTCCTCGTGAAGGAGAAGGCATTGACCCGTTCCCGTGACGCGCTGGCCGCCGAACGCCGGCGGATGCCTTGGCTGGCTGTGGACAAGAAGTACGAGTTCGACGGACCCAAGGGCAAGGTTAGCCTGCTCGATTTGTTCGAGGGCCGCCGTCAGTTGATCGTCTATCGCGCCTTCTTCGAGCCCGGGGTGTTCGGCTGGCCCGAGCACGCCTGCCGCGGCTGCTCCCTGGGCGCCGATCAGGTCGCCCACCTGGCCCATCTGAACGCTCGCGACACCACGCTCGCCTACGCCTCACGCGCGCCTCAGGCGGACATCGCGCGCCTGAAGGCGCGGATGGGCTGGGAGATGCCCTGGTACACCATCACCGACAGCTTCGACGCGGACTTCGGCGTCGATGAATGGCACGGCCACAACGTGTTCTTCCGCGACGGCGACCGGGTGTTCCGCACATACTTCATCAACAACCGTGGCGACGAGGCGATGGGGAGCACCTGGAGCCATCTCGATGTCACGCCGCTCGGCCGTCAGGAGACTTGGGAGGACTCGCCAGAGGGTTACCCCCAGACCCCGCCGTACAAGTGGTGGAACTGGCACGACAACTACGACGCCGAGGCCTCGCCGGACCCGAAGTGGATCGACATAATAACCGACCCTCAAGAAGCCGCCCGAAAGCGCGACCGAGAGGCGAGAGCATTACCAGGTTAGGAGGCTCTATGAATTCAGCATTGCATCGTAACCACTCTGAAACCGGCGTCAAGGTTTTCCTGGTGGTATGGTTCTGGCTCCTGGCGCTGACGGGTGTGGAAGTCTTCTTAGGGTACAAGGCTTTCGCAGTGAACATCATGATCGTGCTGCTGATGGGCCTTTCCGTGATTAAGGCTTCCTTGATCATCGCTTACTTCATGCACTTGCGTTACGAGAAGGCCAGTATGGCGGCTACCTTGATGCCCGCTTTAGTGATGGTTATTCTCTTGATGTTCATGGTGTTCCCGGACAGCTTCAGACTATTGGCGATGAGGCCACATTAGGTGTAGATTTAGATTTGGGGCTTTGGTCGTGTGTTGATGTTAAACGAAATAGGCGCTCTTGCCTGTGCTAGATAGTGCCCCCGTGCGCCGAGCACAGGCAAGAGTGCCTGTGCCACCCCAGTTGGGAATCGGAATGGCGGCATTAACAAAAGTCCTTAAGCATGCAGTTAATTGGCTGTTTGCGCTAATCGTATTGCTGTGCTCCTCAGCGCCGGCCTATGCGCAGGGTTGTGCAATGTGCTATACCAGCGCAGCGGCGTCAAAAGCCGGCGCGCTACACGCCTTGCGAAGTGGAATTCTTATCCTGCTCCTTCCTGTGCTCGTCATGTGTTCAGGCATCTTTGTGGTTATTTATCGTTCTCGGAACCGGTTTTGCGGCGCGGCCGATTGGACCGCTGAGCAAGACTGTGAATTGCGCGAAATGCTTATTCGGATGGACAGGGTTGCCCCTTCGGGGCAAACCATGAGTAGCCGTGGGTGAAACCCACGGAAAGAAAGCGAAAATAACTGTACCGGCCCCGGAGGGGCCGCACTACAGGTCAACCCCGTTGGGGTTGAGGGGTTCCCCTCGACCTCGTTGTCCGCAGGTTGAAACCTGCGGCTATTCACGGAAGGCCCCTGCGGGGCCTGGGGATCCCTGGCCGCAAGTACTTGGAGGAACACCGTGGACAACGGACAACTGACCACGTCGGGTTCTACTATGAAAACGAAACCATCCAATCCGTGGTTACATCGCTACGCAATCTTCGTCGCATTCTGCACCTTCATTTTGATTATCGCCGGCGCCCTGGTGACCAGCAACGACGCGGGGCTTTCCGTGCCTGACTGGCCGACCTCTTTCGGCAGCTTCCGCATGCCACGCATGGTGGGCGGGATCATGTTTGAACACGGCCACCGGATGATCGCCGGGACGGTGGGAATCCTGACCATCATTCTCGCCTTGGTGATCTGGATCAAGGACTCCCGGCGCTGGGTGAAATGGGTCGCCGGGGCTGCCGTGCTGGCCGTGTTGGCTCAGGCCATGCTTGGCGGAATCACGGTGCTCTTTTATTTGCCCGTGGCCATATCGACCAGTCATGCCACCCTCGCCCAAATCTTCTTTTGCCTCACGGCCAGCCTGGCCGTTTTCACCCGAGCCGACTGGCGATGGGACGAGCCCAAGCTTGAAGACGCTTCCGCTGCCTCGCTTCGTCACCTGACCGTGGCCACAACGGGCGTCATCCTCGTGCAACTGGTTCTGGGGGCTGCTTACCGCCACTCGGGCATCGGCATCGAGCCGCACGTGGTAGGGGCCGGCGTGGTCACCATGTTCGTGGCCTATGTCGTCACTCGAACCATGACCAAGTTCTCGCAGACGCCCGCCCTGCTCAGGCCTGCCCTGCTGCTGGGCGCTCTGCTGCTGCTCCAGGTTTTCCTCGGCATTGGTTCGTACGTCGTGAAGATGGCTGACCGCAATGCGCCTCAACCCCTGCCGCCGGTGGTTAACATGACCACCGCCCATGTGGCCGTGGGCGCCTTGGTGCTGGTCACCAGCCTTTATTTGACTTATCAGGCGCATCGCTTCCTCGCGCCTCGAGTTGGGGAAGCAAGAATCGCTTCCGCCCCGCACAGGGCGGCCATCTAAACGGCTCGCCTCCTCGGCGGAGGAGGCAATCTGGGGGTGCTGGACCGGAACCAGAGCGGCCAAACCCACCACCCCCGCGCCTCTCCTTAAAAAGGCGGGGCAGCGAATTGTCTGTCGAACTCGCAGCCAAGCGCTCGGAAGGATAATCTTGACGAACGGTCTCCACCATCCTGTTACCAACCGCACGACGCCCCAGTGGCTCGCGCGCTTGGCGGACTATTGGACTTTAACCAAGCCGGAGGTCAATTTCCTGGTCCTGGTCAGCACCCTGGTCGGATTCTATCTTGCTTCGCGCGGCCCGCTGGAATTCTCCCGCTTGTTCCACACCCTCATGGGCACGCTGCTGGTAGCCAGCGGCACTGGAACGCTGAACCAGTACATCGAGCGCCAGTCGGATAAGCTTATGCGCCGAACGGCCAATCGGCCTCTGCCCTCGGGGCGACTGGCGCCGGTGGCAGCGCTCTGGTTCGGACTCCTTCTGGCGGCGCTCGGCGGATGGGAGCTATGGGCATTCACGAACCCCCTGGCCAGCACTCTCGCTTTGTTGACCCTGGGCGCCTACCTCCTGTTCTACACTCCTCTCAAAAAGAGAACGCCGCTCTGCACGCTCGTAGGAGCCTTTCCTGGCGCCATGCCGCCCCTCATCGGCTGGGCGGCGGTGCGCAACAGCCTGGGCCTTGACGCCTGGGCTCTGTACATCATCCTCTTTCTCTGGCAGTTTCCGCACTTGCTCGCCATCGCCTGGATGTATCGGGAAGACTACGCTCGTGCCGGCCTCCAACTGCTTCCGAAGAACGACCATGAAGGCCAAGCGACGGTGCAGCAAATCCTGGGGTATTCTCTGGTGCTGATTCCGGCAAGTTTACTGCCCGCCTTTCTGGGGCAGGCGGGGAAGGCTTATACGGTGGGAGCCTTCGTGCTGGGCCTTGGGTTATTACACTATGGCGTGCGGCTGGCCACGCACCGGTCGAACTCCTTGGCGCGGCGATTGGTCCTTGCCTCAGTCTTTTACTTGCCTCTGGTTTTCGCCTTGTTGATGGTGGACAAGACCCCCTACTAATCGGGTGATCGGGAGATCGGGTGAACAAAGAACAAAGCACGCCGAGGAAAGTATCGGGTGATCCGGTTATCGGGTGAACAAAGAACGTCGCACTGTTTCGTGTTCACCCGATCACCCGATCTCCCGATTGCAGATCACTGAGCGTGGCTTGGCGTCTTTTCTTGGGTGAGCTTTGCTTCCAAATGCGCAAGGACTGAATCCAGCCAACCGAGGAGGGCCTTTTCAGCCTCTTCGCGATCCTCGGCGTCCTCGAGCGAGGCAATGCTGTCACCTCGCTCGTTCAAGGGGATGAAGTGGCAAGGAAGGTCCTCGTCGCGGTGGTTTTCCGGCACCCACTCCCAGAGAAAGCATTCATTGCAGGGGTGACGCTTAATCGCTTCGTCGAAGTTGAGGCAGCTAACCGAGTCGCGGAAGAGCTTTGTGGGCTTCCAGGGAGTACGGACGGAGCGGCCGTACCCGCCGTTTCTCAAGATGTCCCTTTCCAATTTCAATTGGTCTATAATCTGTTTGAGGTCGGTTGGCATGGCCTTATTGCCTCCTTCAGGTCACGGTCACTAGGGATGAGCCCCAATCCTCTCGCAGTGCGGCACGGGTGGTTAGGAGCAATTTGGTGGCCAATGGCAAGAGGCTGAGATAAAGCAACTTACAGGCAACGGGGCGCAACCCATCATGCAGAGTGGGTCAAAATGCCCACCCCCCTCGGAGCTAGCGAGGACCGAAAACTCATGTTTGAGGATTTGTTGTTATCAGCGTTTTGTCTAGTGGCGACGGTGCTTAGTCTAGCCGTTGTGGCTTGGGAGGTAGTAAGCGGCAGAGTATTCGATATGGACGGTTTGTGGCTAACCTTAATCAGCCTGACCTTGGCGGCGGTGTTTGGCGGCAGTCTGGCATGGTCGTTTTACACCGGAGAGGGGCAGCAAATGCTGCGTCAGTTTCGGAAAAGGTCCGCGGCGAAGAATGTCGCGCAGGAGAATTCGCCGGCTCCCCAATGATCCCCTACCTTCCCAGCGTTGATGCCACACTGAATGCTGCCAGTGCCATCTTTCTGGCGCTGGGGTTCCTTTTCATCCGGCAGAAGAACATCCGAGCTCACAAAGCCTGCATGCTCTCGGCCTTCGCAACCTCAATGGTTTTCCTTGTTTGCTACCTCACCTATCACTATTTTCACGGCACGACCCACTTCCCGGGACGCGGACCAGTTCGAAGTTTCTACTTCGGGCTGCTCGGTTCGCATACCATGCTTGCCGCGCTGATAGTGCCGCTGGCTCTTACCACGCTTTACCGCGCCTGGCGGAAGCGTTTCCAGCAGCACAGGCGGATTGCGCGCTGGACCCTGCCCCTTTGGCTCTACGTTTCGGTGACGGGCGTGGTCATTTACTGGATGCTCTATTATCTTTACCCAACAAGACCCTGATTGACCCGGGTGCTTTTCGCGGCTCTGCCGTCCCGCTGTGCGGAAAGGCTCCGCCTTTCTAGCCCATTCGGTGCCTTTCGTTCTCCTCCGCACGGCTGGAGGCTTTGACTGTTGCCGGGAGCGCGCTATAATGGGCACTCGCAACATTGTTTCCTCACGACGAGGACCCTCAGAGGAATCTCTCATGACCGAGCCCACTCCACGACTAGGCGACACCATTGACGACTATTGCCCTCGCTGCCGCCTGCTCCTAAACCACGCTGTGGCCAGCCTGGTGGACAACAAGGTGGTGAAAGTCATTTGCCAGACTTGCCATAGTGAGCACCCGTACCGAAATGCGGAATTGCCCGTCAAGAAGAAGCCCAGCTCCCGCGCCGCGCTCTTCGATCAGGTCCTGCAAAAAACCGGGTCCACCCCCGAGCCTGAGCCCCCAGCGCCGGCTGAAGAACCCGCACCGGTTGAGCCCGAGCCGGCGAAGAAAAAGAGGGTTGCAACTCCCGCGCGCTACATCACCAGGCATAGGAGCAAGTCTCCACGAGCGTGAGTTCAGGCGCCAGGGCGGCATTCACTAGTGCAATTAGGAATAGTAAATTGTAAATGGTGAATTTTGAATTTCAGTCGGCGAGCTTGTTTTTGACGACCGGGAGTCTTTCGCCACGACCGGTCTATTTATAATTTATAATTTATAATTTACTATTTACCGTTCACTGCTCAGAATTGTCTCGTTCCCTGACACCTAACACCCGACACCTGACACCTTATGGTTTGGTTACTCGCGCTTGTGGCCGTTCTTTGGTGTGGCATGGGCGCCCGCATCTTGCGGAGCCTTCGCGGCACTACAATCCTGCGTGTCGATCAACCACTGTCACCGCTTGAGTCCCTGCCGACGGTGTCGATTATCCTGGCGGCGCGCAATGAGGAAGACGCGCTTCCCGCTGCGCTGCGATCGATCTTGGCGCTCGAGTATCCCAACTTGGAAATTGTACTGGTGGACGACGACTCCTGCGATCGTACCGGGGCCATCGCTGACGAGTGGGCTCGCAACCCAGCGGCGGAAGGACGGCTCAAGGTTCTTCACAACAAGCAATTGCCGCCCAATTGGCGCGGTAAGGTGCATGCCCTGCACTTGGCGGCGAGCGCCGCCTCCGGCGAATGGATTCTGGCTACGGATGCCGACATGGTTTTTCATCCCTCGGTTCTGCGCGTGGCCATGTCCTGCGCTCTTGAACGGGGTGTGCAATTCCTCTCGATTATCCCGGAGCTGGAGTTCGGTTCTTTCTGGGAAAAAGTTGTGCTTCCTGCATTTTCTTTTCTCATCACATCTCTGTTTCCCTTTCATCGGGTAAATGATCCGGCGTGCGACCGAGCTCTTGCCGCCGGCGCCTTCATCCTCATGAAGCGTGAAGACCTCGATGCCTTGGGCGGCTACGTGCGCTTGCGGAACGTGTTAATCGAAGACCTCCGGCTGGCCGAACTTTTCAAGCGCCATGGGCGCCGCATCTATCTGGCGGCCAGTCGCGGCCTCATGCATACCCGCATGTATAGGAGTGGCGGGGAGACGTTCGAAGGGCTTAGCCGTAGCGCCTTCGAGGGGTCGGGGTTCTCCGTCCCGAAGACGCTGGGGGCAATGTTCTTGGCCAACCTGCTGGCGGTATTTCCCTGGGTCGCGCTCATCGCTCGGGTTGGGCGCGATTTGTGGCTCGGTGTGCCCGCCTCGCACGACCCGTCTCTTCTCGCTGCCTTGGTGGCCTGCACCTTGGCCTCGCTCGTCTACTTGCCTTTCATACGCCACTGCCATCTTCCACTTCGCTACGTTTTCGCGCTGCCGCTGGCGACGTTGTTCTATTCCTGTGTGGCCATTCATTCGACCTTCGCCGGGATCTTCGGGGGAGGCGTCCCGTGGAAGGGCAGGCGCTACCGCGTACCCGTTGAATAGCGGTTTCAACGGTCGACACTACCCTACCCATTGCCGCCTTGCATTCTTCTCTGCGGCGAGCGACAATATTTGTGCGGTACAGGGCCGTTTGAAATTTCAAATTTGAAATGCTGACCTGGAGAGTGGGTTATGGAGACAGCTACTTTTGCTGCGGGATGTTTCTGGGGAGTCGAGGCGACGTTTCGGCAGGCGCCGGGCGTCGTCTCCACTGCTGTCGGCTATATGGGGGGAAGGCTCGAAAACCCAACCTACGAAGACGTGTGCACTGATAAGACAGGACACGCGGAGGCGGTGCAAGTCGTTTATGACCCGGCGAAGACATCCTACAACGACCTCTTAAACATCTTCTGGCAGAACCACGATCCGACCACCTTGAACCGCCAAGGTCCTGACGTGGGAACGCAGTACCGCTCGGTGATTTTCTATCACACGCCGGAGCAGGAGGCGCTCGCCAGAGCGTCCAAGGAAAATCTCGAGCGCACCAAAGCCTTCAAGAGACCTATCGTAACGGAGATCGTTCCTGCCGCTCCTTTCTGGCGTGCGGAAGAGTACCACCAGCAATATCTTGAAAAGCGCGGCCTCGCCCAATGCCACATCAAGTAGTGCCAGGGCGCTTCGTCACATTGGAGGAACCCATGCCAGTGATCCACACACTCGAACCAGTTGCGCGTTCCTTCCTCCGTATCGTGGCGGGATTCACCTTCTCCCTGCACGGGATGCAAAAAGTGCTCGGCTTATTTGGCGGCATAGGTGGAAAAGGTGGGACGGCTTCTTTCGCCTCACTCCCGTGGTTTGCCGGCGGCCTGGAACTGATCGGCGGGCTGCTGCTGGTTCTGGGGCTCTTTACTTCTCCAGTGGCGTTTATTCTGAGCGGCGAGATGGCCGTGGCCTACTTCAGGGCGCATTTTCCCCATGGGTTTCTCCCGCTCGTTAACCACGGGGAGCTGGCGGTGCTCTACTGCTTCATCTTCTTCTATCTGTGGACTGGCGGCGCCGGACCCCTCAGCCTGGATGCGCTGGTTCGGAAAGAATCCAGCTAGACCTGCGACCCCCTCACCGCGCCCAACTCCGGCTGTTGAAACGCCGGTCGCGGTGCTCTCCCCTTGGGCTGAGCGTTACCCGTATCTTTGGCTGGACACCGGGGGCGCCGAACTCGAAAACATAGCTCTCCCCCCAAGGGCGAGACCCTGCACCAGATCGCATCCACCGTACCCCTCTATGGGTTTATGTTGTCTTGATGCCCGGGGCGCCGGCGTTTGAATCTTGTTCTTCGTAACCCCGGCAGAAGAACACAGGCAGGCGTGGATATTGCGGGTAAGCGGGGTCCGTGGAGCTCCGGTGGCACAGGTAGAAAACCGAACCGCGGTCGGACCGGATGGTCCGAACGTGCCTGCAACGGCCGCATAAGCCGGCTACGTCCGAGTCTGGGCAAGGGTTCTGCGTGGTCGCCATTCCGCTCTCCATTCCCATCTCGAGGGTAGGATAACACGGAAGTAGCGGCGGCTTTACGCCGCTACTTATTGACTACAGCCCATCAGAAGCAGGAAGATTGGCTGAGCGATTTCAAGGAGAGCAGGAGCCGGAAGAACTGAAACTCCAAAATCGAAATTCGAAACTCAAAACTCGAAACGCCTTCATTTTCCTCATTCCCGTTCTGGTGGTCCTGATCACGTTTCTTTTCTGGTATCAGACGTGGTTTGGAAGGCCATTGAACGACAAGGAGATGGGCCAGTACCTGTCGGACACCTCCGTGCCGCACAAAACCCAGCATGCGTTGGCGCAGCTATCGAACCGGATAGCGCGCGGCGACGCCACGACCGAGCGCTGGTATCCGGAGATCGTCGCCTTAGCCGGGGATAAAGAGCCGCAGTTGCGCTCCATGGCGGCGTGGGTGATGGGCCAGGACAACCATAGCGAGGGATTTCACCAGACCTTACGCAGACTCGTTGACGACCCTGCGCCGCTGGTGCGCTGGAATGCCGCGCTGGCCTTGGCGCGTTTCAGCGATGCGGCCGGAGAGCCCCAGTTGCAGGCGATGCTGCAACCCTTTACGCTGACTGCTCCACAGGCTGGGACAATCAAATTGCGGTTCCAGGAAGAGGATGCGGTTCAAAGCGGGAGCATCGTGGCCCGGATCAGTGGCGGGAGCAACATGAAGCCCGTGGATGTTGTTTCACCACTCCCCGGCAGAATTGCCCGGCTGGCAGCCAAGGACGGAGCACCGATCGGCCCCGGCGGTGCCATCGCCGTCATTGATCCCGGCGAAACGCAAGTGTTTGAAGCGCTGCGAGCCCTTCTGTTGATTGGAAAGGCGGGAAGTTTACCTGAGGTCGAGCGTTTCGCCGTGGGAGTTCCGGGAATGTCCGAGCGCGTCCGCCGGCAGGCGCTCTCCACCGCGCAGGCCATCCGGCAGAGAGTAACACCCGGCAATACTGCGCATTGATGTAGGCTAAAAGGTGAACTTCGTCCCCAGCCGGGCTTCCACTTCTTCGGTGGGAATCATCTCGATAGCGTCCCACGGGCAACCATCCAGAAAACATCCATCGGGACCCTTGCTGGTGCACTTCTTGCAGCCTATACAGAGTTGAGGATCAACTTCGATACGGCCGAAGGGAGGGTGGTCCTCATCCACCACCCAATACATGCAGTCTGCGACGGGGCAGTAAGGAACGCAGGCAGGTGAACCGGCGCACCCGGTGCAACACTCGGTGATAACGGCTAATTCCTTGGGTTTTTTCTTGCGCGGGGTGTCAATGCCTTCTGACTTCGGCTCCAGCTTGACGACTTCGCCCACCGGAATGTAAAACTCCGCCACAGCGTCTCCCCTGGATCGCGAATCTCTACTTATTGTCCCAGATTGAGCGCGGGTGCGTCAACGGTAAAGGCGCGCTGACTACCTTTCAAACCATAGCGCACGGTCGTAATCTGTGAAGCAGGCTCCCGTAACCCGGCCCCCGACGTCTGGCACTTTTTGTCGCTTGCAGTTTTTTCTTGACACGAGAACCGACCCATGGTAGCCTATCCTGGTTGTCGCAAATCGCACGCCAGCGCCGGCATGCGGCGGCAGCAAGGGAAAGCGCTGTGGACCCGGCGAGGGGAATAAGCTGGGAAAATGGGGAAAAGATACTTTTTCGAGGGAACGAACTAAGCTATCTGTTGAAAACAAATGGCTTAGCTGTTTTAGGTGTCGAAAACGAACTGGCTTTTGAGTGTAAACGAACGCAAATTAGAGTCAAGAAAGGGCCAAAAACCCGCCCTTTGCGCCCTATTGAGCCGGAATTCCGGAGTTAAAAGGCGCCTGAGGCCGGGCGAGAAACAGGGGCTAGACGAGCTTCGGATTCTCCCTTCCCAGGGCATCTAACTTGACTTGCCCGCGCGGCCGGGATAACATGCTAATCAGTATTCTGCCACGGGTATTTCCTCAACCCATTGGAGGCTAGGTTTCTTTCCATGGTGGGCAAGATGTTCGGGCACTATCGCATCATCGAAAAGCTGGGCGGGGGAGGCATGGGTGTGGTCTACAAGGCCGAAGATTCCCGCCTGGGGCGTTTTGTGGCGCTCAAGTTCCTGCCTTCCGACCTTGCCAATGATCGGCAAGCGCTGGAGCGCTTTCAGCGGGAAGCTCGGGCCGCCTCGGCGCTCGACCACCCGCATATCTGCAGCATTTACGACGTCGGCGAACACGAAGGGCAGCCTTTCATTGTGATGCAGTACCTGGAAGGTCAGACGCTCAGGCGCCGGATTGCGGCCAAGCCTTTCAAGGTGGACGAAATCCTGGATTTTGGCGTCCAGCTCGCCGACGCCCTCGAGGCCGCGCACGCCAAGGGCATCGTGCATCGGGACATCAAGCCTGCCAACATTTTCGTGACTGCGCGAGGGCAGGCAAAAATCCTGGACTTTGGTTTAGCCAAGCTGGCCACTCAGCCAAAGCCGATGACGGAAGCTGCCGGGGCGTCCGCCATGCCCACCGAGGGAACCCGCGAAGAACATCTGACCAGCCCCGGGACAGCTCTTGGCACGGTTGCCTACATGTCACCCGAGCAGGCGCTGGGTGAGGAACTCGATTCGCGCACCGACCTGTTCTCTTTCGGATTGGTTCTTTACGAGATGGCTACCGGCCGTCCGGCTTTCTCGGGGAGCACTTCGGCCGCCATTTTCGACAGCATTCTCCACAAGGCGCCACCCTCCCCGCTGCGCTTGAACCCCGATCTGCCGGATGAGCTGGAACGAATTATCAGCAAGGCGCTCGAGAAAGACCGGGAGATGCGCTACCAGAACGCCTCCGAGATGCGGACTGACCTGAAGCGCCTCAAGCGCGATACGGATTCGGGCCGCTCGGCCTCGGTTGCAGGAGCAGTCATGTCTCCCGCGCGAGACGAGAGCAGCGCGAAAACATTTGTTGCCCCAGCCCCGCCCGCTGCCGTTGAACCCGTGATGCCGAGCCCAGCGAAGCGCGCCAAGCCGCTCCGAGGCTTGGTGATCGCGGCCGCGACCGTAGTGCTGATCGGGATGATTGGAGCTGTGTTCCATTTCCGGCGAACGCCGCCGCTGACGGAGCGGGATTCTATCGTGGTGGCGGATTTCGTCAATACCACCGGCGAGCCCGTCTTCGACGGGACATTGAAAGAGGCTCTCACGGTGCAGCTCGAGCAATCCCCCTATTTGAACGTTCTGCCGGAATCGCGGGTGCGCGAGGCCTTGCGGTACATGGGCCGGTCTCCCGATGAGCGGCTCTCGACCGATGTAGCCCGCGAGATTTGTCTGCGCGAGGGGGCCAAGGCGATGCTGACGGGCTCGATTTCGAGCCTGGGCAGCCATTACGTGATTGACTTGAGAGCCGTCAACGCCCAGACGGGCGACTCGCTGGCCCGCCAGCAAATCGAGGCCGAAAGCAAAGAGCAAGTGCTGAAGGGCCTGGACCGCGCTGCGTCCAGCCTGCGGCGCAAACTCGGCGAGTCCCTCGGCTCGGTCCAGAAGTTTGCCATGCCGCTGGAGCAAGCCACCACTTCCTCCCTCGAGGCGCTGCAAGCTTTCACCCTGGGACAAGCCGAACACCGGAAGCTCGCTGACGACAAAGCCATGCCGCATCTGAAACGCGCTATCGAACTGGACCCCAATTTCGCCATGGCCTATGCCACGCTAGGTGTGGTCCTCAGCAATTCGGGGGAACCGAACCAGGCTTCGGATTACCTGAAGAAGGCGTTTGAGTTGAAGGAGAGGGCGAGCGAACGGGAGAAGTTATACATCTCCGCGCATTACTATGAGATGGTAACGGGGGAGAGTGACAAGGCCATTGAAGTCTATGAGTCGTGGAAAGAAGCCTACCCTCGCGACACGGTTCCTCGCGATAACGTGGCGCTCCGGTACAATGCGATCGGGCAGTATGAGAAGGCCTTAACCAACGCCAGCGAAGCGATGCGCCTGGACGCGAAGGATCGCTTCGCCTACCAGAATGTTGCAGATGCTTACCAAAAGCTGGATCGCTACGATGAGGCGAAGGCTATTGCGGAGCAAGCCAGCGCACAGAATGCTGACTCTTTTGGTGTCCACTCGGTGCTCTATGATATTGCCTTCATCCGGGGCGACGCCGCCGGCATGCAGCGCGAGGTAGCCTGGGCGGCCGGAAAACCGGAGGAAGCGTTTGGGCTCTTTTTCGAGGCGCAGGCTGAGTACGCGTTGGGGAGAGGGCAGAGGGCTCACCAGACCTTCGCGCGCGCCGTCAATTTACTGGAGCGCCAGGGCCTCAAAGAGGCGGCGGCTAATGCGCGAGTGGGGGAGATTGTTTCGGAGGCCGCGCTTGGCAATATCCAAGAGGCTCACCAAAAAGCTACAGAAGCTCTCACCGCCCCAGTGGACATGTATGCGAAGATGACGTTAGCGATCGCGCTAGCACTATGCGGAGACACCAATCGGGCTCAGAAACTCATCGACGAGTTGGCGAAAGATTTCCCCTTGGACACTGGAGTCAACAACATCACCCTTCCCATAGCGCGGGCGATTATTGAGCTCCAGCATGAAAACCCCACGCGAGCTATTACGCTGCTAGAGGCTGCCCGCCCCTACGACCTTACGGATTACGGGCCCATGTACATTCGCGGGGAGGCCTTCCGGCGCATGCATGAGGGAGCAAAGGCCGCTGCCGAGTACCAGAAGATCCTGGACCATCGCGGTATACAGCCCCTGAGTATGACTTACGCACTCGCTCGGCTGGGGCTGGGACGCGCTTACGCGCTTCAGGGCGAAACGGCAAAGGCCCGCGCCGCTTATCAGGATTTTCTCGCCTTTTGGAAAGACGCCGACCCCGACATCCCCGTTTTGAAACAAGCCAAGGAAGAGTACGCGAAGCTCAGGTGAGTCGATTGTAGGGGCGCACGGCCATGCGCCCCTACCCAAGTCATTTAGTTGACGCTTTCCCTAGTTGTTTGTAAACGGCCTCCACCTCTTCCGAAACCAACTCCGGCGCGTGCCATTTATAATTCTCCACCAGGGAATCTATCTCCCGCTTTACCTGGCTTACGGATTTTCCTTCCTTGGAGCGAGTCTCAACCTCTTTTCCCAGCCATTCCAGAAACTGGCGGAACTCTGCCACCTCCCTCTTCCCGCCAGGCTCGCCATGGCCGGGCACGTATACTTCCACGTCCCATCCCTCGACCTGCCGCAATGCGGCAATCCAGTCGTGGAGGTTCCTCGCACCGATGCGGGGGAAGTAGTCGTTCTGAAACAGCTCACCGAGGAACAAGACCTTTGCAGCAGGCAGATAAACCGCCGCGTCGTCTCCGGACCCGTCCCTGAGCAGGGTGAGCAGCTTAATTTCCTGCCCGCCCAGGCGCAGCGTCATTTCGCCGCTGAAAGTCTGGCTGGGGACGGTGATGTGGATTCCGCGCATACGGATTCGTAGTTTCCCGTTGCCCTCGTCGTCGGCCACACGGCGAGCCAGTTGTTGGCGGTATTGGCGAATTCCTTCCTGCGTCTTCACCGATGAAACCAGAGTGGCTTGCAACTCCTTAAAGACTTCGTTGCCCAGTATCTGCTCGCCGCAGGATTCCGTGTCGATGACATACCTCACAGGCAGTTCAGAGCGATGCCGGATCTCATAGAGCACTTCGCGGCCGTGAAAGGGGTTATTGGTTGTATCTACCACAACTACCCCGTCTTGAGTAACGATGAATCCCGCCGTCCCTGCGCGAGCAGACTGCGGGTCTCCGTCCAGGTCCAGTACATCGTCCGAAACCCACACGAAGACATTCGGCGTCACTTCCCGGATATTGTAGAGCCACCCTGTGGCGCGGCAGAACGCAGTAAGCAGTAAGCAAAAAGCAGCCAGCAGAAGGCAACATCTCCATCGTTTGAAGATCACTAGTCCCCCTGCTTGCTTAAGGAGGGGATTCGGCAGCGGTTGGCTCAGCCCGTTCTTCCGTCGAGGCGATGGACCCGTTTCCAAGGCGGTGTACGAACTGCCGGCCCTCGATTCCGCGATTGTCAACGCCTCGACTCTCGACTCTCGACTCTTCCTAAATATCCACATACACCCGTGCGCGCCACCCCTCCGCTGTTTCCCTCAAATCAAGCTGATGATAGGTTACCGCCTTAACCAGCAACTTGACCTGATGCCTCCCCCGGTCGAACTTTTCCCCTCGCGCCAAGGCCGCAAGAGAGCACTTCGTGAGCTCATGAAACTTGAATTCTTGAAACAGCCAGCCCTCCGCGTCGAAAAGATATAGGATTTCACTCAACCAGTTTACCAGCAGGCTGGGCATATCGGAAGCATCGGCGCGTAGCGACATACTTTCCCGGGGCGCAATCGCGTCCAGATCCACCATCAAGTGCACCAGGGCCCGAGCCGCATTGGCAAACACTTCCTCACGGGTAGCTCCAAATGCTTCGAAGCCGATGTCGGCCGTGTGCTCGAGTACGCGAAAGGGTTGCATCTTTCGTGGCTCTGTCATCTCGTCACATCATACTCAACCTTGGTCTTTTCGGCTAGATGCGAGGCGGGGTAGTGGCGTCATTTGGAATTAGGTTGCTTACGTACCGCCGGTCATTCCCGCGAAGGCGGGAATCCAGACTGTAGAAAGGAATGTTCCTGCAGGTTTGCAGAGTGGATTCCCGCCTTCGCGGGAATGACGACAGCGTGGAACGCTGGTGTCTCGCAAATGACGCCACTACCCGAGGCCGAAGCTGCTGGACTTTTTCCAAACCCTTGAGTAGGATGGGCGGGAAACCAAGGGGCCTTATGTCTTCTCATGGCGCGAATCTCGAGGTCGGGGCTGCGGTAGGGTTCGGCGCCGGCCTATTTTGGTTCTTCAAGGGGTTTCGCGTCTACCGGGAGTACCGGGTGCTGGCCGATACCCCCGAGATCCCGATTCGCAGCGTGGCCATGGGTTTGGTGGAAATCCATGGCAAGGCCACGGGCCAACTGACTGTTCTGAGTCCCGTCACCAAAACTCCGTGCTTTTTCTATAAGGTCGATATCGAGAGGTGGGTGAGGGATAAGAATGGCGGGCACTGGTCCCACGCGGCGACCCAAGCCGAGGGCACCCGGTTCTACCTCGAAGACGGGACGGGTAAGGTCCTGGTGGATGCTCGTGGGGCCGAGTACGATTTGATTCGGACCGCGAAGCGCGAAACAGCGCAGGGGTTTGGAGGGTCCTTGGGCCGTCTGTTTGGCGGAACTCCCGATTCGAGCCTGGCAACCGGCGCCGGAGTGTCTGATGCCGACCTGCTCAATTATGCGGAAGCGGTGATTTCGACTGGTCACTCCTCTTTCTCTCTTAGTGGAGGGAGCCTCCTGGGCGGAATTTCTCTGGGGCTGGGCTCGGCGCACCGTTATCGCTTGTGCGAGTATTGCATCCTTCCTGAACATTGGTACGACATCGCCGGGACTTGCGTTGAGAACCCGGCGCCTCAGGATGAACACGACCAGAACATGATTGTGAAGGGCCAGAACGAGCCAACCTTCTTGATTTCCTGGCGAAGTGAAAAAGAACTCAAGAGCTCGCTGCGGAACCGCGCCGTCCTTCATATTTTTGGCGGGGCGGCGCTCTCGGTGGCGTGTCTCGCCGTTCTGCTATTCAGGTTGGGCTGGCTGTGAAGGGCAGTGACAAGTGACGAGAGAGGGTGGCGGAGTCATTCCCGCGAAAGCGGGAATCCATTCCCTCCACAGTGCATTCCCGAGGGTTTGCGGAATGGATTCCCGCTTTCGCGGGAATGACTGCACGTTTGAGCTTTAGCTGAAGCAGAATTCACAAGCAATTGAAGAGGAGAGTGAGGATGGGCGTTGCAATCCTGATTGGACTGGTTTTGATCTTATTTGTGGTAGGAGTCTTTATTTATTTCGTCACTATTTATAACAGCCTGGTGCGCCTGCGCAATGACCTTGATAAGGCTTGGGCCAACATCGACGTCCTGCTGAAGCAACGCCACGACGAACTTCCTAAGCTCATCGAGACTTGCAAGGGCTACATGCAGTACGAGCAGCAAACCTTGCAGCTCATTACCGAGGCCCGCACTGCCTTTATGAAGGCCAACAGTGTGGCCGAGAAGGCCCAGGCAGACAATTGCATGAGCGGGGCATTGAAATCCCTGTTTGCGGTGGCGGAGAATTATCCCGAGCTGAAAGCCGACAACAATTTCATGCAGCTCCAGAACCGGATTTCGGAGCTGGAAGAGAAAATCGCCGACCGCCGTGAGTTCTTTAATGACGACGTGAATACCTACAACATCCGGATCCAGCAATTGCCGGACGTGTTCATTGCGCATATGCTGAGCTTGCAACATAAAGACCTGTTCAAGGTAACGGAGGAGGACCGCCGCGACGTGGAAGTGAAAGTCGGGTAGAGTTCGACGGACCACGGGCCGCCCTCTCCCTTGTACGACGAGGTAGAAGGAGTCTGACATGGCGCTCTCATTTGTAGTACTCGCGATTCTGGCGGTGTTCGTCATTACGATCATCGCTGTCATCCTGTATTTTGTGGGCCTTTACAACAAACTCGTAATTTTCAAGAACAATATCGATCGCTCCTTCTCCGACATTGATGTCCTGCTCAAGCAACGCCACGACGAGCTTCCCAAATTGATCGAAACCTGCAAGGGCTACATGCAGTACGAGCAGAAAACCTTGCAAGCTGTCACCGAGGCGCGAACGGCTTTTATGCGCGCCACCACGCCGGCCGAAAAGGCGCAAGCGGATAACATGGTGAGCGGGGCGCTCAAGACATTGTTCGCGGTGGCTGAGAAATACCCCGACTTGAAAGCCAACACCAACTTTATGCAGCTTCAAGGCCGCATCACGGATTTGGAAAGCAAGATTGCCGCGCAGCGCGGCGCCTACAACGAGGATGTGAACGCTTTCAACATCCGCATCGCCCAAGTCCCAGCCAATATTGTGGCAGGCTTTATGGGCCTCCAGCCCCACGCTCTCTTCCAGGTAGCCGAAGCCGACCGGGAGGATGTCAAGGTCAGTTTCAGTTGATGGCGCCTTCTGGTTGACGAAACGCCGACAACTGCTCAGTGAGGCGCGAAAAGAAGATACACCGCAGAGGACACGGAGTCCCGAGAGGAGAATCCTTCTGCTCTTCTCCGTGAACTGTGCCCTCTCGGGTGAATCTTTTTCACCGCCAGTCAGGGCAATCGACCATCGGGAATCGGCAATCGACAATGGCTACAGGGGGATGTTCCCGTGTTTCTTGGGTGGATTAGTGTCGCGCTTGGTTTCGAGCATGCGTAAGGCTGCGATCAGTTTGGGTCGAGTGTCGCGCGGCTGGATGACGTCGTCCACCCAGCCGCGTTCGGCGGCAACGTAAGGGTTGGCGAAGCGCTCGCGGAATTCGGCGGTGCTTTCGCGGCGCAAGGTTTCCGGGTCTTCTGCCTTCTGAAGTTCGCGCCGATAGACGATGTTCACCGCTCCCTCCGGTCCCATCACGGCGATCTCTGCGGTGGGGTAGGCGAGATTTATATCAGTGCGGACGTGCTTCGATCCCATCACGCAGTAAGCTCCGCCATAAGCCTTGCGGGTGATGACGGTAATTTTGGGGACGGTGGCTTCAGCGTAGGCGAAGAGCAGCTTAGAGCCATGGCGAATGATGCCGCCGTATTCCTGCTGCGTGCCGGGCAGAAAGCCCGGGACATCCTCGAAAGTAACGATGGGGATATTGAAGGCATCGCAAAAGCGGATGAAGCGCGCGCCCTTGTCGGAAGCGTTGATGTCCAGGCACCCCGCCAGCACGGCAGGCTGATTGGCGACGATACCCACGCTTTGCCCGCCTAACCGCGCAAAACCCACCACCAGGTTTTTGGCGAAGTGCTCGTGGACTTCGAGGAAATAGGCGTCGTCCACCACGCGGTGGATGATTCCCTTGATGTCGTAGGGTTTCTCCGGCTCGGCCGGCACCATGGTATCGAGCTCGGCATCGCGGCGGTCGACAGGATCCTGGGTTTCAACACGGGGCGGATCCTGGTGGTTGTTCTGCGGCATGAACGACAGCAATTCGCGGATGAGGGCCAGGCAGTCAGGGTCGTCGTGAGTTACGAAGTGAGCCACCCCGCTGGTGGAATTGTGGGTCATGGGCCCGCCCAGGTCTTCCTTGGTGACGTCCTCGTGCATCACCGTCTTGATGACATCGGGGCCGGTCACGAACATGTAGCTGGTGTTTTCGACCATCAGGATGAAATCGGTGATGGCGGGGGAATACACCGCGCCACCGGCGCACGGTCCCATAATGGCGGAAATCTGCGGGATCACTCCCGAGGCCAGGGTGTTGCGCAGGAAGATGTCGGCGTACCCGGCTAGCGACGCTACTCCTTCCTGGATGCGCGCGCCACCAGAGTCGTTCAACCCGATGAACGGCGCCCCCACCTTCATGGCTGTGTCCATGAGCTTGCAGATCTTTTCGGCATTCGCTTCGCTCAGGGAGCCGCCGAATACGGTGAAGTCCTGAGCGAAAGCAAAGGCCAGCCGGCCATTGATGCGCCCGTAGCCGTTCACTACCGCGTCGCCGGGTATGCGCTGCTTATACATGCCGAAGTCGTGACAACGGTGCTCGACCAGCATGTCAATCTCTTCAAAGCTGCCGGGGTCAAATAGCATCTCCAGCCGCTCGCGCGCCGAAAGCTTGCCCTCCGCATGTTGCCTGGCCTGCCGTTCTTCGCCGCCACCCGCCTTGGCTTGTGATTGGCGCCGCTTCAACTCTTCGAGGTTTTCCTGATGGGTCATGGTGAGAAGGGGCTGGGGGCTAGGGACTGGGGCTGGGGTGATGTTGGATCGTCGATTTTGGATTTTGGATTCGTAATGCGCTTTCACCCGCGCCGCCCGGTTCCTGGTCTCTGCCTGCTGCCTCCTATGCGCGTTGTTGTTTTCTAATGATGTGCCGAAGATTAATGCCCAGTGTCACTGCCTAGTCCCCAGTCCCTGGTCCGAACCCGTAACGTCCAGTCCACATCCCCGAGCCCGCTCCACTCCTCGCACGCAATAATGGAGTTCGCAGGCCGTTCGGGATCATATTTGACGCTGGCTGTACTGCCGGATAGAAACAGTGCGATAGCAGCGATTTCGGGGAGCGTCGTCAAGTCCTGCGCGGCCTCATAAGTTACTCCGGCTACCTCGTAGGAGTAAACCACCAGCCACGATTTTAATCCCGCTGACTCGCCTTCCAGCAAATCCCCAACGCGGCCCGAGCTGATCCGGCCACGCCGGTTGACGTCCAGGCGCCGCAACCTTTCGAGTTCAGCGGGATCTTTGCGGCGCCAGCGAAGGAACTTGACACGCGCCATCTTTCCCCCAGTGCCCGCGCGCGCTCAGATTGACCCAAACGCGAGACGTAAGGAAGAGGTCACCGCACTCCTCCTTTGTCCCCGTCCGTCAGCTATCGTGCCTGACGCTGCTTTCTCCGAAGGGTATCCGAACAACACGCACGCCTTTCAGCGAGGGATTCGAAAAGTTCGCCCCGTGATTATAACATCAGCCTGGTGTATTTGAAGCCGGCGCCCCCCCACCGACCTGGGAATCGGGCCCGCGCTGCCTGTTTCACTTTTCCACCGCCGGGCCGATCCGCGTCTCGACCTGAAAAACTTTGAATGTGGAGTATCTATGGACATTACGGAAATGGCGGTGTTGAAGCCACACGTCGACAACTACTTCGGTCGGCAGCCATAATGCGCTGGAGGCCTGCCGGAGTTGAATGGCGCTAAACTCGACCCGTGTCTTCAGACTTTCCAGGTCGCCATCGGGGGGTGGCGTCACCAGAAAGGTCTCAATGCGCACAATCTGGTGGGTGGTTACGTCGATCCACGCCAGGCCCTGTAAATACAGCGGCACCACAGCATTTCCATGGCGGGACTCGCTCGGCCAGGGGTACTTCCCCGGAATCTCTACAAAGCCCACCACCTCCGTTATCAGCCCGCCGGCTGATTGACGCCCGAAATCGCGGAACCGGCAGGCGGCTTGACTCTGCGGGTGGAAGTGCCGCAAAGGCGTGGTGGTGAAGCCATAGGTGAGAAGAATCCGTCCACGGCCGAGGTTTCGATAATCAATAGGACGCCCTTTCAAATCGGTGCGGTACTCACCCATGGGGTGGACCAACACGAGATAGTTGAACTTGCCTCGATAGGTCACACGGCATTTCTTGCGCAAACCTTCGTCACAGGGCCCTGAGCGGACCTCTTCCGTGGAAGCCATGTTGGGAAGATCATCGAGTAACGCGGAGACGCGTTCGCCTGCGGCGCCAAGGATTGCCGGAAGGTCCTGCTGGCTTTGGGCCGGTTGTAAGTCCTGCAGCTCGGGAAGGTCCCGAATCTGTTCGGGGGTCCAATCCATCAGGGTCTTGGCCTGATCGTAGCGCTGAAGCTCCTGCGGAGTCAGGCCAGGCAGCGATTTCTCGGTCTGTGCACTCGCACTGGCAGGATTAACAGGAGCAGTTTGTTGCTGTTGGGAGCCCTGGCTCGCCGCCGGTTTCGATCCGAGCAGGAGAAGGGCTGTCAGCGCCCATGTCACAAGACTGGGCCTTCGGTGGCAAGCGCTGCGAGGCAGGAGGTTCATGTTCGTAGAGCAAGAAAGCCCGTCTGAGCGATGCACACATTATCATACACCCGCCGGCCCGGTTTGGAGGTAGCACAGGCCCCCTTGCCTCTGCCCATCGTAGCGCAGCGTGCCAAAGCACAGGCAAGAGTGCCTGTGCCACCCGAAGCTCTCAAGATTCCGCTTGACAATCTCAACTTATTAGTACTAGTTTATTAGTATGAGACCACAGAGCCGTACCCTGACCGGGCAGGAACTCGAAATCATGAAGGTGGTGTGGGGGCTGGAGCGCGCCACAGTGCGCGACGTCTACGAGGCGCTGCGCGAGCGCCGCAAGATTGCTTACACCACCGTAATGACCATGATGAACATCCTGGAAGCCAAGAACCATCTGAAGAAGCACGCCGAGGACCGTGCTTACGTATACCAGGCCACGCGCCCGCGCAGTCAGGTCATCAAAGCTATGGTGCGCGAGTTCGTGGACCGGGTGTTCAACGGCTCCGCCGAGCCGCTGCTGATCCACCTTATCAAGGAGCGGCGATTGTCCCAAAAAGACCTGGAAAAGATCGCCCGCACGATTGAGGAGGCGGAATGAGCGCTTCGTGGTGGGTGGGGAATCTCGCGGCCTACAGCGCGCAGGTGGCGCTGGTGGTCGCGATGGGCGGGTTGGCTGCGGCGGTCCTGCGCCTGAAGCAGCCGCGAGTCATGCTCGCCTACTGGCAAGCGTTGCTCGCGGCCTGCCTGCTACTGCCACTGCTCGAGCCCTGGCAGCCGATGGGCTCGGCACAGGTGGGCGGCATCACAATGACCACCAGAGCCGAGGCCGGAGTGGATTCGCTGGCATCGGTGTTTCCACTTCATGCCTGGGTATTGCTGGCGCTTGTGGCGGGCGTGGGCGTGGGGCTGCTGCGCCTGGCCCTGGGGCTTGCGCGTCTCAGCCATTGCCGCCGCACCGCGCTGCGCATCGATGCCTTGCCGGACGCGCTCCGCGAGGCGCAGGCGCTCATCGGCGTCGAACCCACGTTCTATTTCTCTGATCGCGTGGGATCACCGGTGACCTTCGGCTGGCTCAACCCGGGGGTTATATTTCCCAGGTGGTTCGAACGCATGGAGGAGAGCCACCAGCGCGCGATTGCCTGCCACGAACTCCTGCACGTGGCGCGGCGCGACTGGCTGCTGAATCTTCTCGAGGAGCTTATCCTGGCGCTCTTTTGGTTTCATCCCGCTGTTTGGTGGGTGGCGCGAAGCATTCGACTCAGTCGCGAGCAGGTGGTCGATTGCGAAGTTGTGGCACTCACCGGAGCGCGCAAGCCGTATCTCCACGCTCTGCTCGAAATCGCCGCGGCGCCGCGTGCGATGCCGGTTCCGGCACCCCTGTTTCTGGTCGAGAGCCAGTTAGCGCGGCGTGTTGCGTTGCTGGCGAAGGAGGTTCGTATGTCAAAGCCGAGACTTATCGCGTCATTGGTGGTTGCGCTAGCCGTCCTTGTGGTGGCGGGCTGGTGGGCCGTTCGAACGTTCCACCTCAAAGCTCCCGCGGGAATTCCATCAGAGGTCGCGCTCGCATATGGGTCCGCCGGCGCACCCGGTAGCGACGGCACGTCCACCTTCATGTTCTTGAAGGTGGAAGGCGACATCAAGGGGCCGGTGCCCATCTCTATGCCCGCGCCTTCTTACACACCGCAGGCGAAGAAGGACAAGGTGCAGGGAGCCGTAGTCGCGGCGGTGGCGGTGGACGCCAGCGGCAACGTCGCCGGTGTCAAGCTCACCGCCGTCAGCCTGTCAAGAAACTTGAGCGACGGATTGGATGAGAACGTGATGCAAACCCTGCGTACCTGGAAATTCAAGCCTGCCATGAAAAAAGGCAAACCCGTGCCCGTTATGGTCACCGTGGAGACAACCTTCAGGTTGTTTTAGCCGTCCTTCAACAGTGGGAGGGAAGAGCGGAGCTTTAGAGGTTGCGGGAAAACGCTTTCAAGCTGTCATTCCGAGCGGAGCGAGGAATCTGCCCCCGAGTATTTTCAAGCCAATGCAAGATTCCTCGTCGTCCCGCGCCTGCGGGACTCCTCAGAATGACAGGCGGGAGGGGCTATGGCAGATGAAGGCCGAGTCGGCGCCGCGCCGAGCCGCATTCCGCGAACACCCGACCTTGAGTACCAGCTAACCTTCGTCGATAGCACGCTCGCCCCCGTTTCCCTTTTCCGGCAGATTGTGGAAAGACTTCGGCAACCGAAAGCTACTGCTCCTGAAAAGTATTACCAGGGGCGAACCACTCTACCCGCCACGGATATGCGTCCCTGGTTTCTGGATCTTCCCGACCAGCTTAGGGCGCTCGTTGAGAAGCCGAAAGCCCCTTCGATCCCCATAACTTCAAAACCCATCGATGTTCCTGAAATTTGGCAGGATTATCAGCCGCAGTCGGGCTCGTGGCTGAATTCCCTGCTCGTCCACTTGGTGGGAATTGCGATCATTTTGTTGCCGATGCTTGTCCAGCACAAATCCACGCCAGTCAAAGTATCGACCAGATATCAAATGGTGGATATATCTCCCTACCTGGCGCGACTGGAGGTGGCGGGCAGGAAGGCAGGAGGCGGTGGCGGAGGAGGCGACCGCTCGCCCACGCCGGCCTCAAGAGGCGCAGTTCCCAGGTTTGCGAAGCAACAACTCGGCCCCCCGCTGGCCGTCATTAGGAACCCTCACCCCGTTTTGCAGGTCGAGCCCACCTTGCTGGGTCCGCCGGAACTGAAGCTGCCGCAAATGGCTTCGAACAGCACGCTCTGGGGCGATCCGCAAGGTGTTCCGGGCCCCCTTTCCAACGGTCCGGGGACGGGTGGCGGGATCGGCTCCGGCGAAGGGACCGGCATCGGGCCTAGTAAAGGGGGCGGTTTGGGCCCCGGTGAAGATGGCGGGACGGGCAACGGGCCTTATGCTGTCGGAAGCGGCATCACTGAGCCGATTCCAACATACAAACCCGAACCCGCTTACTCTGAGGAAGCTCGCAAAGCGAAGTACCAGGGCCTCGTTTCACTCTGGATTGTGGTAGATGCCCAGGGGAATGTTGCCGATCGTCGTGTGGTGAAACCTCTCGGTCTCGGGCTCGACGAAAGGGCTGAAGAAACAGTGCGGACCTGGAAATTCAAGCCTGCCAAGCAAAACGGGGTTCCCGTTCCGGTGCGCGTCGTCGTCGATGTCTTGTTCCGCTTGCTCTGATTTTTTGTGCATTGCTAAGGCTCAGCTTCTTCGCGTCTGCCGCAGGACTCTAACAAGTTGATGAAAAGCCAACGTAGCGGCGGATTGGACTGCCGATGAAAGAAGTCCGAATGTCGAAGCCGAGACTCACAGTTTCGCTGGTGATTGGCTTGACGGTGCTTGCGGCGACGGGCTGGTGGGCCCTCAAGACCTTCTGGCTCATTGCCCCACTCGGGTCGCCTCCGGCCTCCTGGATCCTCTATCAGGACTTCTGGCCACCCGGCACAGAAGCTTTTCCGAGCCTGAGGGGCACCGTGGAAGCCGGCGTCAAGCCGCCGGTTCCCGTCTATGAGCCCCTGCCTCCTTACACCCCCAAAGCGAGGAAGGACAAGGTGGAGGGAATGGTTGAGTTGTCGGCGGCGGTGGACGCCCGCGGGAACGTCGCCGACGTCAAGCTGGTGAGAGGTGTGGGCGAAGGGCTGGATGAAAACGCGGTCGAAACTGTACGCAAATGGAAGTTCGGTCCCGCTCTAAAAAAAGGCCACCCCGTGCCCGTAAAGGTCACCGTGGAGATAAACTTCGCGTTGCATTAGCGGCCTGTCTTCGACAATGTTCCGGGGGTAGGGCGGGTCCTACCCCTACAATTTGTAAGGGGACGGCTCGCCGACCCCTGGGACAAGAGGCCAAATGGAACAAGGTGACGAGCCACTGCGCATCCCGATCAGTGATGTTTTCGACTTGCACACGGTGCGGCCCCAGGATGTCCAGGAAGCGGTTGAAGCGTATCTCGAGGAAGCCAGCCGGCGGGGCCTGAAAGCCCTCCGCATCATCCATGGGCGGGGAATCCGAGTGCAACGTGAAACCGTGCGCGCCGTGCTGGCCCACACGCCTTTTGTTCTCTCCTTCCAGGACGCGCCACTCGAAGCCGGTGGCTGGGGAGCCACCGTCGAGACCCTAGGCACCTGGAAATTCAAGCCTGCCATGAAAAAAGGCAAACCAGTGCCCGCAGAGGTCACCGTGCAGACTAACTTTAGGATGGAGCTGCCCTAACTACTGTCCGCCTCCACCGCCCGAGGGGCTCTCGATTGGGGGAACTGTGCGCGGCTGTACATTGGCTCGATAGCGTTCGAGAAGTTGTTGCCGATTGGAGCGCAGGTCGAGCCCGCTAGGTGTCGGGGGATACGGCTTGTCACCCCGCAGCCCTTTCCACAGAACGCGATTGAATTCCTCCCCGTCCACCTTGTCTTCCATCGAGAAATCCATTCCCGCAGTGGCCTTTGCCCAGTAGGCCGCATTGTGGGTGGGATAAAGAATGCGGTGCGCGGCCGTCTGGCATGCAGGCAGGTTCAGTTGAGTGCCGCACAGATAATCTGATGGCGCCGCGCTGAAGGTCCACTCCTGCTCCGCAGTGTCGAACAAATCCGCCATGGGCACAGCCAAAGCATCGTTAAGGTTCTGGTGAGCTATGCCCAGAATGTCCTCGATGGTGCGGAACATGCTCAGTGTGGTGTAAGACGTGGAAACCAAGTATCCATGTTTCACATAAGGTCCCACGACGAAAGCGATACTGCGGTGAGCATCGACATGATCGCCACCGTCCTGCGCATCGTCTTCGACAACAAAGATCAGTGTGTCATTCTTGTATTGACTGTTGGCGATTGTCTGCACTACCAAGCCCACGGCGTAGTCATTGTCCGCTACCTCGAGTTCCGGCGTGTCAACTCCCGCGATCGCCACGGCATAGTTGCCGGTATGGTCATGGGGCAGGCGAAGCAGGGTAAGCTTGGGGAGTCCGTTGACGCTGAGGTCTCGCTGCCACTCCATGAAACGATAGTAGTCCGGGAAGGCCATGTCAAAACCGCGGAAGTAAGGATCGGTGTAAGGGCGGAGAACCGGACTGGTGGCGTAAGCCACCGTAATGCCCTGCCTGAACGGAGTGGGGTCTTCCGGAATGCGGTATTGTTTTGTTGATGCTGAGGTCAGATCGTAGCGGGTCTCATCGATGAAGAACCCATAGTTGCGCACGGTCAGCCCAGCCCGCAGAGCTGCATCCCACAGAAATCCGGCGCCTTGCTGGCCTTCGGGCCCATCCGGCGCCGCAGTATTCGCCGTGCCCGGCAGAACGTTAGGATCGTTGGGAGTGAGGGGATTGGCCGCCAACCGCTCCGCCAGCGTGGCGTAGCCGACATTGACGTTGCGGTTTTCGCCCTCCGAGTCGTCGCTGAGACCACGGTCTGCATACTCGACCGGCGTTTGCCGCTCGACCACGTCGGTAGCATGCGCCGAAGTCGACCACGGCCAGCCGTCCATGCTGACCTCGGCGGTATCGTAAAAGTTGTCGAGGTCCACAAACTGGCTGGCAAGATGGTGCTGATTGGGCGTTACCGCGCTCCCGAATTCCGTGAGGTTCGGATCTCCATTGCCGACCTCCAGATCGCCCAGCACCTGATCGTAAGTACGGTTTTCCTTGATGATGTAAATGACGTGCTGGATGTGGCTGTGGAGAAACGACATCAGATCGGTCTGTTGAGCGGTGGGTTGACGGCTGAAGTGGTTGTTGTTCGCCACTTGTTGCGTCAGGCTCTCAAGCTCTCCCGGCGTCGGAGTGGGGAAGCTCTGTAGCCCGGCCTTGATCAGTTGCAGAGCGTACTGGTTGCTGCCGCCGCACTGCTCGACTTGCGCCATGGTGAGGCCGATGCAGTATCCAGGGTTGGCGCCGGTCGGTGATTTGTCGTTGACCACGTACATGAATTTGCCGTCGGTGCTGATACTGACCGCGTTGGGGTACCAGCCGGTTGGGATCAGGCCGGTCACTTGGCTTTTCCCCGGAGAGCCAAGTTGAACCACGGCCACATCATTCATCCAGCCGTTCGTTACGTAAAGCGATAGCCGGTCCGGCGAAACCGTCACGCTGTTGGTGTCGTTGCCCTTGAACCCTGATACTGAGCTCGGGAGCAGCCCGCTGGGAGCTGTGACCGGAATGTTATCCACCAACTGGTTGGAAGTCGTGTCGATGACGCCCACGGAGTCACTGATGTCCTGCGCCACATAAAGCGTAGATTGACTCGCATTCAGGACCAACTTGTTCGGCTGCCCCGGCACCGCAATGCGAGTCGTCAGAGCCGGTGCTACGACATTTGAAATGTCGACGACGTCGACCTCCCGGTCGCGGATGCTCGATACGTAGGCGGTGTCGTTGCCTTTGATGACCACCCAAAATGGATATTCTCCCCCCGGAACGCCTGTCGCGCCGGACTTCAGTATGCCGGGACGCAGGTCGAGATCGGCGGTCGGGGCCCAACCACTCTTTGACTTGGTAAGAATGCTGATGGAATCGTTATAGTAATTGGTCACGACCAGCTTCATGCCGTCAGCGCTGATCGCGACGCCGGCGGCCTGGGCGTGAACTTTGTAACCGACTCCGCCGCCGTGCCCGAGCCAAACTGGGCTTCCTGCTTGCTCCGCCCACATCCCGTTCTGTCCGGGCACAAAGATATGGACCGTGTCGTCCATCCCGCCCGAAACGTAGAAGGCCTTTCCGGATGGATCGAAGGCGATGCCGTAGTAAGTATTATGAACCTGAATTGCTTGCTTTTGGACAGGCCGGTGCTGCGAGATGTCATACACAAACACGAACTGGGTGGAATCCTTCGAAATAATCGACCCCTCACCCGCGCCCGAGGAAGCATTCACCAAATTAAAACCACTCGTCAAGATGAGCAGCGTTTTGCCATCCGGGCTTACTATGCTGGTGGCCGCTTGACCGGCTACATATTCCGGGTTATCGCTGAGGCCGGGATTGAGGAGAACGAACGACGACCCCGTAGGCGCTAAGGGGGTGATTTGCTGGCCGGTATTGGAAAGAACTTGTCCATAAGAGAACGACCCCAGCAACAAGAACAGCAGGGGCGGGAACATGATAGGTTTTGTGCTGTGGCTCCGTTTCACTGACATCCTCCAAAGAGATAGATGCAGAAATGAGCCTACCAAGGTTATTTACCATTCTAATACGGGAAGGCGCCTTGCGGGGGCTGCGAGGAGTAACCACAAAATCTACACGTAATGGTATGAATTATACTAATGTGGGAGGGCAGGCCCCCCACTCGCCCCACACCGCCATCGGGGCGGGCGGGGAATTGGAAGTCCAAATAACGAACAGCCATATGGATCGCGACGACGAGCCATTGCGCATTCCGATTAGCGATGTTTTCGACTTGCACACCGTGCGGCCCCAGGATGTCAAAGAGGCCGTGGAGGCGTACCTTGAAGAAGCCCACCGGCTGGGCTTTAGCGCTCTCCGCATCATCCACGGGCGGGGAATCGGCGTGCAACGCGAGATGGTGCGTGCCGTGCTGGCCCGCACGCCTTTTGTTCTCTCCTTCCAGGACGCTCCTCCCGAAGCGGGGGGGTGGGGAGCTACGGTTGTCTCCCTGCGCCATTGGTGATTGCTGGTTGCCGGCGCTCGCCGCAACAACTTCAAACCGAGGTACTCCGGCCCCTCTTAACCCTTGACGACCTTCCGAGATGCCTGCTATAAAAAAAGAAGGGCATGAAGATTACAAAAAAGGCTTGGGCATTATCGCTCTCGATCCTTCTCTCCTTCGCCCCAGGCGTAACATTGCTGGCGCAGCGGAGCCAAGGCCAAGGTGGTTGTGTTTCCTCGGGCTGTTGCTGTGGGCAGAACTGCCCCATGCGTTCATCTCGTTCCTCAATGCCCGGCTGCTGCCGGATGTTGAAGTCGCCACACTCCGGTTCCAAGGCGGCGTGCGCATGCAATCTTTCACCGCATGCGCCGGCATCGGCAGTCACCGTTCCAGTTCGTTTGATCTTCGATCTGCCCGCCTCGGACGAATCAGCCAAGCTGGATTCCTCTCCTTACCGTCTAGCGACCCAATCCCTTGCAAGCGAGGACGCATTTATCCCCCCACCCGACCAGCCGCCCCGCGCCCGATAGCGCTCCGTTTCGGCTAATTCTCTACTCGACACAGATCAACCTTAGCCCCCTCCTCACCAGGCAGGTGACCCAGCGGTGGCACAGGCACTCTTGCCTGTGGCTAGGGCTGGCACACCCGTGCGCTGAGAACACGCAAGGCTGCCTGTACCACCGCTGTAAGGAAGGGGCCGCTGAAACCGATCGAGAACGGAGACGGTTTATGAAGCACGTTGTTGGATTGACATCTTCTGTTGTCTTCTTGGGCGCCATGGCGTTCGCTACGATTTTCGGTTCCCTGCGCGGCGTCGTTCATGATCCCCAGCACCGCCCCATTCAAGGTGCGCAGGTTACGCTGAAGGCTCAAACCTCAGACTGGACCGAGTCCCGAGACTCCGACGAGAACGGAGAATTTGAATTCAATTCGGTGCCCATCGGGAATTACACCGTCACAGTCTCGTCGCCGCGCTTCGAGCAAATGCGACAAGACGTGATTGTCCAGTCTGACACTCGTCCGGTGTTGCATTTCAAGCTGGCTCTAGCGGGCGTGAAGCAAGCCGTCGTCGTCTCGGAGGCTCCCGTCGAGGCCACTACGGACAGTGTCACGCCGACCACGATGCTGAGCCGTGAAGACATTCGGGAAACCCCCGGAGCGGACCGCACCAATGCCTTGCAGATGATCACCGATTACGTACCGGCTGCCTACGTGACGCACGATATGCTGCATATGCGAGGAGGCCACCAGGTTGAGTGGCTGATTGACGGCATCCCCGTCCCCAACACCAACATCGCCACCAATTTGGGCCCTCAGATTGATCCCAAGGACATCGACGAACTCGAAGTTCTGCGAGGCAGCTACGACGCCGACTATGGCGACCGTACGTACGGAATCTTCAACATCGTGCCGCGAACCGGTTTTGAACGCGATAACGAATGTGATCTCGTCACCAGCTT
>Ga0326728_10006138_pt1 | contig 32795 bp, 23 predicted proteins | sample MB3enrmetagenome_FD_207602 | JGI IMG/M metagenome (GOLD analysis project Ga0326728, IMG submission 207602) | Lab enriched peat soil microbial communities from McLean, Ithaca, NY, United States - MB31MN | ecosystem: Environmental > Terrestrial > Soil > Wetlands > Peat | place: USA: New York... | reverse complement strand
TACGTTTGATCCCTCTCACCAGGAAATGCTTGAGGTCGCGCTGGCGGAACCGAGCGACGAAGGCGTGCGGCTGAGAAGAATCCTGTCCACGCTGGGAGTCATTCGATGCCTGGTAGCGCAGACCTCCCCCTTTGAGGTCTGCGGCTCTTCGTCGGGCTCGGGGACAAACCGCGGACCCCAAGACCGGGGGTCCGCGCTACCTGGCTCGGGCGTGGAGACAAGCGCCGGACCGCAAGACCGGGGGTCCGCGCAACCATCGAAGGATGGCCCCACAAGCGATACGCAGTCAGCAATCGACAATCGGCAATCGACAATCGGCAATGGGCAATGGACATTCGAAGACTGGGCGCCCGCCCTACCGCGCATGCTCGAAAACCTTTACCGGGGCATGATGGGCTGGCGGGTGGCGCGCATTGCGAGGTTGCTCCGCCTCCGCTCGGAGTCGAGCGAGACCGGCGAGCAACAGCAAGGCGCGACCCCGCAGGCGCGCGAGAACGATCTCCAGGAACTTCTTCGCCTGCTGGATGAGGAAAGCGCTGCCCTCGAGCAGGAATTCGAATACGCCGAGAAGCTGAACGCGGAGAAAGCCGCCATCGAGCGGGACGCCTGCCTGGCTCCGGTGGGCGACACCTGGCGCATGATGCTGCGCCAGGAAGGCTCGCTGGACCGCTCGATTGACCGCAAGGTGAAGATCATCCTGGGCATGCGCAAGAATTTTGTCGACGACTCGCTTAACGTTCTGATGGTAGAAGCCGGTTTGAAAGGGGGCAAGGACTCCGAGATGGAAGATATCGATCCAACGCTAGGGATGGACACTCCGTACGAGGACCCGGGAACGCCCGAGGCGCCAGAACATCAAAATTCACGGAACAAACCGGGAATGTCTAAGAAAACAAAGGGAAATGCACCAGAGGCAGGTAGCGACAAAATGTACCAGGCAGCAACCAACGTAGACGGTGATGGCCGGAACGCTTCCCGAAACGCAGCAGCTTAGCCCTAGGGTAGCGCGTACCCCTGGTCTTGGGGTCCGCGGCTTGTCCAGGGGCTTTCACCCGAGCCTGATCCGATGTCATCGTGAAGTTCGCGATGTCCCAGGCGGAGAACTCCACCGGGCCTCTTTCCCGCCGAGTGCGCGACGATAATGAGGCAAAGCGGTGCGGGTTGTGCTAACATCAGCGCCGGGTTCAATCGCGGGTTCCGGAAAGAACTGCCCTTGGGCAGCGTTTTCTGGGCAAGACCACAATCGAATCTAGGAGGCTCAACCATGAGACGGGCGTGGGGAATGACCCTTCTGGCAGGGGCCGGCGTGGGGCTCTTTCTTGGGCCGCAGCAGGTTCTCGCGCAGGCTTGCAAGGATGAGGTATCCATGGTGGAGGCATCCAAGCAGGCCTTCGTGGAACTCACGGAGACGGTGAAGAAGGAAAGCCTCTCGGATTTTCAGCGCCTCAACCACCAGAAGAGTGTGGTGAACAAGCTCACCATTAACAACAGTATGTTGGGAGGACTGGTAAGCTGCCTGGAAAAGGCCGCACAAGACACCACGGCGCCCAAAGAACAAGCGGAGGCAGCAAAAGCCCAGCACGATGCATTCGTCAAATTGCAGGATAAGCTACAGCACGCGCGAGTCGCCATCAAAGATGCACAAACGCCGAAGGACGCAAAAGCTCTTATCGAGAAACTAGACTTGACGCCCTGAAAATCAACTGGTCCGTCCCCAAGCACGGGAAGGTGTGAAAAAATCACGTCTGGGCGGGGCGTCGTAGGGGCAACCCTTGTGGTTGCCCAAGGGCGGCCACAGGGGCCGCCCCTACATCCTGATTTTTTCACACCTTCCGGCGCATCGGGCGACGAAGAATTATCAGTCGGATAGAAAGGGACGCCGCAGCCGCGTCCCAGATTTGGACCAGCGAATCCCAAAACCGGACATTGCCTGATAAAGTTGAGACGTCCTGGCTTCGTACTTCCTTGCAAATAAAAGACTTATCCTCCGCTGAGGTGGACGTGAGATTGCTCTAGGAGTATCCAGAGGACTCTTTCAATGCAACAATTGCTGCAAGACGTCCGCTTTGGCCTGCGCATGCTGGCGAAGAATCCCGGATTCACGGCGGTGGCGGTATTGACGCTGGCGCTCGGGATTGGGGCCAACACGGCGATTCTCACCCTGATTGACGCCCTAATGCTGAAGGCGCTACCGGTCGACAACCCCGAACAACTTGCCCTCTTCAGTGACGGCGGCACGCGCGGATTCGTAGGTCTTGGTCCCGGGTGTTACAACATCTTCTCCTATCCTCTTTACGAACAGTTGCGCGACAACAATCCCTCCTTCCAGGGTATCGGCGCGTTCCGCACTGAGTTGGATCGCCTTAACGTTCGTTCGCAGGGGGCAAGAGAAGGTGAGTCGGACCAGTTGGCCTGGGGAAGGTTGGTCTCAGGAAACTACTTCTCGGTCCTAGGCGTTCAGGCCGCACGAGGACGAGTACTCACACCGGAAGATGACCGGCCGGAGGCGCCTCCCGCTGCGGTCATCAGCTACACCTATTGGAGGCGCCGATTCAACAACGACCCGTCGGTGGTCGGCCGGGTGCTAAACGTGAATGGCATTTTGCTAACCGTGGCCGGCGTGACACCGCCCGAGTTCTTCGGCGAGAGCGTCGAAAGTCCCCTGGCAGATTTCTGGCTTCCCCTGAACCTGCAACCCCGATTAATGCCGGACCGGGGATCGGTGTTGCAAGAGCCCAGCGTCAACTGGCTTAACTTTATCGGCCGGCTCCGACCCGGAGTCAGCATGCAGCAGGCTCAGGCGAGCGTGGATGTAGCTTTCCGCCAGTACCTGACGGAGCAAGCAGGTCCGCATCCCTCATCCGAAGAGCAGCGCGGCATCGAGCGCTCCTACATCAAGCTGAGTCCGGGTGGCACAGGAATTTCCAGCTTACGTTTCGATTACTCGCGCCCGCTTCACATCCTGATGGCCGTCGTGGCCTTCGTGTTGCTCATTGCATGCGCCAACGTCGCGAACATCTTGCTCGCGCGCGCAGCAGCCCGCCAGAAGGAAATCTCCATGCGCCTTGCCCTAGGGGCGAGCCGTACTCGCTTGGTGCGGCAACTCCTCACCGAGAGTGTCCTGCTGGGATTTCTGGGCGGCGGCGTGGGCGCACTCTTTTCAGTATGGGGTGTAACCTTGCTCGTCAATATGGTGGCGGGTGGAACAAGCAGTCTTCCCCTTAACGTCTCCCCGGACGCCAGGGTTCTGGGTTTCACCCTCGCGGTTTCCCTGTTCACCGGCATCCTTTTTGGGCTGGCTCCGGCATTCCGAACCACGGGAGTAGATCTCGTACACTCGCTGAAGAGTGGAAAGTCGGGAACGTTTCCCGGGACACGCTGGAACCTGTCAAAAACTCTGGTGGTTTCTCAGGTGGCATTGTCCCTGCTTTTGCTCGTGTGCGCAGGATTACTGATCAGGACGATGCGGAACTTGGCAACCCAGGATTTGGGTTTTAACCAGGAACACGTGCTGGAAGTAGGGATTGATCCTCGCATCAGCGGCTACAAGCAGGATCAGCTTTACCCCTTGTACCAAGGACTCCTGGGCAGGATGAATGCCCTGCCGGGCGTGCGTGTGGCGAGTCTCTCGCTTTACAGCCCAATGAGCGGCGACAACTGGTCCGGCCAGATTTCGGTTCAGGGTTATTTCCCGCCACCGAAGAAAGCCGCGGACTGCCAATGGGTCTGGGTAGGGCCGAACTACGCGGAGACTGAGGGGATGATGCTGCTCTTGGGTCGTGATATCGGCCCCGGCGACATAAAGAGCGCGCCCAAGGTTGCAGTGGTCAACGAGAGTTTCGCCCAGCGTTATCTTGCAAAACAGAACCCCATTGGCCGAAGATTCTCCATGCACACTCCCGCCGAGGCCTACGAGATCGAAATCGTAGGCGTGGTCAAGAATTTCAAGTTTAACGATCACTGGCAAAATTACTGGCCTGTTGCCTTCTTGCCCCTGGCGCAAGCGGAAGGTCCGGAGTCCTACGCCGCTTATCTGGAAGTTCGTACGACGACCGACCCGAAAAGCATAGCAGGGTCAGTACGCCGCGCCATTCACGACGTGGACAAAAACTTGCCGGTAACGAGTCTTGAAACCCTGAGCGAACAAGTGGATGCAGGTCTCAATCAAGAGCATTTGGTTGCGCGGCTTTCAAGCTTCTTCGGCCTCCTGGCGCTGGTGCTGGCCTGCGTGGGCCTCTACGGCGTCCTGGCTTCCGGGGTGGCTCGCCGGAACAATGAAATCGGTATTCGGATGGCTCTGGGGGCTGACCCGAGGCGAGTACTCTGGATGGTGCTGCGCGAGGCGCTCGGGTTGGTAGGTGTAGGGATCGCACTCGGTCTCCCCACGGCGTTCGCGGCCACACGCTTAATTGCCAGCCAGCTCTACGAGGTGAAGCCTACAGACCCGGCAACGATCACTGCTGTGACAATGGTGCTCGCAGCCGTTGCCATTTTCGCTGGATACATCCCAGCGCATCGGGCGACGAAGGTCGATCCCATGGTGGCGCTTAGGTATGAGTGAAGCTGACCCACTTCCCGCAACACGGCAACCTTGATTTCCGCGCATTGGAACTCGATCCCAAGTTCCTCGCGGCGCAAAGGGCCCTGGACGAAATGCGACACGGCGAGTAGGCGGCGGAGATAGGGCGGACTTTATCCCGTCGCGGCAGCTTCCTCCCGTTTGGATCCATCCCATAGCGTAATCAGTAAAGTGCTCCCCAGCACGAGCAGGCCACCCACGATGGCCATGAGCGTCAGTCTCTCCCCAAGCCAAATCGCGGCAATGGGAACCCCGAAGAACGTGATGAGATAGTTCGAAAGGGCCGCCTGAATGGCGTGCAGGGCCTTAAGCGCCTTGAGGAACAGCCCCATCGAAAGATAATTGTGAAAGAAGGTCAGCAAGATGAGGCCAATCCAGGTGCGCGAAGTAAACTGCGTGATGTGGCTGAAAATGCCGCGCTCCTCGGTCAAGATGAGTGGAGTCATCAGGACGAACATGGCGACGTAGGTATAGAAAAGCATCTCCATGGGCGAGTACCGGTCCAGCACTTTCTTTCCGTAAGAGTTGTAGAAAGGGCTGCCCAGCGTGCCGAGAAGAATCAGGAGGTTCCCGTAGAAGTAACTTGTCCCGAAATTGAGGCCTCCCAGGTCAAACTGAAACGCTACCCGGCCTTGAAATGGGTTGACAACAGTGTGATAAATGCTACTTACTTGCTGACAGGAGATTTCCTATGGAACTGTACAGCCATGTGTACCAGGTTCGATCACTGTTTGGTGGGCGCAATCTGTTTCAATACTTGTTCGTGGGGCAGAACACCGTTCTGGTGGATACAGGCATCGCTACGACGCCGGAAGAAGTAATCTTCCCTTACCTGGAGCGGCTCGGGCTAGGTCCGGACAGGCTGACCCTGGCCGTGACGACACACCCGGACGTGGACCACCAAGGCGGAAACGACGCCATCAAGGTGGCTTCGCCGCGAACCCTGCTGTCATGTGGCGAGGCCGACCGCGAATTGGTTGAGAGTCCCCGCAAGCTGTTTGACCAGCGCTATAACTTTCTCCGGGCGCAACACGATGTTGGTTTCGATCCGGACCCAGGCCCTGATGCCGGGCGGCTACGCAGGATGGATTTGACCTTTGCGGGCGGCGAGACGATCAGGGTTGATGACGATTGGACGCTTGAGGTCTTGCACGTGCCCGGCCACTCCCGTGGGCATCTCGCCTTGTACGACGGCAAGAACAAGACCGTCTTTGCAGGCGATGCCATCCACGGGCGCGGTTGTCCCAAGGCGGAGGGCGGGATGGCAATTCCCGTTACCTACTATTACGTTGACACCTATCTCAGCACACTTCGCTACCTCGAGAGCCTCGAGATCAAAACCCTCTACTCCGGGCACTGGCCCACCATGAGCGGCGAGGAAATCGCGGACTTCATCAACGAATCGCGCCAGACCGCGGAAATCTTCGATCGTGCGATCCTTTCCAGTCTTAGCAAGCATCCCTCGGGACGTAACATGAAAGAACTCATCGATCTGGTGTCGAACGCGGTGGGCGATTGGCCAAAAGACACCTGGACAATGGCCATGTTTTCCGTAAAGGGCCACCTGGACCGCCTCGAAGCCCTGAACAAAGTCCGAGCCGTCCGCGGGACGCGCCCCGTCAAGTGGGAATTGGTATGATCAACACATGCGACGCGCCTCTTCGAGTCAACATCTTACTACGTACTCAGAGACCCCGCCGCGTTGGAGAACACATTGCTGAGCGAAGACGCCAGCTTCTTCATCGTTGCAATCGCACTCAGGGCGACCAAAACCAGGAGAAGAGCGTATTCCGTCAGGTCCTGGCCTTCTTCTTCTTCCCTCAAGCGTCGTAACAGGTCCCTCATGCCTCTCCCTTGATCGAGCAATCGTTGTTTTGTGCTGATGCTCCTCAGGCCGCACCAGAAACATCCCAGCACACCTTTAAGGATATTCTGGGCACGGGCAAACCCCTGCGGCAATAGTACAGGGGTACCGGGCTGCAAACCTCTTGGCCCCTGGCCTGTGGGATGTCAACGACTTGATGAAATATCTTCAAAATGCATGGATCGCACTTTATACACTCAGCATCTTGGTGGTGGTGGGCGCGGTGGTGTATACCATTGTCCGTTCCAGGCGCTCCACAGTTCCCTCTTCATCGGCGCCGAACCTGCGCATTGGAACGGCAGCGGCTGAACTTTTGCCTTCGCAATCCGGACCCATGGCAGGGCTGCTCTGAAAATGCTTGCGCCGCAGGCGCCTTGGATCGCGGTAGCAGCAGCTACCGCCTTGCACATGTGCCGCATGAACCGAAGGCGGTGACTGCGGCTACCTCCACGCGACCCTACTACGCCACTCCAGCCACAGCGGGCGAGCAGCCCGCGCTGGATTAAAACAGCAACTTCAAGCCAAATTGAATTTGCCTCGAGGTAGTAGCGGTGGCGGTGATAAGTCCTGCCGACGAGCTAATTGCGCCATTGGCGTAGACGATGGGATTGGGAGTTGCAAAGTTGGCGCGATTCAAGGTATTAAAGAGTTCCGCCCTGAATTGCAGCTTGATCCGGTCGGAAAAGGCGCAGTCTTTGGCGAGCGACACATCCAGGTCAGCCAATCCCGGCCCGTCCAGCGTTCCTCTGCCCAGATCACCGTACGTACCTGGGGTGGGCAGAATGAAGGCCGCTGGATTAAACCACTGACCTGGCCTCTGAAGCAGGACTGGTCCCTTAAACAAGGTGTTCAGCGACGGCCGATCGGGGTTTCTCGTATCTCCATCTCCGGAGACGTTTGAACCGGCCTGGGGAGTAAATGGAAAGCCGCTGAGCAGTGTGCCGATTCCATTAGCTTGCCAGCCTCCGAGCAGCGCTTCCGCGAAACTACGGACGCCCGCCGGCCGATGTTTCGCGCGGCCAAAGGGCAATTCATAATGGGCGGAGATGCTCGCCTGGCTGGCTGCGTTCAATGCCGAAGGCCCCCAGTCTCTTCCGAGATTATTCCTGTCCAACACCATTTGCGCCTGGTTATTCGCTTGGGCGCCGGTGAGGGCAGAGTTCATATCGAGGTTTTTTGACCAAGTGTAGTTAGCTCGAAATTGCAGGCCTCGAGTCAGGCGTTGCTTCACCTCGAGTTCGAAAGCGTTGTAGTTGTTATTGCCCTCAGTGTACCAGAAGAATCCTGCGGATAAGTCGGGATTCGGCCGCGTCCCGACGGGTATGTACTGTGCTCCCGGCGCCACAACGCTTTTGGCGCCCGCCGTGCCGCCCGCCTCGCAGCCGTTCGGATTCGCGCATGTTTGCGCGGGAATGGTGTTGGGATCGGCGCTCAGCAGGTCATGATACCCCACTGAGCCGGCGTAAGCGACGCGAAGCATGGTGCTGGCGCTGAGCTGTTGTTCAACAGAAACGCTCCATTCCTGGACCGTAGGAGTTTCGGCATTGGCTTGCACTCCCTGAGGGGCATAAACACTACAGGGCCGCGGAACACCCGGGCCGCAGGAAGGCGGCGCCGGCGCCCCGGGCAGGATGGGCAGGAAAGAAGCGAGGGGCACGTTGGAAAATGAAATTGAGCCATTAAAGGGCGGAAGCGCATTCAGCAAGAAGCTGAGATCGTCGAGCAGAGAATGATGGGCGCCGAATCCCGCGCGTATGGCCGTCATCCCCCGTCCCCAAGGGTCCCATGCCAGCGCCAGCCTAGGCCCGAACAGCCACTTGGCATTGTTCTTCGTGAAGGCGGAATCCGCCACTCGCGGATTGGTCTCCAGCACGCCGCTCGTATTGACGAAATAGTTGGCGGCCCGCCCGGCCACTTCATTCCAACCGCTCGTGAATTCGTGCCGCAGCCCTGCCTGGAGCGTGAGATTCGACCGCAATTTGATGGTGTCCTGCGCGTACCAGGCGCCGAGCAGACTTCTCCAACCTAATTCGTTGGGGCTGGGGACCGCTTGAAAGCTGGTTACAGTTCCCTGGAGAAACGTCAGCAAGCTCGAGAAGCTGGCTTGTCCCAATTGCCGCGAAGCGGCGTCGTTGTTGTCCTGGAGCGGCTGGAGCCAAACGCCAAAGCTGAGCTGATGGACTCCCTTGGCGAAGTGCACATCGTCGGAATAGGTAAAGAGATTCCTGCAATTCCAGGCTTTTGCAGCGTTGCTCGGCCCGGCGGAGGTGATGGCGCCAGCTCCCGTGGTGCTCAGACCGCCTCCGATGACGATCCCACCTGGTCCACGCCCGGAAACAAAAGACAGGCTGGGCGGAAAGTTGGCAAAAGAAAACGGCGCATAATTGAAGGCCGCGCGGGAGAAGCCGGCGCGAAAGACATTGAGCAGTTCCGGTGAGAAGATATGCGTCTCCTGGAGGCTGCCCACCTGGCTGCGGAGCGCCAGAGCTGATCCAAACAAAGGATCGGCTAAGGGGGCCAGACTGTTTCCGTCGTCCACAGTGTAGGCTGCCGAAAGCGAGTCTCGGTTGCGGACTGTCGAGTCGGCGCGCACAGTGCCGAAATCTTCCCGGATAGCCTGCCGGGGATTGTTGTACGCCAGCGCCGTCCCGCTGGGCCGCCCGTTGACCAGCAACTCCGGCCCGTTAGGCTGGGGCCAGAAAGACATGTACGGCAGGATCGCGGCCTCAAGAGAGGGGACTGGCGCGTATACGCCGGAAGCATTCGGTAAGGAGCCTTGCCGCGCCTCTTGGTCGGGAACGACGCTCACGTTGCTGACCGCCAGGCTCTGCCGGAATCCTTCGTAGTTGCCAAACAGGAACAGCTTGTGGCGCCTTACGGGTCCTCCCAGAGCGCCTCCGAATTGATTCCTCCGGAAGGGAGGAACAAAGCTACGGTCGAAGAAGTTCCGCGCGTCCAGCCCGCTGTTGCGGAGGAACTCGAAAACAGATCCGTGCAGGGCGTTGCTGCCGGATTGCGTCACGATGGCAACCTGCGCGCCGGCTCGCTCACCGTACTCCGCCGGGTAAGTGTCCGTGAGGACGTTAAATTCCCGCACGGCATCTATTCCCAGGAGTTCGCCGCTGACGCCGCCGGGGGTGACAGCCAGTTGACTGGTGCCGGTATACTCGATTCCGTTCAGAAGAAATAGGTTCTCGGATGTCCTTCGTCCCTCGACGGAGAATGTGTTTCCATTGCTGGTAATGGTTTGGGAACTCTTCATTGAACTGAAATTGATGGCGCTCGGATTGAGCGTGATCAGGTTATCGAAGCTGCGACCGTTAAGCGGCAGATCTTTTATTTCACTCTCCCCCACCACTCCCTCGAGAGGGGCTGTGCTAGTGTTCACTAACGTAGTTCCTCCGGAGACGGTCACTTTCTGTTTGAACTCGCCCACTTCCAGACGCAGGTTCACCACCGCTTGCTGCCCCACGCTCAGATTGATTCCCCTGCGGACCGTTGCCTTGAAGCCGTTCTTCTCCGCCTTTACTTCCTGGGGCCCGATGGGGAGGGAGAAAACGGTGTAGCTGCCCACTTGGTTGGTGGTTACAATCCGTATGGCCCCGGTCTCTAAACTTCTCACCGTGACGATAGCCCCGCCGATGGCAGCGCCCGAGGTGTCCTCGACAGTGCCGGAAATCGTGGCGGTCACCTGTCCCCACGCGCAGCTTTGAACCACTAGAGCAGCGATCGCCCACGCAATCGGTCCGGCACAACTCCGCCTCTGATTCAAACCGCCTTCCTTCTCTCCGTGGTAGGGCGGACCGCCGATATTGCGGTCCGCGGGTTTCCTGAGTATCGCGCTTGTTCTGCCTGCCGCTCGGCGCTACTCACACATAGCTCTTGAATTGAATATACCGTTCGAGTCTAGGAGGGTCAATCCGCGAGTTCGTTCGCTGTTATTCTGTAACGCGCGTCACTGTACCCTGGTGGCATCACCATGGATTTCGAGCCAGTCGCGCAACGCCGTCACGACCCTGGGGTCAAGTTGAGTGCCGGAGCAACTGCGCAATTCGGCCAGAGCCTCCGCCACCGTGCGGGCACACTTGTAACTCGAGCCGCGAACCATGCAATGGAACGATTCTGCGACCGCCACGATTCGCGCCCCAAGCGGAATCTCTTCTCCCATCAGGTGGTCGGGATAACCCTGCCCGTCATAGCGCTCATGGTGGTGGCGAACGATGCGCGCAATACTTTTCTGTTTCAAAGTCTCCAGGATCTTCGCGCCCCAAGCCGCATGGCTCTTAATTTTTTCAAACTCCTCCGCCGTCAGCAGCGAGGGTTTGTGGAGCACGTCCTCAGGCACGTGAATTTTACCGATATCGTGAACGACGGCCGCCAGCTTGATGTCTTCAATTTCCACGTCGGATAACCCCACCTGCCGGGCAATCTTGGCTGCCCACCAGGATACCTCCTCGGAGTGGCCCCTGGTATAGGGATCTTTGGCCTCGATCACGAAAGAGAGGGCAGTGATGGCGTCCATGAGCGGCGTCACGCGGTGGCCGCTCTCTGGCTGGAGTGTGTCAACCAGCGTTGCCCTGTGCCCAGCCTCTGGCTGTAATGTTTCGACCAGCGTTATCCTCTGCCCTGCCTCTGGCTGTAGTGTGACAAGTCCCGTACCCCCTGCCATCTGTTCCTCCTTTTGCCCGGATGGGCACTGACAGGGCAAGCCCCCCGATAACGGCCTGTGTCCTGTCTCACCTGATCTCTAACAGCTATCGCTCACTCTCCAGTCCTCTCCCCTTTGGGAGTTGGTCGCTACCCTTATCTTCGGCTGAACGCTTTGGATTGGTGAGGGGAATAGGTCACCCCAGCGCAGGCAGGCACAACTCCGCACGGTGACTGGGCGCCGACACCGACACGAAACCTCTCAGTTTTCGGCCAGGATCCGGAACGCCAGCCGGGAATTGAATGAAAACGGTGACCACTTACAGAGGAAACAGCACGCGATTGGGAGGGACCGGCTTACCCTCGCCTCGACCGCCCACACCCGCGTCCGAAGGCAGGAATCCCCATGCTCATCGGCCAGGGTAAGGTTCACCCCCCCTGGCCGATGCCTGGTTACGAGTGCAAAGACAAGGCAAGCCCATCCGATGTATCTTTACAAGAGCCGGGCGATTATTTATGAGTGTTGGCCTCAATTCTCTCTAAGAGGCCGATCAGCTTATTTGTTTTACGAATGTAGATCGTAGGAACATAGATTGCCAGCAAAGCAACCACTACCAAAGCGCCGCCTAGCAGTGTCACGGACCAACCCATAGATACCTCCGGGAAAATAGAGATCGGGACTTACGGGACATATATATACATCGACTTGAAGGCCTCAGCAACAAGTAAATTGAGGTTGAGTCGCAAGACCTGATATTGCACCGGGGGCAAAAAAGCTGCGGGTGGACCGGCTCAGCATAGCTCTTGCCAGGCCAGGAACGCGTGCGCCTCCAAGTCTTGTGCTTGGACCAGCCGCGATTGTGTCTCGAAAGGCATGGGTCTTCAACGGTACTAAAGTAATGTATGGCCCTGAGGGTGGGAAGATGTGAATGAACCGGCCGCGGGAAGCGGAGCGCCGCTCCCCAACGCCGATGCACTGGAAAACGAAAGACCGGCGGTCGGAGACCGCCGCTACAGCGCGTCTACAGCACACCGTACTTCAAGTAGACCTCACGGAGCGACTTGCCCTCCAGAAGTTCCTTGCGGGAAAGATTTTCTTTGTGCACTTTTTCCTGGGCCTTCACCAAGACGGCTTCTTCAACCTCATTGGGCACCACAACGATGCCATCAAAGTCTGCGAAGATCAGGTTGCCGGGCTTCACCACCACTTCGCCGCAACGGATGGGAACATCATAGGCCATCACCATTCCGCGCCCCATGGAATCAAGAGGGCGAATACCGGAGTAGTACACGGGGAATCCCATTTCGATGATCCGATTGCAATCGCGGATCTGGCTGTCGCACACGCATCCCACCGCGCCATTTCTTTTCGCCACGGTGCTCATCAGCTCACCCCAGGGCGCATTCGTCCCGGCATAGTCAGTGGAATGCACAATCACGTCCCCGGGTTTGAGCGAATCCACGGCTTCGATCTCGAGGCCGTAAGGGTCCTCGTCGTTAATGTACTCGGTTTCCATCCACCGCAGAGTGCGGGCATGGCCAACGAAACCACAATTCCTTCGATCGGGCAACAAGGGGCGCAGGCGGTGGTGCATGGCTTGGTGGCGATAGCCCAGCCCATCCAGGATGTCGCACACCGCGGCTACATACAGATTCTCGCGAATGAACTTCTCGATTTCAGCAGCGCTGGCAAACATAGGTGCCACCCCCTCCTCATATCTCCCGATCTCCCGATCTTATCCCTCGCTAAAATCAATCATCATGGGCCGCTCGCGGAAGCCACGAGTCTTAATAGCGCAGTAAATAAATCCCGCCGTAAACCAGACTCCGCCCATGATCTTGGCGGGCATTTTGAGTCCCAACCAAATCCAGAGACAAAACACGAATCCGATGAGGGGCATCACCACGTCGGCAAACCATCGCCGTTTGCGGCCCGGCTGCTCGACGACGGCGAATTGCCAGAAGGTGGCCATGTTCACGCCCATGAACGCCAGAAACGCGCCGAAATTCAAGACCTCCCCAGCCTGTTCATACGACACGAACAGCGTCCCGATGTAGGCCACGATTCCGATCAACAAGATGTTCCAGTTGGGAGTGTTACGCTTGGGATCCAGGTGGGCAAAAAACTTGCGCGGAACAACGTTGTCTCGACCCATGCCGAAGAGCAATCGAGCTGCGCCCACCTGGCCGGTCAGCCCGGCGCCGATCGTGGCGAGGATCAGCACGAACCCTAAGGCTTGGAACAGCAGCGGCCCGCCCACCCGGCGCGTCACATCCATGAAGGCGGTTTCAGTATTGTGGAAAGAATGGAAGTCCGGCCAAACTCGTTGTCCGAGGTAGATCTCGAGGCCTCCCACAATTCCGGTGAACAAGCAAACCGAGACGGTAGCCAGCATGACGTTGCGCTTGGGGTTCTCCACGTCCTCAGCGAGGGTGGTAACGCCGTCGAACCCAATATAAGTCAGTGCGGCGTACGATGTGGCAGTCCAGATAACTCGCAGGTTGAAGGTCTTGGGATCGTAAAAAGGCTGGAAAGAGAAAACTCCTGACCATCCCTCGAAATGGAAAAGGTAGCGGACCGCCAGCATCATGAAGATGCCGATAACCACGCAAATGATGGTGAGGAGGATGACATTGGCGCGTGCCGTAGCTCGGATGCCGCGCAGATTTAGAAAGGTCATGGTGCCCACAAAAAGCGCCGCCAGCACCGCGTACGGGATGAAAGGGAAGAAGCGCTGGATGGTCAGAGCTCCATAAATGCCGTTCAGAAGTGGCTGGATCAGGTAATCAAGAAACATGGCCCAACCGGTGAGGAACCCCAGGTGCGGATTGAGTCCGCGCCCGACGTAAGTGTAGGCGGAGCCGGCCGTGGGGTAGAGGGTCGCCATCCTTCCATAGCTGACGGCGGTGAGCATCATGGCGATCATCGCAATCAAAATGGTGGTGACGAAGTGGCCGTGGGAAAGGACCTGTGCAACCCCGAACATGGGCACGGGGGCGATGGGCATGATCAGCACGATGCCGTAAAAGATCAGATCCCACAAAGTGAGGACGCGACGCAGGCGCGGGACCGGGGTAGCGGCACTTCCTTTTTCATCTCGAGCTGTGACGTCTTTCAAATAGGACTCCACAATTCAGCGTAGTTCGTGGCGGTATTTCGACAGAAGCTCCGCCCCCGACTCTGTCACCCGGAGGACGTACTCGAGGTACCAAATCCACGATGAGCAATTCTCCCGTCTCAAGCTTCCGGCCGGAAGGCGGGCCTCCCGTGAGCGCGGTGCGCAGGCCGGAAACCACATCCGCAATGATCGGGACCCGGCCTTCAAGCTTCATGTTCATAATCGCCCCAATGCGCCCCTCCACGTTTCCGGCTTGCGGTAGACGGTGGCGCTTATTTCCACTGTGAACTCTTCCCCTGGCTTCAGGGATCGGCTGGTCTTCCGTTCGTAAGCCTGCGCCAGATTCACCGGAACACTCGTCCAAGGTTCGAGGATGACGTGGTGAAGGCCTCGCCAACCGCCGTAGTTGAGCCACAACCACAGGCTGGGACACTGCTGGAGCGGGAAACGCAGAAGGAATCCTTCGCCTGAGGAAGAATCCTCCACGGCATAGACCCCCTCTTCGAGGTCGACGGCGTAATGGCCAAAACAGATGTTGGCTTCAATGCCTCGGACCTTGTTCATCTCCGCCCTGCCCGCCTCACCTTCCAGAACCGGCCAGTCGTATCGCTGGCCACGCTCACCCCAGCCAGGCTGGTTGCACTGTGCAACAATCCCGTGCTTGGCAGGGACGCGCAGGACCGTATGCTCATTGATGTTGAGGGCTGGGTGCGTCCCCCAAATAAAGTCAATGGACATCGGCCCGAGATTGCTGATTCGGTATTGCACCCGCACGACGGGAGAGATTCCCTCCACCGTAATCGTCTTCACTGCTTTCACGGGACTGATGGGTCCGAAGGCAGATAGTTGCGCCTCCGCATCCTTGCCGCGACGGCTCACCGAATCGACACTCCATCGCAGGGAGCGCAATTCCCCCAGGCTCGGGTAGCGCTGCTCCCGAAAGACGCATTCATCACAAGTGGGAAATGCATCATCCCACCCCCCGCACCAGTAGTTGTCAAAATCCGCTTCGATAGGGTAGGTCTGTGGAGCAATTCGTGGGTTATGCCAGAGAAAGTTCCTTCCAGTTGGTTTCCAAACCAAATCATAGATTTTCGCTCCGACCTCAGGAAGCACGCGGACTTTGAGCCAGCGGTTTTCGAGATCGAGAGTGGTTAACGATCCTAGCCCGTTCTTACGAAGAGAATGTGATGCCATGGTAATCGGTCCCAATCGCCGCAGCAAAGCTGTCAGCGCTCAGCCGTCGGCAACCGCCAGCCGCTCCGGCAGACGCAGGATAATTCCCTCCACGTCGGTGATTTTCATTTCCAGCCTTCCCTTCGCTTTGGCACACTCTAACGCAGGCCCCTGTGTCAAGGCCCCGGCTGACGGCTTTTAACAAACCCAGGTATAATAGCCGTGCTGGGGACTCGAGTGTCAAGTCTCCCATCCTCAAATTAGGGTTTTGGGTTCAAAAGGTTGAACGCATTCGAATGGCGGAGGGCAGCCATGGGTACGCAGACAACTTACCTCGTTCCGTCGACTATGCGTGCGATGAGGGTGCTTGAATTCCTCGCCCGCTCAAAACGGGGGCTGCCGTTTCTAATGTAAGCCGCAGCCTGGATGTAAACTGCACCGGAGTCGGCAAGGCCTTAGCGGCATCCCTTCCTGAAGAGCAATTCGAGAAACTTATCACCACCCAACGCTTCGCCCGGCATAACGACAACACCATCGTTACGGTTCCTGGCCTGAAAAGGGAATTGGGCAAGCCTGCCCATTGGACACTACCAGATTGAAGTCCGGCAAACCGGATTCAAACTGTTCCGAATGACAGATCTAGTAATAGACGCTAATACCGCTCTGCATGTTGACGCCACGCTCCAATTGGGCGCCGTTACAGAGCAGAGCAGTCCCCCATGCCGCCGGCGGAATGAGCGACTGCTATTGTTTACATCCGAAAACCTGAGCTTGTCTCGGGAAAGTGTAATATGAATCCTCATCGAATTCGCAGGTCTCCAATTCATGCAGCACCCGTTGAGTCTCAGTTTCGCTCACCATGCCATACTTGACGGCAAAAGGAGCTACTTCCGCCGCGCCCATCCTGACGAAGTCTGCTGCTTCTGTCATGGAAATGACAGGTTGAATAAAACAGGCACGTAAATTCGAATAACCTGCTGCTCTCAGCATGGGCAACAGTTTGTCGCCTATATTGAAATCAAGACCTTGCAGCTTGCCGAGTTCAATGAAGAGGTCATTGAGTCTCTCGATGTGTTCATTTCGGGGTGTAGTTGTCAATGAGCTCGAATGCGGCTCCTCGCAGGCAATCACGCCACCCGACCTTAGAAACTTCCGCATCCTGGTCACAACCTGCATCGGATTCTTTAGGTGCATCAGCAATAGCCGCGAATATATCAGGTCAATCGAATCGTTGGGGACTTCGAACGCTTCTACCGTCGAGCAAATGAATTCGACGTTCCTGGCCCCGGCACCCTCGACCGCTCTCCGCGCAATGTCGACTTGATTCTCACTGATGTCTACTGCGATAACCTTCCCTTCCTCGCCAACTGTCTCGGCGAGCCACGTTGTCATTGAGCCAGTGCCGCAACCAAGTTCCAGAACACTGTACCCGTCTCTAAGACCGGCTCGGATCAGAAAATTCCTGCTGTAATCTCCAAATACATCGTTCACGAATCTGAGCCGGTTAAAGCCCTTTTTCCCAACCTGTAAGACGTATTCGCACATGGGTATTCCTTTCATCCAGGATTGCCATTTTGTTCCCCAATGCCACGCCCCGGCAGGAGCAGTCCAGGGTGCTCTTCATGTGAAAGCGTGAATCAGCCCCCGCCACCTTACCGCGAAAGCCCCAGCGGCACGGAACCAGGAAATGACATGCCATGCTTCATCGAATGCAAACCCCTTGTCAAGAACACGATAATCCATGTTCAGGGAGGCCACTATTCCGAGCGCAGCACCGTGAGCGGGTCGGTCTGGACTGCATGGATCACGGGCGGCAGCGCGGCCAGCAGGGCTGCGGCGAGAATGGCCAGCGACGGAAGCGCCAGCATCGCCAGGTCAGTGGGCTTCACCTGGTAGAACAACGATTCGAGGTAGCGCACGGCTGCCATACCGAGGGCGAGCCCGGCTAGCGTTCCCGCCAGCACCATCGAGAAGACGTCAGCGGTCACTTGTCGCGCGATGCGGTCGGCGGGCGCGCCCAGGGCCATGCGGATGCCGATTTCGCGCCGGCGCTGGAGCACGGAGTAGTCGAGCACGCCGTACAGGCCGAGGCCTGCAAGCAACAGGGCGACTGCGGCGAAGAAAAGCGCTAACCTCGCCAGCAGCCGTTCGCGAATCGTGTGCGACTGGTTGATCTCCGCTTGAGTGCGGATGTTGCTGACGCGGAACTCCGGCCGCGCCCGCGCCACTTCTCGGCGCAGGTCAGATGCCATCGCCAGCGGATTCGGGCTGGACGTGCGTACGATGAACATTCCGTAATCTTTTGCCCGTAACTCCTCGGCCTTGGCGTCAACTGCGCGAAACGGATAGTAGGCTTGGGGCAAGATAGGCTCGCGCAGGTCGCGATAGCAGACATCGCGGACCAAGCCGACCACCTGGAAGCGAAGACGCGGGCCTTCATCGAACACCATGTCGAACGACTTGCCGACGGGGTTCTGGCAGTTGAAGTATTCCTTCGCGAAGGTTTCGTTCACCAGTGCGGCGCCAGGAGAGGTGTCATTGGGACGGAAGTCTCGGCCCTCGAGAACAGGAATTCTCATTGCTTCCGTCCAGCCCGGCGAGACACTCAAGAAATACGCCAGCACGCCGTTAGGAGGCGCGCCGTTGACCGAGATGAAGTTGTTCCAACTCCATCCGCCCAGCAGCGCCGAACTGGCTATCGCCACCTCTTCCACCCCCGGCGCCGCGCGCAGATGTTCAGCTACCTGGTCCCAGTACTCTGGTGATTGAGGGTGTTCGGTAACCGTCTCGAGCGTCAAAAGGCGTTCGGCGGAAAAGCCCGTAGGCTGATGGGACAAGCGCTCAAAAGTGGTAATAAACAGGCCGGCAACGAAGAGCACCAAAAAACAGAAGGCGGTTTGCACGGCGACGAGAGAATGCATCAGGCGCCGCCGCGAGTGCGGGTCTTCTCCGCCTTTGAGCGCGCTCACGGGCTTGATTGCCGAAGCGCGCAGCGCCGGAGCCAACCCGAACAGCAACGTCACGCCGGCAGTCAGCCCCAAACCGAATCCAAGCACACGCCAGTCCGCTGGAAGGAAGAGGCGCGCGGGATTGTCCGGCGGATTGATCATGCTGACGATCACCGGCGGGCACCGCCAGGCGAACACCGCGCCGATAGCGGCGGCAAAAGAGCCGAGCAGCGCGCTTTCCACCAGCACCAGTTGTACCAGGCGCCGCCGTCCCGCGCCAATCGAAACGCGTAGCGCCATCTCTCGGGCGCGCGATGCCGCCTGCGCAGTCATCAAGTTGGCGACGTTCGCGCACGCAATGAGGAGAACCAGCGCCACCAGCACGCCCAGAGCGGCAAGCGGACGCCGGTAGTCGCTTTGCATGCCGGAGACGCCGGCAGCCGCGGGCAGCAGCAAGAGTTTCTGGTTAAGGAAATTGTCAATCCATTGTTCGGTGACGTTGGTGAAGCTTTTCGCCCTCTCCGCTTCGAAAGATCGAGAGACTGCCTCGAGCTTCGCGCGCACAGGTTCGAGGGCGACTCCCGGCTTCACTCGCGCCACTGTCCGGAGCCAGGTCGAGTCGGAACGGACAACGCTGGGTTGCATCATCGTGGGAAGGAAGATGTCCGTCATCGTGCCGGGTTCAGTGCCGGTGAAGCGCTGCTCGGCGACGCCCACGATCTCGTAAAGGTTCTTGTCCATGCGGAAGGTGCGCCCGATCACTTTGGGGTCCTTCCCGAAGCGGCGCGCCCAGTAATCGTAAGAGAGCACGGCATAGGGATGCGCTCCCGGCTTGGTATCATCACTTTCGGTGAACAGTCGCCCCAAGGCAGGCCGGAGTCCGAACGAGCCGAACATCCACCCCGAAACATACTGCCGGTACGCTCTCTCCATCTCTTGATCCGAGTCGTAGGTGAGATCGGTGCGATCAGCATAGGAGATGGCGATCAGCTCGGCTTGACCTTTCACTGCGGCGCGCATCAGGCGGAACGCCGGATATGCCCAACCGTCGAACGTTTGGCGCTTGCCCTCAGGGCCGATTCCCTGCTTGGCTAGAGCGTACAACTGCTCAGGGTCAGCGACAGGCAAAGGCCGCAGCAGCAGGGCGTCGATAAGCCGGAACGCCCCGGTGCAGGCCCCGATCCCGAGCGCCAGCGAGAGGATGGCCGCGGCGGTAGTAACCTTGTTCTTCTTGAGTTGCCGCCAGCCGAAGATGGCGTCGGCGCGCAGCGAATCGAGCCACGCGACGAGCCTGACGTCACGGCTCTCTTCGCGCAGCCGCAGCGCAGAGCCGAGTGCTCTGCACGCTTCGGCCGGGTTGCGGCCCTGCGCGACAGCTTCTTCGATATGTGACTGGAGTTCTTCGTCAATCTCACGGCTCAAACGGTCGCCGCGAAATACATTTGCGATGCGTGACCAAAACGACATATCACACCGTCCTAAGAACGCGGTTTACGGCCGCAGGGAGCCAGGCTTGGGCATGTTCGAACCTCACGCTACTTAGACGTCTTAGTACTTGAAAGGTTAGAGAACAATCTGCACGGCAGAGGGGGGCGCATGCGAAGGGTGGCGGATACGTACCGACGGCTCTTGTCGCTTGGCGTCTGTCATTCTGAGCGGAGCGAAGAATCTCCGTAGTTCTCGAATGAAGCGACTACAGAGATTCTTCGCTCCGCTCAGAATGACAAACGCGACTCGCCGTGCAAGTGACCCCTCACCCGTCCCGCTCCGGCTGGAGAAAGCGCCGGCAGCGGGACACCCTCTCCCCAAGGGAGAGGGCTGTTCATCCACTTCGGGCCCGTGGTGTCCAACCAAAGATGTGGGACACGCTCAGCCCCTTGGGAGAGGGCAAAGAAGCACCCAGTTTGACTCTGAAGTGGTGCTAACTGCGGTTTCGAACGGTCGTCTAATAGCTCATGTGGTGATACCACAGGCCGCCTACTTAGTATCGATCCCCTGACTGCTCTCCGCGAGAATTGAGGGGCGTTAGCCCGCCAGAGGCGAATCAGTGGAACCGGCCTCAGCGGTGGTGTTCTGGCGGATCACGCCGACTTGGTCGGTGTAGTAATAGTTATTGCCAGTCGTCCCTACGGTAACAGGATTGGCGGTGATCGAGTAGGAGTAAATCCTTCCTGATGGATCAGTGACACCTGGCGAATAGATGAAGGTGTAACCGCTCTTGGAGCTTTCCGTCGCGCCGGGTGAGCCTCCTGACAGTATGCTGTCGACTAATCCTGCGCCGGAGGGGACAACGGCCCCCCCTCCTTCCGGAGGACCCAAGTAACCCAAGGTTGGACTGTAGCCGCCATAGGTAGAACTGTATGTGGCTTCCGCTGTGTTGAGCACGTGGAGAGAGCCCACTGCTGAAGCCTGATTGGCTGCGACGCGCGACCGCATCAGATTAGGAATGGCGATGGCTGCGATGACCAGGATGACTGCAACAACGATCAGCAACTCGATAAGTGAAAAACCTCGTGGATCTGTTTTCATTATCCACCTTCTTACGCAACGCTAGATTAGGTAATGCTTCAATGAGCTAGAGCATTTTCCCTGCCACTTGAAGTCTTGGTTATTCTTCTTCTTTAAGTGGTAAGAGACATGTTTTCAAGCTGTTAGAATGGCTTTTGGGCTTGCCGCGTTAATTCCTGGTCCATAAGTACCGTACCCGCCAATTTCCGTCGCGACGCTGTGACATAATGTGTCATCGCTTAAGGTCACTTGTTGGCAGGGATTACGACGGCATTGTGGTATGCTGTCGGCGCTGCAAAGCGGCAGAAAGCTGTCGCGCTCCAAATCAGTACAGGCAGAGGTGAAACGAGAATGGCTAAGCTACAAGTAAAGTTCACGGACTGCTTTGCCCAGACAATCCAACGCATGCGGGAAGACGGACTGTTGCTGGTGAGCACCGGCACGGACGGAAAACCCAACGTCATGACTATTGGCTGGGGAACGATTGGCTGCATCTGGTCGCGCCCGGTCTTCATCGTGCTGGTGAGGCCCTCGCGCTACTCTTATAGCCGCCTCGAGCAGGTTAATGATTTCACGGTGAATGTACCGCCCAGAGAAATATCGGCAGCAGTGAGCCATTGCGGCAGTATTTCGGGAAGACATCACGACAAGTTTGCAGAGGCGCAATTGACCCCGATTCCAAGCCGCGAGGTACGCTCACCCATTATCAAGGAGTGTGTGGTGCACTACGAGTGCCGAACGCTCCACCGCAACGATCTGGCGCCTGAGGCACTGGCGCAGGCGGTGCGCGAGGAATTCTATCCCAGCGGAGATTTCCACCGCGTCTACTTCGGGGAAATCGTGGCCGCCTACGCCGACGAAGATGCCGCTGCACGCTTGAGCGCCCAACCAACAGGGGCCGGGAAGTCACTCAGGTAGGCTCGGCCCTAGTGGGGAATAGGGAAGGGTAAAGGTTGAAGAGGAAAGGATAAAGGCTAAAGGATAAATGGTAAAGGATAAAGGGTGAGGATAAAGCACGATGGGCTCTCCTATTAGCTTTCATACTTTACCCTTTAGCCTTTACCCTTTAGCCTTCACCCCCGCTTATCGAAAGGGTCAAAACCTATGCGCATCATCTCCCGCACCATTTTACTGTTTGCTCTAGTTGTCCTGATCTCGGGTTCTCTGGCAGGCCAATTACCGCAGGCGGCGGCTGACCGCATCGACGGCATTGCGACCAAGGCATTAGCCGATACCGGGGCGCCCAGCGTCTCAATCGCAATTCTGAAAGACGGCAAGATCGCTTATGTCAAGGCCTACGGAAACGCCCGACTGGGGCCGGCCACGCCCGCCAAACCGGAGATGCGCTACAGTATCGGATCGGTGAGCAAGCAGTTCCTGGCGGGCGCGATTCTGCTGCTCGTTCAGGATGGCAAACTCTCGCTGGATGATCACGTGTCACGCTTCTTGCCTTCGCCGACGCGCTCGAGCGACATGACCGTTCGCCAACTCCTCTCACATACCTCGGGCTACCAGGATTACTATCCCTTGGATTATGTGGCGCCCTTCATGCAGCAACCCGTCACCCCCCAAGGCATTCTAGAACGCTACGCTGAGAAGGCGCTGGACTTCGACCCGGGGACCGAGTGGCAATACAGCAATACCAACTACGCGCTGGCGGGACAGATTCTCGAGAAGGTTACGGGCATGCCGCTTATGGCTTTTCTCGAAAGCCGCATCTTCCGCCCGCTGGGCATGCAGAGCCCCATTGACTTGGACAGTCATCCCCTGACCACTTCCGACGCCGCGGGCTTCACGCGCTTCGGGTTGGGACCGTTGCGCGCGGCCCTGCCGGAAGCGCCGGGATGGTTGTACGCAGCGGGAGAGTTGGCCATGACGGCGCGCGATCTGGCGTTGTGGGACCAATCGTTGATCGAGCGAACACTGTTGAATTCCGCCTCGCTCGCAGAAATGATTAAGCCGGTGCAGCTCAAGAACGGCGCGCCCGTAAACTATGCGCTGGGAGTAGGCATTTCAAACGCCTCAGGACATCCGAAGCTCGAGCACGGCGGCGCGGTTTCAGGTTTTGTCGGTGACAATGCTGTATGGCTCGACGCAGGCATTGCCGTCGTGGCGTTGACCAACCTCGACGGGTCAGACGCCGCCCGGTCCATCGTCAATCAGATTGGGACATGGCTGGTGGGGGAAAAACTCGACCCGCACGCTGCCCCGGCCCTCGAGCAGGCGCGCCAAGTCTTCCGCGAACTCCAGCAAGGGAAGATCGACCGCTCGCTCCTGACCTCCGATGCCGACTCTTTCTTCACTGCCCAGGTGCTGGCCGACGCAGCCTCGAGCCTGAACCCACTCGGAACCCCGTCGACCTTCGAGCAGAGCAGTTTCGGGCTGCGGGGTGGCATGAGCTACCGAAATTTCCGCATCGGGTTTGCGTCGGGCAAATCTCTGCATCTCTCGACCTTCTCCACGCCGGACGGCAAACTCGCGCAGTACCTGATACAGTAAAAGGTAAATTCATGGCGTTCATTTCCAACCGACGAACGTTCTTGAGGAATTCCGCTGCGTGGGTCATGGCGGTCCCCACTCTCCCTAACCTGAGCCACGCGCATACCCTGCTTCAGGCTGGGGCAGATGGGAGCGCGCAACGGGAAGCAATGGAGCAGGCATTTCGGGAGCCACCCGAGGCCGCCTGGCCGTGGGTCTACTGGATGATCTCCGACGGCAACCTGACGCCTGAAGGCATCTCGGCTGACCTCGAGGCGATGCACCGGGTAGGCATCCGTGGAGTGTTGTATATGGAATGTGACCTGTTTACTCCAAAGGGGCCGGCGCGCTTTTTGAGCCCGCGCTGGAGGGAGCTAATCCAGCATGCGGTGAAGGAAGCCACCCGCCTCGGCATCACCATGAACATGAACAATGATGGCGGTTACACCGGCAGCGGCGGCCCCTGGATTACGCCCGATTTATCCATGCAGGTAATAGTATGGAACGAGACCGCCCTCGAGGGCCCAAGGCGCTTCACGGGAACACTTCCACAACCGAAGACAGTTGAGGACTATTATCAGGATATCGCCGTGCTGGCCTTTCCCACGCCCCCAGCGGAGAGCGTGCGGATGGCCGCGCGTTCTCCCAAGCTGACGTATGGCCTGGAGCGGAAGAGTTTCGATGCCGCCAAGCTCATCGACGGCAACCTCGCTACGGTTGCCCTGTTGCCACCGCCTGAAGCGGACCAGCCGCTGTACCTGAACATTGATTTCCCTGAACCCTTCACAGCGCAAGCCTTGACCGTCGCGCTCGACCCTTGGAACGCGGAGATCACCGGGACGCTGGAGGCTTCCGACGATGGCCAACACTTCCAGACCGTTGGCCCCTTCAGGCTACGCTGGCCGGTTTCTTCGGTGAACTTTCCAAAGGTGACCGCCCGCTATTTCAGAATCGACATGAAAGGACCACCGATAGAGGCTGACTGGCTTTTCCAGACGTTTAGCAAAGGGTTTCCACTCGGTGAGGTGGAACTTCATTCCGGCCTCCGGATCGAAGATATTCCTGGGAAAGCGGCCTACGTGCGTCGCGAGGTGTTTTCCGGGGAGCCCGCCCTCACGCCTGAGATGCTTGTCCGCCGGGAGCAGATTCTGGATCTCAGCAACAAGTTGGACAGCGCAGGGCGCCTCACTTGGGAAGTGCCTGCCGGCAAGTGGACCGTGCTGCGCCTCGGACATACATCCACCGGAAAAATGAATCACCCCGCGCCGCAAGAAGGCCTCGGCCTGGAATGCGACAAGCTCAGCAAGAAGGCGGTGGAGGCGCACTTCGCGGGTTTGATTGGAAAACTGCTGGAGGACCAGGCGGCCGTTAATGGAAAAGCTCTGAAGATGACGCACATCGACAGTTGGGAAGTCGGGGCGCAGAATTGGACGCCGGGATTCAGGGAAGAATTCCAAAAGCGGCGCGGATACGACCTGCTCCCCTATCTGACCGTTCTGACTGGTCGTGCTGTGGAAAGCCCGGAAATCTCGGAGCGTTTCCTGTGGGACCTGCGGCGGACAGTTGGCGATCTGCTGCTGGAGAATTACGCCACACACCTGAGGGAGATTAGCCACCAGCATGGACTGACGTTGTCGATCGAGGCTTACGGCTCAGGGCCGTTCGACGACGTTGCCTACGGCGGTCGCGCGGATGTGCCCATGTGCGAATTCTGGTCGGGAGTACCCGCCTGGTGGGACCTTCTGATGGGCTGGTGCAAAGCGATGGCCTCGGCTGGGCACATCTACGGCCAGCCGATCGTCGCGGCGGAATCCTTCACGGCCGAGCCGGAAAGTGCAAAGTGGCAGAGCCATCCCTTCCGAATGAAACCTCTGGGCGACCTGGCATTCACGCTGGGCGTCAACCGTTTTGTATTCCACCGCTATTCGATGCAACCTTGGCTGGACCGCAAGCCTGGCATGACGTTTGGGCCGTTTGGCATTCACTACGAACGCACGAACACGTGGTGGGAGCAGTCCCGGGAATGGAATACGTACCTCGCCCGCTGCCAGGCCATGCTGCAGAGCGGGCAGTTCGTTGCCGACGTGGCATACCTGGGCAGTGAAAATTCGCCGAACTCTTTCCCTAAACGCGAGTGGCTGGATCCCGCCATACCCCCCGGATATGACTTTGACGACCTGCCACCTGAAGTCCTACTGAAGCAGATGACGGTGCGTGACGGTCGGCTGGCTCTTCCAAGCGGCATGAGCTACCGGATCTTGGTTTTGCCGCCGGGACGTACCATAACGCCTGCCTTGTTGGGGAAAATCAAGGAGTTGGTCGCCGCCGGGGCAAGTGCGGTCGGACCGCGCCCCGCCGGTTCGCCCAGTCTGGCTGGCTACCCACGGTGCGACACCGAGGTGCAACAACTGGCCGCCGAACTGTGGGGCGACTGCGATGGTGTGAGCATTACCGAGAACCATTATGGCAAGGGCAAAGTGGTGTGGGGAAAGCCTCTCGCGGACGTGCTCGCAGGATTGGATGCGCGGCCGGACTTTGCCTGCGTGGGTGTGACGCCGGGTGAGGAGATTCGCTGCATTCACCGCCATATCGACGGCGATGACCTTTACTTTGTGGCGAGCGCTCTCCCGGAGGCCAGGAGATTTCTGTGCACCTTCCGCGTTAAAGGAAAATGGCCCGAATTGTGGTGGCCGGACACGGGGCGCATTGAACCGATTGCGGTTTACGACGAAAGACCCGACAGCACCATGATCCCGCTCACACTGGACCCCTGCGGGTCGGTGTTTGTGGTTTTCCGTGGCACGGCCGCCTCGGCAGCGGACCGAGTGATTTCACTGCGGCGAAACGGTGTGGAGCTTTCGGGACTCGCTCCCACGCCTGCTCCCGAAACGCAACTCCGGCATGAAGCCGTTGGCGTGGAATACGGAGGCGCCGCGGAATACCACGTCATCGTTGCGCAGCCGGGAACCTATGAGCTGAGGACCGCTGCCGGCCGCTCTCTCAAGGCCGAGGTCCCGGCGTTGCCCAACCCCATCGAGATCGGGGGACCGTGGGAATTGGAATTCCCCAAGGGCTGGGGCGCCCCGGAACATGTGACGCTGGAGCGACTGATCTCCTGGACGGATCACCGCCATCCCGGCGTGAAGTACTTTTCCGGCACCGCGACTTACCGGCGGCAAATCGAAGTGCCTCGAGGAATGCTGGCTCGAAATCGCAGTCTCTACTTGGATCTGGGGCGCGTCAGCGTCATGGCGCAGGCAACGCTGAACGGGCGTGATCTCGGCGTCCTGTGGAAGCCGCCCTTCCGTGTGGACATCACTGATTTCCTTCACGCGGGCGCGAATGAATTGGCCGTGAGCGTGGTCAACCTGTGGCCCAACCGGCTGATCGGCGATGACCAGTTGCCGGACGACTGCGAGTGGATACCGCCTTCAGCTCCCGGAAATCCCACTCCCCGCAACTATGGCGCGGTGCTCGCCCGCTGGCCACAATGGTTACTCGCGCACCAGCCCAGCCCTACCGGACGCCTGACCTTTACAACCTGGAAGCATTGGACTAAGGACGATCCGCTTATGGAATCGGGCCTGCTTGGCCCGGTTTTCATCGGCGCCAAAGCTGTCGTGGCTCTTGAGTAATGGGCGCAACCAAGTGAGCCCCGTCTTTGGTTCTATTGTCGGGCGAGCGCGGCCAGTTCGTTGGCGCGGCGGATCACCTCGGCGCGCTCCATGTTTTTGTACTTCTCGGGCAGGAGGCTCTTGCTGGTGCACTCCAAAACCGCGACCAGGTTTTGCAGTTCAATTTCGGTTGGGTAGGAAGGCGGGACAAAGTCCTCCAGGGCTGCTTTCAAGTCATCCACATCCACTGCTCCTTCATTCTCCAGAGCCCTCTTCATTCGGGCTCGCGTCAGGACCGCCTCGATATCAGCGCCTGACAACGTTCCCGCATGGTCGAGGAAGAACCTCTCGACCTCCAAGGAACGAATCTCGGTGCCGGTCTTCTTTTGCATTGCGCGCAGGAGCGCCAAGCGCTCCGCATCAGTTTCAGGATAAAAGAGCGCAATGTGTTCCTCGGCACGTCCTTGTCGTTTAAGATCCACGGGCAGCAAATCGGGCCGGCAGGTCAGGAGGAACCAGATTACCTTGCCGCGCAACTCGGTATTGCCCATGAACTGGGCGATCTGCGCGAAAACACGGTTCGATACCCCGCTGTCACCGGAACTCGAGCGATTACCCAACTGCGCATCCGCTTCGTCGACGATGACTGCAATCGGGCTCATGGCCTCGAGCAGGTTGAGCACCCGCTCCAGATTCCCCTCGGTAACACCCTGCCACATGCTACGGAAGTTTTTCAGGATTACGGCGGGAATCCCGACCTCGCCCGCAAAGCAGGTTGTCAGAAAAGTCTTCCCCGTGCCCACCGGCCCGCAAATGACGTATCCCATGGGGAGGACATCGGTTTTTCCGGCGCGAATTGCGGCCGCCGCATTTTGCAGTTTCTTCTTGGCCTGATCGTTGCCTGCCACCAGCGACAGATCGAAGCGGCTCTGAATGAATTCCAACAGGCCCCCCGATTCCGCTTCGATCAACTCCTTCTTCCGTTGAGTGAGGAATCTAAGGGTCAAAGGCTGGTGATTCTGCACCGCATGAGAGATGAGAGTCTGCAACTGCACGCGCTTGAGGCCCGCCGTCAGTTTGGCCAGCGTAGCGTCACTCACTTCAGACCCGGACGCCAGCGGGGCGCCGGCCAACTGCGCGCGGATGAACTCGAGCCGCTCAGCTTCGTCGGGCAAGGGGATTGCAATCGAGGCCACGGCGGGGTTCTGAACAATGCCCTGATTCAGGTCGGCCTGATTCTCGGCAATCAAGCAAAGGGTGACATCCGCTTGCAAGAATGCGGGGTTCAGAGCCCAGCGCTTCAGTATGACCAGCGCGTTGCGGTCTTCAGCCGGCATCCCCGAGACATCGCCGGCCGGGGCGATGGTCTCGGCGAAGTCGATGATGAGCGCGATTTTCTTCCCTTCCGCGATCCGCAGCCGCAGGTAATTATCCAGCAGGTTGAGCACCCCATCCGGGTTGCGGGGCAGGCCGGCGGCGTAATTGGTGCCGTGATAACTATCGTAGCCGGACAGGGCGCGGAGGAAGTCAGTTTGAGCCTCGGGCTGGGCAAAGCTAAGACCGCCTCCACGATCGTAGCTCAAGATCAGATCGCGTCGCGGAAACAGAGCCTCGTTGAGGAAGCGCGGCAGGCTGACAAATTGAGTTGCGCCGGCGCGTTTCAGCGGGACGTAGTCGCGCACGTTGCCATAGAGCACGAACATCGCGAGGGTGCGCGAATAGTATTGCTCGGAGAGCTCTCGCGCCCAGGCGGGCAGAGTTTCCAGGCTTGCCGTATTCGGATTTGGTATGGTTGCCATGTTCAACACCGTGTCATTCCGAGCGCAGATTCCATGATCCGTTGGCTCACCACGTTGCATGAAAATGCGCGAAGCACCTTGGAGTGCGGTAGCAGCAGCTACCGCCTTCGGTTCTTGCGGCACGTATGCAAGGCGGTAGCTGCTGCTACCGCACTCCAAGGTGCCTTCGGCACATGCATTTTCATGGCAGGCCCCCATGCCGCCGGCGGCACCCAGGGACCATGAAACAGCCTTGTCATTCAAGCCTTAACTCCGAACACGCACGTTGGGCGCAGAGCTGGAGCTCGAGGCAGACGACTCCGTGGGCGAAGGGGGCAGCGTTTCTTCCATACCCGGCACGGCCATTTCGAAGACGGCCTCCACCTGCCGCACGGTCTCCTCAGTCTGCTCGACGTCGCGCACCAGGTTATCCAGTTGATCGCTCACTTGTTGCGGGTCGCGCATGGTCACGGACTGGTCGTTGATCAGTTGCAGCACGTCTTCGATCGCAGAGCATTGCGCCTGCACCACCTTCTGGTTGTCGTGGACCTTCTGATATTTTTCCAGCCGTTTGCCCAGGATTTCGATTCGCTTGCGGTTGATTTCCTGCACCTGCAGTGGGTCGGAATTCAAGGCGCGCTGTAATTTAGCTAAACTCTGTTTGATAGGGTCGGGGTCGGTGGTCTGCAAGTAGTCGCTGTGTTGGAAATCGGCGTAGAGCAGACGGAGGTAGGCCTCGAGGAGTCCTTGCAGCCTCTGTTCCATCTGCTCCAGGAACATCTGCGAGGTCGACGACAAGCGGCTATAGTTGGCGCGAATGCCGGCGCACAAGCTATCCAGTGCGGCGTAGCGAGTGCGCAACTCCGGCGGCATCTCATTGAACATGGCGCCCAGCGTCATCTCGCGCTGGCGCTTTTGCTCGGCGTACTTCCAGGAGCGCACCAGCCGCCGGAAGGCGCTGCTGCGCGGCGCCAGGCTCAGGTAGATCATCTCCAGACCGGCCGCCAAAACCAGGGGCAGTCCGGTCCCCGAAAGCAAGGCGAAAAGCGCTGCGCCCGCGAGTCCGATCCAGTTGTATTGCCACTTCAGCGCGGCCTTCACCAAATCGGACTGCTCGAGGCCGAGCTCCTCCATCCCGCGCTTGACAACCCCTCCCACCACCGAACCGGCTGTTTCGGCCTCGCCTTGCTGGGGAACTTTCTCCTCCGCCATCAAACACCTACCCGCACGTGGCCGGTCCCCGGAGCGCGACGCAGGCGGGCCAGCACGTAGTCCTGAAGATCGTGAAAATCTTTCGTCTGCCTCATGGCCGGATCCCGTGGACGACCGAGCGGTACCGGAACGTCCTCTACAATTGTACCGGGGCGGGCGCTAAGTATAAAGATCCGGTCGGCGAGGTAAACCGCTTCTTCCACGTCGTGAGTCACGAAAAGCACTGTACAGGCCGTCTCATCCCAGATTCGTAGCAACAAGTGCTGCATGTCGCCGCGGGTCTGGGCATCCAGCGCCCCAAAGGGCTCGTCCATCAATATCACTTCGGGCCGAACAGCCAAGGTTCGTGCGATGGCTACTCGCTGCTGCATTCCACCCGAGAGGCGGTCGGGATAGGATTTCTCGAATCCCGAAAGGCCCACTGCCTCTACCAGCCGCGTCACGGTCTCCCGTATTTGGGCGGCCGGGGCGCCTTGAATCGTCAGGCCATAAGCAATGTTGTCCGCAACGCTTAGCCAGGGGAAAGAGGTGTATTTCTGAAACACCATCCCTCGGTCGCGACCCGGCCCTTCCACCGGCTTGCTGTTCACCTCGACCTTCCCGCTGTCAGGAAAATCCAGCCCGGCAATCAACCGCAGGATAGTGGACTTACCGCAACCGGACGGGCCGAGCAGCACCCGGAATTCCCCCAGGTCCCGGCCCTCGGGTGAGTATGCCTCTTCCACTTCGAGACTCACGTCCCGCAAAGCCTCGATTCTCTCGCCCGCAGGGCCCGCGAAAGTCCGGCAGACTTTCTCCAGGTTCACCTTCACGTTAGGCACGCTTGGTCACTCCTAGTAGGCAGTAGGCAGTCGGCAGTAAGCAGTCGGCGGTCGGCAATCTGCGGTTGCCAGTCGGCCGCTAAGAAGGCATGAATTTCTTCGGATCTTTAATCATGCTGCTTAGCATTCTGCCGAGTTCGTCATAACCAGACGCCACTTCCTTGTGCCGCTCTTCTGACAAGTAACCGCAGTCCCGCGCGAAGTCTAGCCAGACCTGCGTTTCGGTCGCTTCGGCGTCACAGTCAGCCAGTTTACTTACGAACATGTTGGGATATTGCCGCTTCCGGTATCCTTCCGCCAAGTTTGCGACGACGCTGCGCGAGGACCGCCGGATTTGACTGGTCATCGAGTTCCGTTCATCATGGGGGAAAGCCTTCGTCTCGTCGAAAATCCGCATTGCGAGCCTGTAAGCCAATTGATAAACCCTCAAGTCCCGAAACCCGCCGGGCGCCGCCATTGTTCCCACGCTCCCCACTGCCTACTGCCGACTGGTCACTGCCGACTGCCTATGTGCCCACCTGCCCACTGCCGACTACCTACTGCCGACTGCTGACTGCCAACTGCCTACTGCCTACCGCCGACTGCCGACTGCTTACTGCCTACTGCCTTCTGCCTACTCTCCTTAACGGTGACACCCGCGCCCACTGCGGCCAAATGCTCCGTGGCGGGCCGCACAGCCTGTCTCCAGGGAAACAGGCGGCGCTCCAGAAAGGTCAAGAACCAGCGGAAAATAAAGGCAGCAAATCCAATGGCAATGATGCCGGCATAGACCCTCTCGAAGTCCAGTACTTTACGCGCAGCCTCCACCATGTAGCCCACACCTCGGCGTGCGTTGACCATCTCCGCCAGAATAACGTATGTCCAGCCGATGTCGTAGAGGATCCGGAACGACCCGAAGATGCCGGGAAAGGAGGCGCGAAAGATCAGCCAGAGCACCTGGCGACGGTTGGCCCCCAGCGTGTAAGCCGTCTCGATAAGGCTGTCGTCTACCCGGTCCGCTTCCTCGACTACGACGGCCAGGAGATAGAAGAACATTCCAAACCAGAGGAATGCCACCTTCATGGTTTCTTCCATGCCGAACAGGGCAATAAAGGCCGGCAGGAAAGCGGTGATCGGCATGGCTCGCATGGGCGCCGCCACCGGGTTAACCAGATGATGAACCCAGCGGAAGCTGGCCATCAGCACGCCCAGCGGGATCGCGATGCACGCACACCAGAAGAAAGCCTGGGCAATACGCCACCAACTCTGGAAGACGTTGCCCAGCAGATTATAATCCACCCACAAGCGGCCGAAGGCCTGGATGACTCCAGCAGGCCGGGGCAGGGCGAAAGGCGGGAGAATATCCCAGTGGGTCAGCACGAACCACGCCGCGACGATGAGGCCCCAGCTCAGAAAAGCCAATGCCAGCCGCGTGCGAGGCGAGACGTCACGACGTATTTGGAAAAGTTTGGGCAACGGGATTGCTACTCTCCAAGTTGCTGAAGGGGCCGGCGGGTCTGCCTCCACGACCCATGACCAGGCGGCTCAGGCTCCACGACCTACGAGCTGGCGGCTCTGCCGCCGCGACCTACGAGCTGGCGGCTCCGCCAGTCGTCATCCGCTGTTCCGCCGGTCTGGGGCCTTCCGCAAGTCAGGGCGGCCAAGCCGGCTAGGGCTTGGCCCACACCAGAGGAGTAGAGCCGCCGGGGGCGCACCGCTACAGATACCCAGACCACATCATGCTCCTGGGTTCGGATACACCTTGATATCCGTGCGTCGATTCTTCTCGCGGCCTTCCGGCGTAGCGTTGGTATCCATGGGCTTGTCAGGGCCATTGCCGGCGGTGCGCATGCGGCTCGCGGGGTAGCCATGCTTTTCCATCAGGTAGCGCTTAACGGCTTCGGCGCGCGCTCTCGAAAGCTCCATGTTGTGCTCTCTCGAGCCCGTGGAGTCAGTGTTGCCTTCGATGTCAACAACCGTGTTCTCGTAGGCGCGCATGAACTCGGCGATTTCATCCACTACGGCGCGGGAATCAAGGCTCATGTTAGCCGAGTTAGTGTCGAAATAGATCG
>Ga0326728_10006137_pt1 | contig 32797 bp, 27 predicted proteins | sample MB3enrmetagenome_FD_207602 | JGI IMG/M metagenome (GOLD analysis project Ga0326728, IMG submission 207602) | Lab enriched peat soil microbial communities from McLean, Ithaca, NY, United States - MB31MN | ecosystem: Environmental > Terrestrial > Soil > Wetlands > Peat | place: USA: New York... | reverse complement strand
GCTGTCCAGGTCCACCATATTTCCGGCTTCCTTGGCGGCCATCGTGCCGGTGTTCATGGCCACACCCACATCGGCCTGGGCCAGGGCGGGGGCATCATTGGTGCCGTCGCCGGTCATGGCCACCAGCCGGCCCTGCCCTTGTTCCTTCTTGATGTACTCCATCTTGTCTTTGGGCGTCGCTTGCGCGAGGAAGTCATCCACGCCGGCCTCGTTGGCAATCGCCGCCGCGGTCAGGGGGTTGTCTCCGGTGATCATGACGGAACGAATTCCCATGGTCCGCAATTGTTGCAGGCGCTCGCGCATTCCCCCCTTGACGATATCTTTCAGATGAACGATTCCCAGCAGACGTTCGCCATCGGCCACGGCGAGGGGCGTGCCTCCCGTGCGGGAAATGCGGTCCGACATTTCGGTGAAGTTCGCGGGTACCTGGCCGCCTTTGTCCACGACGAATTGCACAATGGCATCGGTGGCGCCCTTGCGCAGGCGGCGGCCATCAATGTCGACGCCGCTCATGCGGGTGTAAGCGGAGAAGGGGATAAAGTGCGCCTCGTGCTCCGCCACCTCGCGCCCCCGCAGGCTGTAAGCTTGTTTGGCGAGCACAACAATCGAGCGGCCTTCCGGGGTTTCATCCGCCAGGCTGGCGAGTTGCGCCGCATCCGCCAAGTCCGCGCCGCTGACTCCCTCAACCGGAGCGAATTCCACCGCCTGGCGATTGCCCAGGGTGATCGTGCCGGTTTTATCCAGCAGCAGTGTGTTGACATCGCCCGCCGCTTCCACCGCCTTGCCGCTCATCGCCAGCACGTTGTGCTGGATTACGCGGTCCATGCCGGCGATGCCGATGGCGGAGAGCAAGCCGCCGATGGTGGTGGGAATCAGGCAAACCAGAAGCGAAACCAGCACCGCGACGCTCGGAATCTCTCCCGTGCCCGCCGAGCTCACCGCATAGGCGGAAAACGGCTGCAAGGTTACCACTGCCAGCAGGAAGATAAGCGTCAAGCCGGCGATCAGGATGTTGAGTGCGATCTCGTTGGGCGTTTTCTGGCGCTCGGCGCCCTCGACGAGGGCAATCATACGATCCAAAAAAGTTTCGCCGGGGTTGGAGGTAATGCGAATTTTGACCTGATCGGAAAGGACCTTGGTCCCGCCCGTAACCGCGCTGCGGTCTCCGCCCGATTCGCGGATCACCGGCGCGCTCTCACCGGTGATGACTGACTCATCCACGGTGGCGATGCCTTCGATCACTTCGCCGTCACCGGGGATGATGTCGCCGACCTCGCAGATCACCACGTCCTGGGCGCGGAGCTTGGAGGCGGGAACGATTTCCGTGTTGCCGGGCGAGACAATCCGCCGCGCCATCGAGTCGGTCTTGGTCTTGCGCAAGGTGTCAGCCTGGGCCTTGCCGCGTGCTTCCGCCATGGCCTCCGCAAAGTTGGCGAAGAGCACCGTGAACCACAGCCAGAGCGCGATCTGCAAAGAAAAACCGATGCCGGGGGCGTGAATGAAAATATCGCGCACCAGAAAGACCGTGGTCAGCGCCGCTCCCACTTCCACGACGAACATCACCGGATTCGCGGCGAGGGTGGCAGGATTCAACTTCCGGAATGAATCACGCGTCGCCCTCTTGACGATGGGCGGGTCGAAGAGCGGGCGCGAGTGCGCCAGCTTTTTCGGAAGTAGCTCGGTTTCGTCAACCACCGGCGGGGCTACGAGAGTTCCCATAGGTTCAGCTCCAAATCGCGAAAGAGACCATCGAGAAGAGTTTTCCTTGTTGCATCAGGAAGTGCTCGACGATGGGTCCGAGGGACAGCGCCGGGAAGTAGGTCAGCGCCCCCACGATGATCACCGTGCCAATCAACAAGCCGACAAAGAGGGGGCCATGCGTGGGCAGCGTCCCCTCCGTTACGGGGATTTTCTTCTTGGCCGCCAGGCTCCCCGCCACGGCCAGCATGGGAATGATGAAGAGAAAACGGCCGATCAACATGGCCAGGCCCAGGCTGAAGTTATACCAGGGCGTGTTGCCGCTCAGGCCTGCAAACGCGCTGCCGTTGTTCCCATTCGTGCTGGTGTAAGCGTAAAGGATCTCCGTGAATCCGTGCGGCCCATTGTTGGTGAGAACGGCGGTGGCGGCCCCGGGGGGGTTCCAGTAGCCGTTTTGCTTAAACTTGGCCACCGAACTGATTCCCGTAAAGACCAGGATGTTGGCGGCCATGATGATGAGCGCCAACATCGACATCTTCACTTCCTTCTGCTCGATCTTCTTCCCGATATATTCCGGCGTGCGGCCTACCATGAGTCCGGCAATGAAAACTGCCAGAATGGCGAAGAGCAACATGCCTTTGATGCCCGCACCGACGCCGCCAAAAACCACTTCGCCAAGCTGGATATTGAAAAGCGGAACGAGGCCGCCGAGAGGAGTATAGCTGTCGTGCATGCTGTTCACGGCCCCGCAACTCGCGTCGGTGGTGATGACGGCAAACAGCGCCGAGGTGGCGATGCCAAAGCGCACCTCTTTTCCTTCCATGTTTCCGCCCGGCTGCAGGTGACCGGACTTGCTTTCCAAACCGAGCTTGGTGAGTTGCGGGTTCCCTGCCTGCTCCGCCGGGTAGCACACTAGGACTCCAGCCAGGAACAGGACCCCCATGGCCCCAAACAAAGCCCAGCCCTGACGCTTGTCGCCCACCATCATGCCGAAGGTGTAAGTAAGGCCGGCGGGGATGGCAAAAATCATGAGGATCTGGACGAGGTTGGTCAGCGGGGTGGGGTTCTCAAAGGGATGCGAAGAATTGGCATTGAAGAATCCTCCGCCGTTCGTTCCCACCATCTTGATGGCCTCTTGCGATGCAACGGGCCCTTGCGCGATGGTCTGCGTCGCGCCCTCCAGCGTTTGTGCGGTCGTATATCCCTTAAAATTCTGAATCACGCCCTGCGAGCAGAGAAACAGGGCGCCCAGCAAGGAGAGCGGCAGAAAGATGTAAAGCGTCGCCCGCACCAGGTCCACCCAGAAGTTGCCAATGTTGTTCGCCTGCTTGCGCGCAAAGCCTCGTATCAAGGCGATGGAAACGGCCACGCCGGCAGCGGCGGAGAGGAAGTTCTGCACGGTGAGCGCAGTCATTTGCACGAAATAGCTGAACGTTGTCTCACCACCATAGTTCTGCCAGTTCGTGTTGGTCACGAAACTAACGGCGGTGTTGAAGGCCAGGTCGGCACTGACAGGCGTGGCGCCGTTGGGCGCCTTCGGCGTGCCAAAGTGCATGAGGTTTAAGGGCAGAAAGCCCTGGAGCCGCTGGATCGCGTAAGCGAAAATAAAACTCATCAGGCTGAAGGCAATCAGCGACGCAGCATATTGAGTCCAGCGCTGCTCGGTGGTCTCGTGGATGCGGCAGAGGCGGTAGGTCAACTTCTCCAGCGGACGCAGGACGGGGTGTAGAAAGGTCCGCTCGCCCGCGAACAGCTTGGTCATGAAAACGCCCAAGGGCTTCGTGACCAGCAGAATCAGCGCGGAATAAACCAGCACGTTCAGAATGCCATTCGGGGTCATGGTGTCCTCTCAGAACCGTTCCGGCCGCAGCAGCGCGTAAACGAGATAAGCGAAAAGGAATAGGGCAGTGATGCCAGCAATGATGTAATCCATTGAGCGGCCTCCTATAGCCGGTCACAGGCGCGGGTGAAAATCCAGCACCCGACGAAAAACAGCACACCCATCAGGACGTAAGCCAAGTCCAACATATTCTCCCACCTCGACCTCTTCAGTCCCTTCGCCGCAAAGCTCGCGGCGTGGTCCTGTCCATCCACCGATTTTCGAGCCGGTCGCACGCGCGGTTGAAAGCCCAGGCGCCGGCGAAAAATGCCACGATGGGGATAACTTCCAGAAGTTCAATCATTCAACCTCACCTCAGCTCCGCGAAAACCACATGGTGCCCTTCCTCATGGAGAGCCCGGGCGAGTTTTTGCGCTGTGCTCGGCCACCAGCGTTTCTTGCCGCCCACGACAATCAGGGAATGCGGCCTCAGGAGGAGGGCTAAAGTCCGCCTCTTGTCGCGGCATAAATAAATGTGCGCTGCGACCTCCAAGCGAGTCTTACCGGCCAAAGTGCGGATTTGGCCCTCCAGGAATTCCACAGGCACTGCAGGCTTGGTCAGGGGCAGCGCGTAAGGTACCTCGTAAGGCACGAGCAGCCGTATGTGCGCCTCCAGTTCCTGCGCCAGCTCATCTGCCATTTGCAGGGCCGCCAGCGTTCCCGGTGCGTCCGTGAAGATTACAAGGACTTCCAGCCCCTTCGCGGTGTACCCATCTATCGTATCATGGCCCTTGGTGTCATGAGGGAAAACCGGGGAGGCAAGACTGTACTGATCACCTGAATTGGCTTCCTTGGGAGTCACCCTACCGATGGTGCTCTCAGGCCCATAAAGAAATCATAAAGACTTGGTCAAGATTTCGTTAGCCCTTTTTAGAAAGACTGAACCGGTAGCCAACCCAGGGTTCAGTCAGGAGATATTCCGGATGGGAGGGGTCGGGCTCAATTTTTTTGCGAAGCTGATTGATGAAGACGCGGAGGTATTCCACCTCTTCGCCATAATCCGGTCCCCACACCGACTGAAGAAGCTTGGCGTGGGGGATGACCACATTGGGACTACTGGCGAGGTAGCGGAGAAGGTCAAACTCCTTGGGCGTCAGGCGAACCTCCGTGCCATCCACCGTGACCCGGCGCGCGACGAAATTGATGACGGTTTTGCCGAGGTCCAGCAAATCCGGCGTGCCCGGGCTTAAAAGCGGCGCCCGGCGGAGGGCGGCGCGAATGCGGGCCAGCAGTTCCGGCATGCTGAACGGTTTGGTCACGTAGTCGTCCGCGCCGGCATCCAGCGCTTCAACCTTTTCCTTTTCCGTGTTGCGAATGGAAAGAATCACGATGGGAATGTCGCTCTGGGAACGGATGATTCGGCAAGCTTCCATCCCCCCGATTCCCGGCATATTAATATCGAGAAGCACCAGGTCGAAGCGCTCTTCTCGGACTTTATCCAGGGCTTCCTCACCGTTGCGCGCGGTGTTGACCATATAGCCGCGCGCCACCAGCGTCGCGCGCATTACCCGGCGAATCTGCGGTTCATCATCGACAACCAAAATTCTGGCGCTGGTCACAGTAATGACTCCTTGGAAGCGCGGGGAACAGAAAATAAGAATCTAGCCCCTTTTCCCGGTTCGCTCTCCACCCAGATCCGGCCATGGTGCGCGCGCACAATTTCCCGCGCAATGGTGAGGCCCATCCCCGTACCCGGTATTCTCTCCCGCTGATCTTTGCCACGATAGAACTTATCGAATACTTTCCGTTGTTCCGATTCGGAAATCCCCGGCCCGCAGTCCTCAATGCTCACGATGACTTCTGTTTCTCCCGCGCTGGCGCTAATGGTAAGGGGGCTGCCCGGCGGAGTGTACTTCAGAGCGTTGCTTAACAACTGCCAGATCACGATACCGATGAATTCCGGGTCGACGCTCACCCGGGGCAATTTTTCGGGAACCTCCACCGTCACCTGCCGGCCTTCCAGACCTTCCCCCAATCTCTCCAATTGCGCCTGGACAACTTTGCTCAGGGACTGCGGGCTCCGGTGCAACTGGAGTTGGTTCGCCTCGATCCGCGACATTTGTATGGCCTCGGTGAGCATGGAGTTCAGCCGGTCCGTCTCCTCATCAACGATGCGCAGCAGTTCCTGGCGGGTCGGATTCATGTCGCTGTCTGATAACATGGAGGTCACCGCCGCCTTGATCGGGGTGAGGGGCGTTTTGAACTCGTGCGCCAGGGCATCGAGCATGGTGGACTTCAACTCCTCGCTCTGCCGGGCAGCTTCCGCTCGCGTGGCGACATCCTGAGCGCGCGCGCGTTCCAGGGTGATGGCGGTGAGGTTGCCGATGGCGTGCAGAGCCGTTTCCGACACCTGCGAACCCTGAATTCCCAAGCTCCCCATCGGCTGTCCTCCCAGGCTGATGGGAATGACCGTGGTTCTCGTCGCGGCATCGTGAAAAACCGTGCCATTCAATGCGGTGTCCCGCAGTTTGCTGCCCTCCACAGGGATGTCGTGGGGACCGGCCCGGTGAACCCGGTCGCTGGCGCGGTCATAAAACGCCAGTCCCGGCAACTCAAAAACCTGAGCGATAGAATTGGTAATCTCCTGAGCCAAGGGGCCGCGAACTTCCAGAAGCAGCAGGTTACGGCTCAAGGTGTAAAGCCGTTCCATCTCGTGCTGGCGGTGCGTAGATTCCAGCGCCTGCTTTCTGGCACTCGCGGAAAGATGGCTGGTGATTATTGCCGTCACCACAAAGGCAGAAAGAGCGACCCAGTTCTCGGGGTCGGCAATCGTGAACGATCCGATGGGAGGGATAAAATAGAAATTGAAGCAAAGCATGGCTGCCACCGAGGCCACCAGCGCTTCCATCAACCCCCAGCGCGTGGCAATTGCCAGCACCGCCAGCAGGAACGAAAGGGCCACCGTCACGTTGTTGACGCTGAAGACGCGGAAGTAGAAAAACGTGATGGTGCCCACGATCCCCAGTGCGCCGAGAATGCGGACTACCCTTACAGGATGTGGCAACAGAGTCTTCAATGGCCGACCTCAAGATCCCTGCCATTGTACTCGCCTGCGAGGTTGCAAGCATGAGCAAGTTTAGCGGCTTTCTGTTGTCCGGAGGAGATGAACCGGCGACCACTCAACCAACCCGCGCTATCTCCCGCACCCTGGTCCGCCGGAGGTTGAAGGGGAAAACGATCAGCCGCGCGAGGAGAGATACCACTCCATGGTTTTCTTCAAACCCTCATCAAAAGAAACTTTGGCTCTAAACCCAAACTCCTGTTCGGCGCGCGAGGTGTCCAATTTCCTACGGGGCTGGCCATCCGGTTTGGAGGAATCCCATGTGATCTGCCCCTCGAAGCCCGTGAGGCGGGCGATGAGCTGAACAAGATCCTTGAGGGAAATCTCAAAGCCCGATCCGAGGTTCACAGGCTCCGAGCCCTCGTACTTCTCCGCGGCCAGGACAATCCCCTCCGCTGCGTCTCCGACGTAAAGAAATTCCCGCGTCGCCTGGCCGGTTCCCCAAACCACCACCGCGTCCCTTTTCTGCTCCTTCGCTTCAAGAAACTTTCGAATGAGGGCGGGAATGACATGCGAGGTTTCCAGGTCAAAATTGTCACCCGGACCGTAAAGGTTTACAGGGAGCAGATAAATGGAATTGAACCCAAATTCCTGGCGATATGCCTGCGCCTGCACCAACAGGGATTTCTTGGCGATGCCGTAAGCGGCGTTGGTCTCCTCCGGAAACCCCTTCCACAAGTCGTCCTCACGAAATGGAACGGGACAGAATTTCGGATAAGAGCAAACGGTCCCGACCAACACGAGCTTCTCCAGCCCCGCTCTTCGTGCCTGCTCGATCAGTTCGATCCCCATGATGGCGTTTTCGTAAAAGAAGGTGCCTGGCTGGGAGCGGTTCGCTCCGATTCCTCCTACAGTGCCCGCCAAGTGCACCACCAGATCCGGGTGAAAGTCTTGATAGAGCCGTTGGACGTTCGCGCGGTCTCGGAGGTCGTATTCCCTTTTGCGCGGAGCAAAAACACTTGCGCAACCCCGGTTCTGGAAGGTCGAAACTACAGCGCGCCCCAAAAAGCCGGCGCCGCCTGTGACCACGATTCTCTTGCCCCTGACATCCATCATAATCTCCGGTCCCCGGTCATTCCCCCGCGGGAATTGCTTTAGCGACACAAGAACATCCAATTATCTCACCGGGAGCTATCGTCTTTGTTCTCCAACATCTGGATATCCGCCTCCACCATGATCTTGACCAAATCGCGGAACCTAACCTTTGGCTCCCACCCGAAAACCCCGTGGGCCTTGCGGGAATCACCGACCAGGTAGTTCACTTCGTTAGGGCGATAGTAAAGGGGATCGACTTCAACATGTTTTCGCCAATCCAGCCCTGCGCATTCGAACGCCAACTCGGCAAACTCCCTCACGGTATGCATCTCTCCGGTGGCCACGACAAAGTCATCCGGCTTGTCCAGTTGCAGCATCTGCCACATTGCTTCCACGTATTCCGGCGCATAACCCCAATCGCGCTTCGCGTCCAGGTTTCCTAGAAACAGTTTGTCCTGCAACCCTGCTTTGATGCGGGCCACCGCCCGAGTGATCTTCCGGCTTACAAAAGTTTCGCCCCGGCGTGGGGATTCGTGGTTAAACAGAATACCGTTGCTGGCGAATATTCCGTAACCAGCCCGATAATTGGCCGTCATCCAGTAGGAGTACAGTTTGGCGCAGCCATAGGGACTGCAAGGGCGAAAAGGCGTATTCTCGTTCTGCGGAGTCTCTGCGACATCCCCAAACATTTCACTGCTCGAGGCCTGGTAAACCTTGGCCTTGATTCCCGTCACGCGGAGCGCCTCCAAGAGGCGGGTGGTCCCAAGTCCCGTGATGTCTCCGGTGTACTCCGGAATATCGAAACTCACCCTGACGTGACTTTGGGCGCCCAGGTTGTACACCTCATCGGGTTGCAACTGGTAGAGCAGCTTGATCAGGCTGGTGGAATCCGACAAGTCAGCATAATGCAAAAAAAGGCGAACCCCCGGGTCATGAAAATCCGGAAAAATCTTGTCGATTCGGCCGGTGTTAAAACTGCTGGAGCGGCGCTTGATCCCATGCACTTCATAACCCTTGGCCAGGAGGAGTTCCGTCAGGTACGACCCGTCCTGCCCGGTGATTCCTGTAATCAGTGCTTTTTTCATCGATACGCCTCAATTCCTACGACTCATTCTCAACGCTGCCAGGATTCTCGGGGCGAATCCCCGTGATCAATTGGCTTCATCAACGAACTTCCGAGTCGAAAACCATCTTCGGCCTGAATCCGGCCGGATTCCTTCCGCGCCAACGGAATCAACGCCGACAGGTGAGCGGATTATAGCTTCGGCAATGGCGGAATCTCCACCTTCACTAACTTCCAGAACACAGTACACTCGCTAATCTCAGCGCTCTGGGAGTAAACTCCCCAGCCTTTCACATCGCTCACAAAACTGTCGTCGTCGCAGATCACGTCGGTGGAAAAGGCGCCCGACTTAATCTGCTGCTCCAATTCTTCCCTTGGCAGGATATGAAGCCTCGCGCTCTCGGCAGGAGGTAACTTGAGCTTGTGAGCATTGTCGTGTTCCATGCCAGGGGGTATGGGCCAGTTCGTCAAAAAGTATATTTGCTCGGGCGCCGCGAGCGCTGCGCCCTTCGGAGTCACCTGGTCCACTTTGTCCGCCACCTTCTCAAGTTGGCGCCAAGTGGTCCCGTCGGTATCATTGTAAAAAGTGTTGCTCAAACACAAGGCGGTTATCCCCATCAGGAGGAATACCAGACCCCACGGGCGATCGGGATTAGCGAGCCGTGTAACCACGGCATAGAACCCAACGACTCCCAGCACGGCGAGGAACGGGATCATAAAGGAAAAATACTGCGGGAATGTCGGGTGCGCAAAGATGTTTTGTGCGGCGACGCTCACCGCCAGCCAAAGGCATAAGCGAAACTCCGCCCGCCGCGCGGGGTCGAACTCGCTCTTTCCAATGAAGTGGAAACCGATCAGGGCTAACAGAAAAAGCAGGAGGCTGGGCGAGTTGTTGACCCAATCGGTGACGATGCCGATGTCGTGGGCAGTAGATCCTTCCCAATTTACCCGGCGGTAAAGCGTATGAAACTTGAGGACGTTGAAGGTCACTACGTACGGCGCCCGTGCAAACAAATACAGCACGGGCAGCCACGCAACCACCACGCCGCCCAGGAAAGCCGCGGCTTTGATCCAGCGGCTTCCGGCCCGATTATGAAGCCACATCCAGATCAGCAGAACCGGGGTAATAAGGGCGGTGAGCAAGGAGGAAGCGGCTGCCGCGCCGGCCAACAGACCCGCCAGCACGCTCATCCCCAGCCGATTCCGGCCAACCCCCGCAATCCCGGCACGAAATGCCGCCACCACGAGCAACATACAAAGCGGGTAGGCCTGCGAAATCGTCCCCACCATCCACATCCAGGGGTGCAATCCGCAGAGTGCCAACCCGGCAAAGGCGGCGGGCAATCGCCAGCGTTGATCGGGGAATAGCCCGGCGACATACTGTGTAATCAATATAACTGAGCCCGTGGTGACCAGAGTTGCTACCACGTGGACCACGCGCCATTTGGCCCCGAAAATTGCCATCCACACGGCATTCCAGTATGCATTCAGAGGAGTTTGGGGGAAAAAGAAATCAAGGTAGGGCCGCTTGCCGGCATCGATCAGGTGCGCGGCAAGAAGGTGGAAGCCCTCGTCCTCGAAGAAGGAGTAGGTCTGAGAATAAACCACCATCAAGGCAGCCAGGAGCACCAGCGCCAAATACAGCAAAGGCATCCTGTGCTCTGGTTGACGTTCTTCGCGTAAGTCAATGCGGGCCGGAGGGATTTCGGACAGAAGCTTCATCGGGAGGTTTAGAACCGACTTCTCAATCACCGGGCCACTATTTCCTACGTTGCGCCGGCTATCAGCGGCGTTGAACCACCACTGGGAGACAGGGAGCAATCAGCCCAGCCTAGCCTGATGTCTTCTTGGTCGCCGTGGTCTTTTTCGCCTTGGTGGCTTTAGTCTGCTTCGTTTGTTTCGTTGAATTGCTATCCCCACTGTTAAGGGTAGCACCCACCGTCGTGCCCAAGATCATCAGAGCGAAGATCAGAATCAGTAGCTTTTTCATCGTAGTTTTCCTTTCGATGCAAGCTAGGGCATCAACCCGGCGAGCATATCGAGATTCATGGACTCTTTCAATCGGAAAAAGGTCACCAGCGGGGATTCGTCAAGCCGACTTCTCCCAAACCAACAGCGCACGGGTGGCGTTCCACCGCCCAAGAGGTCCGAGCATTTTTTCGCAGAAACGTGCCATGCGGATCACACTCCCCGGCAGGGGGCGAGTGCGCTTGAACCCGAAAGTCGTCAGATAGGGTAATCCCAGGAAGGGCTCCCGTCGTACCAATCGTAGTGCCCCAGGTTGGCGATGGTAATGCTGGGCCAGTTTATAGGGAATCGTTGCGTTCCCATCAAAAGCATTCTTTTGGCGAGCCGCGAAGGGGCAGCGCAGGTCGATGTGCATCGTGCAGTCTTCGTGGTGGAAGTAGCGGTAAAGCAGGTAGGAAAAAGGCGTGATCCAGGGTTCGATCATGGCGATCAATCCACCGGGTTTGAGGACGCGGCTTGCCTCAGCCATAAAATCGAGAGGGCGGGGCAAATGGTGGATCACATCCAGCATAACCATGGCCCCCATTGATTCCGAGGGGAATGGGAGGGCGCCAGCATCGCAAACCACGTCCACCCAGCGGGTAGGAACGACGTCAGCGGAAATCAGTCCGGGATAGTACTCCTTAAAAAATCCGGGCCCGGCGCCCAGTTCCACAAGCGGTGTTCGCCCCTGAACCACCCGCAAAAGATCAGCAAAAAACTCGTGATAAACAGCGCGCAATTCGGGGCGAACCGTCCAGACGCTCCGGTGCCGTTGAATGAATTCCAGATCGGATGGCCGCAGCGGTACGCTCAACATGATGGGTGAAATCAGGTGATGAAGAACAGTTTCGCCGCCGCCTTGGCCGACATGCGCAGCAGGAGCCAGCCATCGGCAAAGCGGCTGATGTTGGTGGTGCCATAAGTTCGTTGCCGATACCGAATCGGCATTTCAATGATCCGCAGGTTCAGCTTGGCCGCGCCAAACAGGAGATCGAAATCACCGAAGGGATCGAACGGCCCAAAATAGGCCCGGCCTCGCGCTATTTCCTCGTACCGGGACCTCCACAGGACCTTCGTGCCGCAAAGGCTGTCCTTGATCGGCTGGCCAATGAGGGTGCTCAGCAACAGGGCGAAGAAGCGATTGCCCAGCAGGTTAAGGAAGCGCATGGCCTTGGGGTCCATGGTGTAGACCAGGCGGCAGCCATTGATGAATTCTCCCTTGCCGCTCACCAGCGCTTCGTAAAAGTGCGGCAGATCCTCCGGAGCCACGCTGGCGTCCGCATCGAGAATCATCAGGACATCGCCGCTGGCCCGCGAAAAACCCAGTCGCACCGCATCACCCTTGCCCCGGCCTTCCTGGACGAGCACGGTAATGTTCTTTTCCGGCAGGGAGGCGGCCATCTTCCGGCACACCGCCAAGGTATCGTCCTGCGAATGGCCCTCCACCAGAATCAGTTCCGTCTGAGTTCCCATGGCGGGCAACCGCTCAACAATCTGCTGAATATTGCCCGCTTCATTCCTACACGGACAGATTACCGAGACCCGCGGCATGGTTCGATCCTGAAGGCGGAGGGGCCGAGCCACAATCCAGTTGGTTAAACACAGATGACGGAAGAAAGGCAGAGGCGCCAGGTACCGATTGGCCAGCGTGCTGAGCGGGGGGAATCGCTTGGGGATCAGAATGTGTTTGCGGATGCGAACTACGTCAAAATCCGTAAGGTGCAGGAGATTCTGGATGTCTTCCACCGTGGTCCAATTGAGCAAGGGTTGTGGATATTTAAGGCCCAGCTTTTCCGCCGCGGTCAGAATCGGTTGCCACGCCCGGCTGTACCAGTGCATCACGACGCGCGTTTCCGCATGGCACACGGTACGGAGCCGTTCCAAGACCAGCCGGATGTCGAAAAGGAATCCGGTTAAATCCGAGAGCAGGATGTAATCAAACTTCTCGCCTCCCAGGTCGAGTTTTTCCGCCGCCATTTGGTGAAATTTCAGGTCAGGAAATTTCTTCTGTGCCAGGCGCACCATTTCGCCGGAAATATCAATGCCCACACCACGCCGGGGTCGCGTGCCAGCGAGCAAATCGCCCGTCCCGCTTCCAACCTCCAGTACGCTCGACCCTTCGGGGACATGGAAGCGAACCAATGATGACAAGGCGCGGTGGTATCCGGCGTTCCTGCGCCGCCATTTTTCGACGGTGGAAGCGTAATGATCGAAGAAATCCGCCCAGGACTGGAAATACTCCTCCATGCTCGTGGGCAGACGATCTTTGCGCGCCTGCTTCGCCCATTCGGGGTACGGCTGGTCATTCTTTCCGGCAACTGATTGACCTGAAGTATTCATTCCGAGGCACTTCCCGCACCTTGCGGCGCAACCGCATACATCTCGATCGGGCTATAAGCAGGGTCACGTCCAGCTCAGGCTGCCACGCCGATGGCGGTAGTTGAATCCTAACATACGACCCACAGACCTGCTACTTGCCTCCTCGTCGGGGAAAGTTGCCGCCAAAGTTCTCCGAGTGAAACTAAAGAACCGAGGATGAGATGGCAGTGAGGAATCACGGCTGGTCTCCAGCGAAGGCGCTTGGTAAAATGAGGTGGGCCTCCTCGGGCAGGCAAACAGACAATGTCGATGGGCTTTTCGGAAAAATACGATGTGGTGGTGGTGGGCGCGGGGCATGCAGGCTGCGAAGCGGCGATGGCAGCGGCACGCATGGGGCTGAAGACTGCGCTTTACACCATCAACCTCGACCTCGTCGCGCAGATGTCCTGCAATCCCGCGGTGGGTGGAATCGCCAAGGGCCACCTGGTGCGCGAAATCGATGCCCTGGGCGGGGTGATGGGCGAGGTGATCGACGCCGTGGGAATACAGTTTCGCCTGCTCAACACCAGCCGCGGCCCGGCGGTTTGGTCGCCACGGGCGCAGGCCGACAAGAAGCTTTACCGGGCGAAGATGCGGCAAGTGCTCGAGTCGGAGCCGAACCTGCGCATCAAGCAGGCGGAGGTTATTGATCTGGTGCTTGAGGATTGGCGCCCCGGCGCTGCCCCGGCAGGTCCTGAGCTTGCGGCGGTAAACCCTGAATCCGCCGGCCAGAAACCCGCATCGCGGGTGCGTGGCGTACGCCTGCTCGATGGGCGAACGGTGGAGGCGGGTGCGGTCATTATCACCACCGGCACTTTTCTCAATGGCTTGATCCACTGCGGAGAAAACCAGTATCCGGCCGGACGCTCTGGTGAGCCGCCCTCGGTGTTATTGGGTGAAGCGCTTCGCCGCCTGGGATTCGAAGTGGGCAGGCTTAAGACTGGCACGCCTCCGCGACTCGACGCGCGCACCATTGATTTTTCGAGGTTTCAAGTGCAGGCCGGCGATCCGGTTCCAACCCCCTTCAGCTTTCGCACCAGGGCCATTACCCAGCCGCAGGCGGTCTGCTGGATTACTTACACCAACTTGGAGACGCATCGTACGATACGCGAGAACGTGCATCGCGCCCCGCTCTATTCCGGACAGATCAAAGGCATCGGGCCGCGCTATTGCCCTTCGATCGAAGACAAGATTGTGAAGTTTCCGGACAAGCCGCAGCACCAGATTTTCCTGGAGCCGGAAGGCCTGGACACGAACGAGATCTACGTCAACGGCATGTCCACCTCCATGCCCATTGACGTGCAGATGGCCATGGTGAAGTCGATTCCGGGCCTCGAAAGCGCGGATATGATTCGCCCCGGCTATGCCATCGAGTACGACATGGTACAGCCCACCGAACTCTATCCGTGGCTGGAGACGAAGAAGATCCAAGATTTGTTCCTCGCCGGGCAGATCAATGGAACCACCGGTTATGAAGAAGCGGGTTGCCAGGGGATAATGGCCGGAATTAATGCCGGACTGCGCGTGCAAGGCAAGCTGCCCGTTACCATCGACCGCACGCAGGGATATGCAGGGATTCTGATCGACGACCTGGTGAGCAAGGGAGTGGATGAGCCTTACCGCATGTTCACCTCGCGCGCCGAGTTCCGTTTGCATCTGCGCATCGACAACGCCGACGAACGCTTGACTCCGCTTGGATACCAGGTCGGCACCATCAAGCAAAAGGATTACGAAGCGTTTGTGGAAAAAAAGCTGCGCATCAGTGCGGCAACGAAATTCCTGATCGAGACTCGCTTGGACCCTCGCTCGCGGGTGGGTCAGGAAATCTACACGAAGCTGGGACTGATGGAGAGTGGACACCTCACCGCACCCTCACCCTTAACTGGCGCGCAACTGCTCAAGCGGCCGGAGTTGAGCATTGATGATCTGATGGAATGGATCACCGAGGGACTGAATGGGTTCGGTGGGGGCGGTTCGCGAACCGCCCCTACGCAGGGTACTGATGCTGCCATTCCTGAATCGCCGTTGCTCTCCCGCGAAGAAGCTCGGCGCGTGGAAACGGATTTCAAATACGAAGGCTACTTGCAGCAGCAGGAACGACAGATGGAACGGATGAAGCGCGCCGAAGCGCGGCGCATTCCGGAATGGTTCGAATACGGCAAGGTTTCCGGCCTTTCACGCGAGGTCGTGGAGAAGCTCACCAAAGTCCGCCCCCTGACGCTGGGGCAAGCCTCGCGCATCCCCGGCATCACCCCCGCCGCCGTCTCCCTCGTCAATTGTTATATCGAAATCTTCCAGCGCCGGACGGGGGAAGAAAGTCTTGGTCAAACCAGATCCGCTTTTTAAGTGGTAAACTCCTGATTCCATGCTGCCCGTCTCGGCAGCGCGCCGCGCACCCCGAAGCTTACGAAGGGTCGCGACGAATGAACCGCGAAACCATGCCCACGGAACTTTGTAGGGGAGGTCATCATGCCCAACCATTTCTCCCGACGTGATTTTCTGGGGCGAACAGGAACCATGGCTGCCCTGGCAGTGTCGAAGCCTCCCGCGTGGGGCAGGCCGAATAATTCATCTGGTCGGCCCATGCGGTTGGGTGGTCCCATTTTTCTCAAATCGCAGGACCCCGCGGAGCTTGCCCAGGAGCACCGTCGGCTGGGATACCGTGCGGCTTACGCTCCCTCTGTGGAGATCCATGATACGGACAGAATAAAGGCCATCATCAAGGAATTCGCCGCTCGGGATGTGGCCCTTGCAGAAGTGGGCGCGTGGCGCAACATGCTTGATCCCGATTTGGAGAAGCGGCGGCAGAACCTCGCCTACGTGCAGGAGCGTCTTGCCCTGGCCGAAATGCTGGGCACGCGCTGTTGCGTGGATATTGCCGGCTCCTTCAATCCCCACTTCTGGTGCGGCCCTGATCCCAAAAACCTCACGGAGGAGTTTATCGACGCTACCGTGGAGAATTGCCGCCACGTCATCGACGCCGTCAAACCCACCCACACGAAGTTCTCCATCGAAATGATGCCCTTTAATTTCCCCACGGGACCGGATGATTACCTAAAGTTGATCAAAAAAGTGGATCGCCCGGGGTTCGCGGTTCATCTGGACGCGTGCAACGTCATGAACTGCCCGGAGCGGATGTACAACAACGGCGCGGTCATCAACGAGTGCTTCCGCAAGCTGGGGCCATGGATCGTTTCCTGCCATGCCAAAGATTTGGCCTGGGAGGACTATGTCCAGGTATCCCTGCGGGAAGTCATTCCGGGCCGCGGCCAGCTTGACTACCGGGATTATCTGCGGGGACTTTCGAGGCTTCCGGTTGACGCTCCCCTGATGTTGGAGCATTTGAAAACCGCCGAGGAGTACGACGAGGGGCGGCACTACATTCAGAGGGTGGCGCGCGAAATGGGCCTTTCCTTCGGCGCCGAAGGTGCGTGAAGCCACATCTCTCCACCGCACCAAACCCTCATTACATGTCGCGGAAGTCCATGGTGAGCGGGCGCCCGCGAAACCCGCGGGTCTTGATGGCCGCATAAATCAAACCGGCCCCTAGCCAGACCGCTCCCCTGAGCAAGGAGGGTCGGGACAGGTTGCACCAGATCCACAGGCAGAAAAAGAATCCCACCAGGGGGATCACTGCATCCTTCATCAGATGCCGCTTTTGCCCCGGCTGCCCGCCGAGATAAAACTGGTTAAAACAGGCGTAGTTCACGCCCATAAAGGCCAGGAATGCGCCGAAGTTGATCATCTCGGCGGCAAGCTCGTAACTGAAGATTTGGCTGAAGACGAAAGCCAGTACGCCGATGATCATGACGTTGGCGGAAGGGACTTTGGTGCGCCCCAAGTAGCCAAAAGGTTTGCTCGGCAGCACCTTATCGCGCCCCATGCTGAACAGGAGCCGCGCGGCGCCCAGTTGTCCCGTGACTCCGCACCCCAGGCTGGAAATCACCAGGACCACGGCCATGGCGTCAAACAGCCCGAGGTGGCCCACCCGCCGGGAGACGTCCATGAAGGCTGTTTCCACTTCCGGATAGGTGCGGTAATCGGGCCAGACGAGTTGTGCGAGATAAACCTGTAATCCGCTGAAGACGCCCGTAAATATACAAACGATCACGCCCGCCAAAAGGATGTTTCGCTTGGGGTTCTTCACTTCCTCCGACAGGAGCGTGACTCCATCGAAACCGATATACGTCAAGGCGGCGAGGGACGTCCCGGTGGCGATGGCCGGTAATCGAAACGTGTGCGGATCGTAGAACGGCTGCGTCGAGAAAAGGCCGCCAATCCCTTGGGCCTTGAAAAGATATCGAATGGCCAGGACGATGAAAACCCCGATGACGGCGGTCATGACCGCCAGCATGATTTCATTAGCGCGCGCCGAGACCCGAATGCTGCGCAGATTGATGTAGGTCATGAACGCTACGCATAGGGCCGACAAGACAATGTACGGGACGTGGGGAAGCAAACGCTGGATGGTAAGAGCGCCGTAAATGCTGTTGATAATGGGTTGGTCCAGGTAGTCAAGCAGCAACGCCCAGCCGACCAGAAAACCCAGGTGGGGGTTAAGCCCCTGGCTGATGTAAGTGTAGGCCGACCCCGCGGAGGGGTACAGACTGGCCATCCGGCCATAGCTCACCGCCGTGATCGCCATCGCTCCCATGGAAAGCAGAATGCACGTGGTCGCGAAACCGTGCGAGAGTTCTTGCGCCACACCGAATAGCGGCACGGCGGCCATGGGAGAGACCAGGACCAAGCCGAAGAAGACCACGTCCCAAAGACCCAGGACGCGGCTCAATTGTTGGGGGCTTCCGCTCGGCGGGATGGCTTCGACAGATTGTCCCATGCGTGTGTGGCGGGGTTAGATCAAAGCAGCCCAACGCCGCATCCTTTCATCTCCTCATGTCAAAAGGGTCTTTTTCGGGACGCGGCCTGGGCCTGCTCCCGCAGGACTTTGCTCTTCGCGATTGCCAACGATCCGCCGCCCACGCGAGACCCTGCGCCCTAACGCAACCCCTGCGAGCAGAACTTTCCTTGCGAAGGCGAGCCAGTATCTCATGAGTGTCGTGCATGGGTAAACGAAAATTCCCGTCCGCACGCTGCGGGCAGGAAACATTGTTGCCCGCCTTGCGCCAGGGAGACTTTGTCTCTTGACAAAATAAGCCAATGGGTATAGGCTATATCTGCGATGAAGGCCAGGTGCTTTGCGGCCCCCGTAAGAGTCTCCCAAAATCACCAAGGCGCTCTCGAAATCACCCTACTCAAAAAGATGTTAAAAATGAAGGTTGCTCCTCAGAGTTTGTTGAAAACAAAGGGGCAAATAAAGTGCTCCTCAGAGTTTATAGAAAACAAAAGAGTTAGCGTGTTTTCTCTATTACTATATGATACAGAAGGGCTTAGCTGATATTTTCACCTGCCCGTCGCCAAACGATTGGCTAGGACCATTCGGGACGAGGGTATTGGGTCAAGTTAATGTCGTAGCGGCGAGTTTACCTCGCCACCTAGCGGCGTTAAGCCGCCTCTACGTCAAACTGCACCACTACCCGATGGAACTGCGCCTTCACGTTTTAGAGCGAGCTATGCTACGATGAGAAATCCGCGAAATTTTGGCGGTCTGCGAATCGTCAGGGCCTATCAAGGCTTGACAAAAGCTTATAGGCATTTACAAAGGTGAATAGTGAATCTCAACCCTTCTCAACGCCCGCGCATTCTTAGCGGGATGCGGCCCACCGGCCGGCTCCATCTCGGCAATCTGGTGGGCGCTCTCCAGAATTGGGTGAAGCTGCAGGATGCATACGACAGCTTTCACTTCGTCGCCGACTGGCACATGCTGACGACGGGCTACGAGAATACGCTCGATTTGCGCCAGGACACCTGGGAGATGGTTACGGACTGGCTGGCCTGCGGGCTTGACCCCGCCAAGGCCACGTTTTTTGTACAGTCGCGCTTACCGGAGCACGCGGAGCTCCACCTACTCTTTTCCATGGTCACTCCCCTCAGTTGGCTGGAACGCGTGCCCACTTACAAAGAGCAGCTCGAAAACATTCGCGACCACGACATCAACACCTATGGCTTCCTCGGCTACCCCCTGTTGCAGGCCGCCGACATCCTAATGTACAAACCACGTTACGTCCCCGTGGGTGAAGACCAAGTTCCGCACGTCGAGCTGACGCGCGAAGTGGCGCGGCGGTTCAATCAAGCTTTTGGAAAGCTGCAAGTGAAAAAACGTTCTGACCAGGAATGGATTACCTGGGCGACGGGCATCCGAAATCTCGCCCGCCCCCCGGAGAGCAAAGCGGAGCAGTTCATTTTGGAAAACTTCCAGGGAGCTACCTTGGATGTTCGGGCGGAGTACTTGAATCGCGACGTGGGGACCCTCGATCCCATTTTCCCGGAGCCGGACGCGCTCCTTACTTCCGCGCCCCGGCTGCCGGGCACGGACGGCCGCAAGATGTCGAAGAGTTATGGCAACGCGATTTTCCTAACCGACCCGCCGGATGTGGTTTCGAAAAAGCTCGCCACGATGGTGACTGATCCGGCTCGCAAGCGGCGCAGCGACCCCGGCAATCCCGACGTCTGCCCGGTTTTCGACCTGCACAAGATCTTCTCCGCTCAGGATACCATCGACCGCGTGAATGGCGAGTGCCGCACGGCGGGAATCGGTTGCGTGGATTGCAAGAAGCTCGCGGCCGGGCATCTGAACACTTTTCTTGCGCCCATCCAGGAACGGCGAAAACCCTATGAGCAGAACCCCCAGAAAGTGTGGGAGGTGCTCGAGGAAGGAACGGCAAAAGCCCGCATCGTGGCGCAGGCGACAATGGCGGAAGTCCGCGCTGCGGTGAGGCTGACCTGAATGGCTGACGAACCTCGCGAGCCCAATCCCGAGACGCCCACGCCACCCGGTCCACCGGCGGGCGACAACTCCTCCTTGGCCCCCCGTCCTGACGAGCCCTTGGCGGACGCAGGTCAGGGCGAAGTTCCGGCGGCGGCGGCCAAGCGCGTGTCGCATCTGGCGGCGCAGCCTCCCCCTGTCAAGCTCGGAAACTACGAGGGGCCGCTCGATCTGCTGCTCGATTTGATTCGCAAGCAGCAGATCAATATCTATGACATTCCTATTGCCCGGATTACCCAGCAATACCTTGACTACCTGCATCTGTTGGAAGAATTGAATATCGACGTGGCGGGCGAGTTCATCTTCATGGCGGCCACGCTGATTTACATCAAGTCGCGCATGCTTCTGCCGCCCGACCCATCGGCCCCACCCGAAGAACAAGGAGATCCGCGCGAGGAATTGGTGCACCGGCTCCTCGAGCACGAGCAGTTCAAGAACGCCGCGGAAATGCTCAACTCGAAACGCCTTCTGGAAGATGCCATGTGGTCGCAGCCGGGAATTGGTGAGTTTTCCGAGGCCGAGGACGAGCCCGGATTGGTAGTCTCCGTATTTGACCTGATTTCGGTGTTCCGCGAAATCCTGGAACGCGCCAAGAAGCGGCCGCAGCTCCAGATCCGTCGGGAAGAAGTTACCGTGGCGCAGATGGTGGAGCACGTCAAGCAGGTGTTGCGCGCCAGCCCCGGCCCGGTTCGGCTCGAGGATTTGATCGGCGACTTCCTCTGGCGGCAGGCACTGATTGCCCTGTTCCTGGCATTGCTGGAACTGGTACGGGTACGCGCCGTACTGCTTCGGCAAAAGGATTTATTCGCCTCCATCACGATTGCCCGGAGCAAGAGATTTGAAGAAGTTCTGGCGGCCACAACCGCGGCGGAACTGGCCGAAGGACTGGACGAGGAAAATTTAAAGGATAAAGTTTAAAGGGTGAAGGACAAGGGACGATCTTGAATTATGCTGAATGACGACATTTTGAAGGCCCTCATCGAGGGCATTATTTACGTGGCGCCGGAACCGGTAACTCTCGACGGCATCCTCAAAGTTCTGGAAGGCGAAGAGCGCGAGCGCGTGAAGGCCAAGCTGCAAGAGCTGGTGGCGGACTACGAGCAGAACGCGCACGGGATCCAAATCCGGCAGGTGGCCAATGGCTATAAGTTCTCCACCAAGGTCGAGCACCACGAAATCCTGCGGAAGTATGTGAAGAGCCTGAAGCCGCCCGTACGCCTTTCCAAGCCGGCGCTGGAAACGCTGGCGGTAATTGCCTACCGGCAGCCGGTGACGGTGCCGGAAATCGAGGAAATTCGCGGCGTGGATTCGGGTGGCGTGATCCACACCCTGCTGGAAAAGAAATTGGTGGTGACCTCAGGGCGCAAGAGCGTAGTGGGCCGGCCCATCCTCTACCGGACCTCAAAGGATTTCCTGGTGCACTTCGGGTTAAAGGATGTGGGGGAATTGCCCAGCCTGAAGGAATTCGAGGAATTGGCGAAACGCGCCCTGGGCTCAGAGTGGGCCGCCGAGGGAGCACCAGTGGAGGCAAGTGGAGCCACCGCCGCTCCCAGCGCCGAAGCAAGCGTGCCCATAGAGAACGCAGCGGAAGAAGGCGGGCAGGCCTCCAGCGCGGAGCAAGGCGGGACACTGCCCGCAATCAGCGCGGAAGTCGACTCCTTACCGGCGCAAGCAGCCCCAGAACCTTCGCAGGAGTCAACTTTCCCTGCCGCGCCTGCCGACGACGAGACGACTTCCACAGGTGATTCGGCGCCAAACCCGGAAGACCATGAAGCTTAGCGCCGAGATGCCTCTCTAGGATTCGGACTCGCGCGGCGAATCACCCGTCCAGGCAAGCAGGGCCTGGGCTTGGGCTGAGCTGCCCACCAACTCCGCCAAGTCCTTTGCGAAATAGCGGCCGTGAGTATGCCGAACGGCCTCCTCGCTCGGAGCTTCCAAGATGACGGCTTCGTGTTGAATGCCTTGGCGTTTGAGCTTCAATTCCAGCTCGAAGCGAGCATCCTGCGCAACCCGCAGGTCCGAATCGTCAAACTTGCGGAATTGCACCAGCGTCCCGCTGGGGGGATCGTACTCGATTAGGAAAATCATCTCGCCTCCGTCGGAGCAACTTGCGAATCACCTCTTAAAATCGTACCGCATCCTCCAGCATTTGGCGAATATTCCGTTTCAATTGATCGACTTCTGCTGGTAGCCCCACCGGCACCGATGGTGACTCTAGTTCCTCGAATCCGGCAATGATGTCGGACAGCCCGGATAGTAGTTGGCGAACCTTAAAGTCGCCGCCGCCGTACTTTATTGCTGGGTCGCCAGCATCCGCCAGCTTTTCTGAAAGCTGCGCCCAGAGGTGCTGGAGTTCGGTGCGCACCTGAATCTCGATCAATTTGTTCCGAGCCGTGGCAATAAGATGCACCGCGCGGTATCCGTTACTGGGCTTTTTTCGCCGATCGATGACTTTTGCCCCTGCGAGTTCGCCTCTAAGCCTCTCTATGACTTGATCTTGCGCGAGCACGTCCCTCACTACCACCCGGCAGCCGGCGATGTCCTGCATCCGACTTAGCCGGGTTTTTTCACGACGAAGCTTCGCGATGATGGAGCTGGTCAACTTCGCGGGGCGCCCGGTGGGCTCTAGCTGCACCGCCCTCTGAATCGAGGCAATGACCTCCTCATACGCTTCAGCAAAGGACAAGCGATAATCCTCAAGTAGGCGGACATCCTCGTCTGAAGCCTCTCCCTTCCTGAGGCGATCGCCCAGTTGGTCGATTTGCGTCTTGGAAGTCGAGGTCACGCCGATAAACATCTTAGCGGCTTTAACGATGTGCTTCAAGTTTCCAAAGCTCTTTGGTCCGCGGTTCGTCGCAGGGGGCGATAACATCTGCCAAAATCGGCTGCGATAAGTTATTCTTAGGTGGCGGCAAAGATCGGACCTTACCTATGCAACAGCGCCTTCAGAAAATTATCGCGGACGCCGGCATTACTTCACGCCGCAAGGCTGAGCAGATCATTCTGGAAGGCCGCGTCAGTGTTAACGGAAAACCCGTTTCCAAGCTGGGGTCGAAGGCTGACCTGGAGCATGATCACGTTCGCGTAGACGGCCGTTTGCTGAGCCGCCCCACCGAATATGTCTACTTGCTCGTGAATAAGCCGGTCGGTTACGTTTCCACGGTCAGCGACCCGCAGGGGCGCCCGACGGTGGTCTCACTGGTGCGCGGGATCAAGCAGCGCGTCTATCCGGTCGGGAGGCTGGACTATCACTCCTCCGGCTTGATGATATTGACCAACGATGGGGAGCTGGCGAATTTCCTGATGGCGCGGGCCTCGGCGGTCCCCAGGTCTTATCACGTGAAGTTGGAAGGCCGGCCGGAGGCCGCGGACATTGCCAAGCTGCAGAGCGGCATCGTGCTCGATGGCCGGAAGACCGAGCCTTGCCAAATCCGCGCCCTCGGAAATGAACCCAAACCCTGGTATGAAATCACCCTGGTGGAAGGCCGCTACCATCAGGTCCGGCGGATGTTTGAGCGCATCGGCAAGGGAGTGGTAAAGTTAAAGCGCGTGCGCATCGCGTTCCTGACCGACCACGGCCTGGCCCCCGGCCAGGTGCGCCACCTGACGCGCGCGGAAGTGGCACGACTGAAAGCGTGGAAGGGAACGAAGGAAAAGTATGAAGGATGAAGTATGAAGGATGAAGTATGAAGGCTGAAGGATAGATTCCGGCACTTCATACTTCATCCTTCATACTTCATCCTTTACTTAAAGTCTGGCTGAACTTATGCCGCGATCCTCGATTTACGATATTCTCCCCCCGTGGTCCAGCCGCATTCGGCCCTACCCGCCCGGCAAGCCCATTGAGGAAGTCGAGCGCGAGTTGGGACGCACGGCCATCAAGCTGGCGTCCAACGAAAATCCCCTGGGGCCTTCCCCCAAGGCCCAGGAAGCCATCCGAAACTACATCGATCATATTCATTTCTATCCGGACGGAAGCGGATATTACTTGCGAGAGAAACTCGCGGAGATTCACGGCCTCCCCCCGGACCAGATCATCCTGGGCGCGGGCTCCACCGACCTGATTGAATTGGTGGCCAAGACCTTCCTTTCCGGCAGCGCTGACGAAGCGATCACCTCGGAATCAGCTTTCTATATGTACCGGCTGGCCATCGAGGACATGGGAGCCGGACTGGTGCAGACGCCGATGCGCGATTTGACCTTCGACCTGGCGGCGATTGCCCACGCCATCACGGCGCGCACCAAGGTGGTTTACCTCGGCAATCCCAACAACCCGACGGGCACCATTTTCACGGCCGAGGAACTTGACCGCTTCCTGGCGGCCATCCCGCCTCGCGTCCTGGTGGTGCTGGACGAGGCCTATTTTGAATATGTGCAGCGGCCGGATTATTCCCGGTCGGTGGATGGTGTGCGGGCAGGGAAAAACCTTCTGGTGTTGCGGACCTTTTCCAAAGTCCATGGCCTGGCGGGAATACGCCTCGGGTACGGCTTGGGGCACCCGGAGCTCATCGAATGCCTGCAACGCATTCGCTCGCCGTTTAACGCCTCGAGCCTGGCGCAGGTGGCGGGCATGGCGGCGCTTGATGATACTGAGCACCTCGCCAAATCGGTGGAGAATAATCGCCGGGAGATGAAATTCCTGACCGGCGAACTGACGCTCGCGGGAGTGCGCTACAAACCTTCTGCCGGGAACTTCCTGCTGATTGATACCGGCCGGGATTGCGAAGAAGACTTCATCCGTTTGCTGCACGAAGGCGTTATCGTGCGGCCTATGAAACTTTACGGTTTCCCCACCTGCCTGCGCGTGACGGTGGGAAAACACGAGGAAAACGAGCAGTTTCTCGAAGCGCTGCAACGCGTGCTCGCCGCGCCGGTGAAAGAACGGTAGACGGCATACGCCTGCGCTTGTCCAAGGAATGGATTACGCAGAGCGCAGCTCTGCGATGGGTTGATTGTCCAAGGAGTGGATTGCGCAGAGCACAGCTCTGCGATGGGTTGATTGTCCAAGGAATGGATTGCGCAGAGCACAGCTCTGCGATGGGTTGATTGTCCAAGGAATGGATTGCGCAGAGCACAGCTCTGCGGTAGGTTGAGACGCAGAGCTTTGCTCTGCGCAATCCATATTTCGGTGGGTTCCAACTCCACCCGGCGGCGCGACCTGTGCAATAGGAATCCAGATGTCCGATTCGATTAGAGAAATCCTCGAGCAAAGCAAAACGCTGGCGGTGGTGGGCTTGTCCTCCAAGACCATGCGCCCCAGCCACGGCGTGGCCGCTTACATGCAGCGCCACGGGTATCGAGTTATTCCCGTGAACCCCCACGAAGAATCGGTGTTGGGTGAGAAGGGATACATTTCACTCGACGCCGTGCCGGAGGCTTTCGATGTAGTGGTGATCTTCCGCCGTCCGGAGTTTGTGCCGGAAGTTGTGGAGGCCGCAATTCGCAAGGGCGCGAAAGTGGTGTGGATGCAGGAAGGCGTGGTTCACGAGCAGGCTGCCGAACGCGCCCGCGCCGCCGGCCTCAAGGTGGTCATGGATCGATGTATTTTGAAGGAACACGCCAAGCGCTTTGTGGCCGAGAGAATTTAGAGGGCAGGTCATAACGAGAAAAGCCCATGTTCGGGGCGGCGCTGACTTTTGGCTACCCGATGGAGTGACAACATGAAGAGACGCGGATTCCTGGTTTCCTCGCTCGCCGCCTCGGCGCTGGCGGGTGCGACGCCTTCGGTAGACGCAACAATTGCCGAGGCCGTGCCGACAGAGGCCGGCCGCGAATACTACGAGTTACGAAAATACTCGCTGCGCCGCGGACCGCAGCAACAAAAGATCAACGACTACTTTCGCGACGCCAACATCCCGGCGGTGAACCGCCTGGGGATCAAGCCGGTGGGCGTTTTCAATGTCACCATCGGACCTGGCAACCCCACGCTCTATGTCCTGGCACCACACTCGTCGCTTGAGTCCGCGGTCACGATGCAAGACCGCCTGGCGGCCGACCCGGAGTACCTGAAAGCCGGCGCTGCATGCATCAATGCCAGCGCGACGGACCCTGCATACGTGCGCGTGGAAAGTTTTTTGCTCGGAGCCTTTGCGGGCATGCCTAAACTGGAAGTGCCGCCCGGCGCGGCAGATAAGAAGCCGCGCATTTTCGAACTCCGCACCTACGAGAGCCACAGCAAGAAAGCTAATCGCACCAAGATCGAGATGTTCAATACTGCCGAAATTGCGATCTTCCGGCGGGCAGGTTTGCGACCTGTTTTCTTTGGCGAGACGCTGGTGGGCGCCGGCATGCCCAGCCTGACCTACATGCTCGCCTTCGCGGACATGGAGGAGCGCACCCGGTGCTGGGCCGCCTTTGGAGGCGATCCCGAGTGGAAGAAACTCAGCACTACCCCCGGCTATACGGACCCCGAGATCGTCTCCAACATTACGAATGTGATTCTATCGCCCACGCCTTACTCGCAGATTTGACGTTGTTGCAGGGAGGTGCGGGGTAGCCACGCTTCCATCGGCGCCTTCGACATCAAGGGAAGAACCCACGGTGAAAACTGCATTGACCGTGGCTAGCCTCTTGCCGCCCTGGAAGCCGCAGATTTCTCTTGACAAACGCTTTTGCAGTAGACTAGAATGGTTGCATGAAAGTGGCGATGTTCCAAAACGCGCGGTCCTGCATGAATTCTCCCTCCCTTCCCATCGACGTTTTTTCCCACGCGACGCCGGCATCCGGCAAGGTCATTTTGCCCGTTTGTGACCCGATTCCGGCAATTGTGCAACATGAAAAATGAAGGAACCTCCCCAGAAGTTGTTGAAAACACACGATGGCAGTCGGACAATTTGTCACCAACCCTGAGAAGTTGCTGAAATCAAAGCGTTTATTTGAAATGCTGGGATGTTATTGGAAACACAATAGATAACTACAACCCCCAACGCCCAAAGTCATGGAATACCCACCAACCTGAGATGTTACAGAAAACAAATCCACTTACCAGCTAACCGAAGATTTGACGCAGAGCCGACGGCCAAAGATGACAAAAACTCACCAAGGGGCTAGCTGCCTCCCGCGCTGACCTTCGTGACTCGGATTTCAAACCATCACTTCTCGCTCGACCGTTGTCTCTTCCATTCTTCGATGGCCTGCATTCTCTCTTTCCATCTTTTTTCAAAGCCCTGGTCGGTGGGGCGATAGTACTTGCGGTCCTTGAGGTTGTCGGGCAGGCACTGCATATCGGTGAGCTTGTCTTCGGCTTGGTGCGCGTATTGATATCCCTTGCCATAACCGAAGTTCGCCATCAATCCGGTCACCGCGTTGCGCAGATGGAACGGGACGGGCTCCGCCATGGTCTCCTCCGCGTCGCGCGCGACCTCGCCATAGCCGACGTAAAGCGCGTTGGACTTGGGCGCGAGTGCGAGATAGACGGCGGCCTCCGCGAGCGCCAGGTTCCCTTCCGGCATTCCCAGAAAATGCACCGCCTGCATCGCCGCCACCGTCACGCTTAAAGCCTGCGGGTCGGCCATACCGACGTCCTCCGAGGCCTCGCGAATCAGGCGGCGCGCGATGTAGAGAGGATCTTCCCCCGCTTCCAACATGCGCCCCAGCCAGTAGAGCGCGGCGCTGGGATCGGAGTTGCGGACAGACTTGTGAAGGGCGGAAATCAGGTTGTAATGCTCTTCCCCGGCTTTATCGTACAGCAGGACCTTCCTCTGGATGGCGTCCTCAACCAGGGTTTCGGTGATGGTGGCGCGTCCTTCCGCATCGCGTGCAGCGGCCGCCACGGCGGTTTCGAGCGTGTTGTAGGCGGCGCGGGCGTCACCGTTGGAAAACACCGCAATCTGCCGCAGAAGCTCATCGGAAATCTCAATGTGTTGCGAGCCGAGGCCGCGCTTTTCATCAGTGAGGGCGCGGCGGAGGAGGGTCTGCACCTCGTCGGTGGAAAGCGCGGAGAGCATGTAGACCTTGGCGCGGGAGAGCAGCGCCGCGTTGACTTCGAACGAAGGGTTTTCCGTGGTGGCGCCAATTAACACGATGTCGCCGCGTTCGACGTAGGGCAGAAACGCATCCTGCTGAGCTTTGTTGAAGCGGTGAATCTCGTCGATGAAAAGCACCGTGCGCCGGCCGTAATGGCGGGACTTCTCCGACGCCGCCATGACCTCTTTAATTTCCTTGATGCCGGCGAGGACGGCGCTGAAGCGTACGAACTCACTGCGCGTCTTGCGAGCCACGATGGTGGCCAGCGTGGTTTTGCCGGAGCCCGGCGGGCCCCAGAGAATCATCGAGCCCAGTTCGTCGCGCTCGATTTGGCGCCGCAGCGCCTTTCCCGGCCCCAGAATGTGAAGCTGACCCACGAATTCTTCAATCGTCTCGGGCCGCATGCGGTCGGCCAAGGGCGAGGGCGTGGCGGCGCGCGGTGGCGCACCGTCGGCGTGCTCCGTGGGAGTGGGCTCGAAAAGGCTCATAGGAATTGGTTCATCGGATCATTTGGCCATCGGGCCATTGAGAAGCTGTCAGTTGTCCGTGGTCAGTAGTCCGTTGCAAGAGATACGGGGGCATCGAAAGTCTCAAGCCACTGACAACTGACAACGGACCACGGACAGCCTTTAAATGATTCAATGACCCGATGATTCAATATCTAAATCCTCTCTGTCTTGCCGCCTCATAAAGAAAGATGCTCGCCGCGGTCGCCGCGTTCAGGGAATCCACTTCCTTGCGGATGGGGATGCTCAGAAGTTGGTTGGCGTAGCGGGCAATTTCTTCCGGCAAGCCGCTGGCTTCGCGCCCCATGAGGATGGCAATCGGCCCCGTCAAATCTGCTTGTGAGAGAGATGCCGGGCTGTGGCGCTCCGCCGCGACCATGCGGACGCGTTGGCTCAGAAGGGGCAAGGCCACCTTCGAATCGAGACCGCAAACCAACGGAAGCCGGAAGATGGCTCCCGCCGAAGAGCGCACGGCCTTGGGATTGAACGGGCTCACCGTCTCCTGCAAAGTCAAAAACGCCGACGCGGAAAACGCCAGAGCGGTGCGCATCATCGTGCCCAGATTGCCGGGGTCCTGGATGCGGCAAGCTATGACCAACAAGGGATTGGCGGCGGCCACCACTTGCTCCAAGTTGTGGGTCGGGAGTTCCACCAATGCCGCGATTCCTTGCGGGGACTGGGTTTGTGCGACGCCCGCAAACAATCGATCAGGGACTTGCGTGATTTCGGCTTCCGCCGGCAGACGATGGAGCAAGGCAGAAAACTTTTCCGCCGCCCCGCTGGCCACGAGAACACTGTGAGTCTTTACGTGGGGCGCCGCATTCAGCGCTTCCTCCACAAGAAACGGTCCTTCCACCGCCAGCCAACCGCTCTTAGTGGTTCCGTCGGCGAGGGCTCGCCGGAATACCTTCATCAAGGAATTCGCCGGGCTGGCAACTTCTCGCAAATTTGGAGAGCGCATGGGATGACCTTGCCCGTTTTAGTTGCTGCGACCACAGCTTAACCCCGTTGGCGCGGCGAAGTCGAGGCCTGACGTCAGTGCGCTACGTCCCGGGAAATGGTGGACGCCCGCTTGTGGTAGAATCCCGGCGTTTTCATGCTTGCCTCAACTGAACTCTGGGAGGTCTCCATGCGAAGGTTGGGATTGTTTCTGATCCTGTTCTGTCTTGTACCCGTTGCGCGCGCGCAGGAATTGAGTGGGCTGCTGGCGGGTCTGACGAAGCCCCATGACTATGTGTTGAAGCGCGCTGGGAGTTGGGACCGCACAGGTGCGAACGACGACTCACGCCGGATTGCCCCCGGTGAAACGCTTACGGTGCTCGAGGATTCCGGCCCCGGCGTCATCACGCACGTATGGTTCACCATCGCCAGCGGGGAAAAATTTCACCTGAAAAAATTGGTGCTGCGCATGTATTGGGATAATGAAGCCACTCCCAGTGTTGAGGCCCCTATTGGCGACTTCTTTGGCTTGGGCCTCGGCGAGTATTTCACTTACCAATCACTGCCGCTCGCCGTTGGCTCCATAAAGGCCTTGAACTCATTTTTCCCCATGCCCTTCCAGAAAAAGGCCAGGATCACGGTGACCAATGAAGGTACGAAGCCGGTGGGCGCGTGCTATTACAATATTGAATATCGCGTTTACGCAAAACCTCTTCCCGCCGACACACTCTATTTTCACGCGCAGTATCGGCAAGCCGCTCCGAACCATGGCTGGACCAACCAATGGCAGAGCAACGGTGAGCCAAAAATCGACAACAAACCCAACCTGACCGGCGAAGACAACTATGTTTGGCTCGAGGCCAAGGGACGCGGGCATTATGTTGGCGTAACCATGTCCGTGCTCCAGAACCAGGATGAATGGTGGGGCGAAGGCGACGACATGTTCTTCATCGACGGCGACAAGCTCCCCACCATCGAAGGCACGGGATCAGAAGATTACTTCTCGGGGGCGTGGGATTTTGGCGGAAAGCCCTTCTCCTATGAACTGTTCGGCGCACCGGTGGTGGGCGATGAGGTGGCGGGGAGCCACTCGTCGGTTTATCGCTTCCACCTGGATTCGCCCATTCCCTTTACCAAGTCCATCCGCGCCACCATCGAGCATGGGCATGCCAATCACCGCTCAGACAGCTATTTCTCGGTTGCCTATTGGTACCAAACGGAGCCGCACGCTCCCTTCCCCGCGCTGCCACCTGTCGATGAACGAATTCCCAAACTTTATCCCGTGGGTGGACCGGGGAACGCCGCCAAGTGAAGACATTGAGTGATTGAGATGATCTCGACTTGTGGATAGCTACGTGCGATCCTTAACCCGGTAGACAAACTTCAGTCCCGACCAGGTTTCGTCTACGGCGCACACTTTCACGTCCACCAATCCACTTCTCAGGCCAATTTCGCGGACGACGTTTTCATTCAGATCCGTCGCGACTCCCGAGGAACCCTTGGGCCAGGAAATCCAAAGCATACCACTTTGGGCCAGGCAGGATTTAAGCGCGGGGAATCGTTGCTCAAGCTCGCGGCGCGACACGGTAAAGAAGTGAAGGAAGTCCTGTTCTCCTTGAATTTTCTTGCCGGGCTTTACGCCGGGGGGCAGCGTTCCCAGGGTCGTGGCGTAATGAGGCGGCGCGCCCAGAATGGCGACACGATGACCCTCCTTGATGCCGAGCTTATCAACCAGAGACCGCTTTGAGTAGCCTGCCATAGGATCTCACCCTCACTGCGCCGAGCGCCGGGCGGCGGGATTTCAAACTTCACCAACCAGGCCACGAAATTGTAGGTAAGGAGGTCGGCACTTGCGCGGAGTTATCTTAACCGAAAGCCAGTCTTCACCCCATTCCTAATCGCAAGGAGCACGCTCCCGGGCAAGCCCCGGGTCTCTCTTGACGATTGCGGAAATCCCCGTCACTATATTAATGAAGTTTAAGTGGGCCTGTAGCTCAGCTGGGAGAGCACATGGTTTGCAACCATGGGGTCGGGAGTTCGATCCTCCCCAGGTCCACCAACGACACATTTGTGAGCCCGCCGAGAATCGCCAACCCTTATGATCACATCTATACTTTGTATGGGGCAAGCAGTGGCGTGTCGTGGGGAGCTTGGTAACTTTGGCGGCGGCGCGCTTTCAACGCTCCTGTTTTCATTGAGCTGTGACACCGGCAAGTGTCCAAATTCCTCTTAAGGAGAGTTCTTATGGCAAAAATGAAGGTGGCGCAAGTGACCCGGCCGGGAGGGCCGTTCGAACTGGTGGAACGTGAGGTCCCGCAACCAGGCTTCGGGGAAGTCCTGGTTCGCGTGCAGGCGTGTGGCATCTGCCATAGCGACGTGTTCACGAAGGAGGGCCATTGGCCGGGCATCCACTACCCGCGCGTGCCGGGCCATGAAATTGCCGGGATCGTTAACGAGGTCGGCGCGGCGGTGACCGGCTGGGTGCAGGGCCAGCGGGTGGGCGTGGGATGGTATGGCGGCCACTGCGGCCATTGCCGCGCCTGCCGCCGTGGGGACCTCATCAACTGCGAGTACCTTGCAATCCCCGGGATTACTTACGACGGCGGTTACGAGGAGTACATGGTGGCCCCAGCCGATGCCTTGGCGCTCATGCCGGACGGCATTTCCGCGGAGGAAGCCGCCCCGTTGCTTTGCGCGGGCATCACCACCTACAACGCGCTGCGACACAGTGGTGCGTTTCCTGGCGACCTGGTGGCGATACAAGGAGTGGGCGGGTTAGGCCACCTGGGAATTCAGTTTGCCAACAAATTTGGATATAAGGTGGCCGCCGTCAGTCGCGGGGCGGACAACGCCACGCTCGCGCGGAAGCTCGGCGCACACCATTACATCGACAGCCAAGCTTCTAACCCGGCGGAAGAATTGAAAAAGTTGGGGGGCGCAAAAGTGATTCTGGCCACGGCGCCCAGCGGCAAAGCCATGACCGCCCTTTTCGAGGGCCTGGGCACGAAGGGTAAGATGGTGGTGGTGGGCGCGAGCATGGACCCCATCCAGGTAACGCCCATCCAGTTGATCGGCGGGCGTAAGAGCCTTCAAGGCTGGCCGGCCGGCACCTCGGCGGATTCCGAAGATACGCTCAATTTCGCCGTCCTCAGCGGCGTGCGGCCTATGATCGAAAAGTTTCCCTTGGAGCGCGCCAATGAAGCGTATGAAAGGATGATGAGCGGCAAGGCGGAGTATCGGGTGGTTCTTACCATGGCGAAGGAGTGATTTTGGGCGACAAGCGAAAGCACCACCGGCGCCGGGATGGCCGGAAGCGTATGGACCGCAGGGTGGGAGACCGCCGGGCCGACGGACTCCCACCTGCGCCCGATACGCCTGCCCGGCACGACACCGGCAAACG
>Ga0326728_10006135_pt1 | contig 32805 bp, 27 predicted proteins | sample MB3enrmetagenome_FD_207602 | JGI IMG/M metagenome (GOLD analysis project Ga0326728, IMG submission 207602) | Lab enriched peat soil microbial communities from McLean, Ithaca, NY, United States - MB31MN | ecosystem: Environmental > Terrestrial > Soil > Wetlands > Peat | place: USA: New York... | reverse complement strand
TGGCCAGATGCATCAAACAAGGGGTAGACCTCAACCTGGTACTGGTGGGCGATGGGAAACACCGGTCCGAACTCCAGGAGCGGGTCTCAGACTTGGGAATCGAGGAGCGGGTGCGGTTTTTAGGGCAATTGACTATGGGTGATGCGGTTCGCGCCCAACTGGACCGGGCTGATCTTTTTGTTTTGCCCTCCAGACAAGAGGGCCTGCCCCGGGCCCTGGTCGAAGCCATGGCCCGGGCCCTTCCCTGCATCGGGTCAACGGTGGGGGGCATCCCGGAGCTGCTAGCTTCTGAAGACCTGGTTACGCCCGGGGACGCGGCGGGGTTGGCCGCTAAAATTCGGGAGGTGCTGACAAACTTGAGGCGCTTGGAGTCCATGTCGGCACGCAACTTAAGAAGTGCCAGAGAATATCATGATGATATTCTTAAAGAAAAACGCCTGGATTTTTATCGGCAAGTGAAAGAGAAAACATTGAAGTGGCAGGGAGAACAGGGAAGATAATGGCAGACGGTAGGGAGCCTTAGTTCACATGGACGCCGAAATCTCAATCAAACCCTTCACAGCGACTGTAGAGAGTTCATCCTCTGGAAGGGTCTCGATATTAGTGGGACTATTACTGGTGGCGACATTAGGCTTACTCCCGGCCTATTTGTTGCCATCAGGCGGATATCAAGTAGTAGATTTTCCCCTCTTTTTGCTTATTGTCATAACTATTTTTGCTAATTTGGGCAAATCGCAGTTATTTGGTCAAGTGTATTATTTATTGCCATTTTTGTTTTGGGCGACATTTATTGATACCGGTTATGCCGTGATCTATAGCGATAAAGAGTTCTTGCTGCTAGGACTTGTACCACTTATATATGGCGCATTGATAATTGTTGCTTTATCTATGATATTTGGCCGCATAATAACTAGCAGGAAAATCATTTATATTTATCTTGGCCTGGTATTATCTATAATTGTAACATTAACTACCAGAGGCGTTCCTATCCCAGGGATGAGAGCGCTTCTTTCTTTTAATGATCCAAATCAATTGGGATATTTTGCCGTTATCTTATTATGTTATGCAATAATATTGATAAATTATAAAAATAATTTTAATCATAATAATTTTGGATATTTTATAGTTGATGCCATCCTAATAGTTTTTGCCCACTATTTTATGGCATTATCAGTTTCGAGATCGGCGATGGCCGGAATATTTGTCTTAGATGTCTGTCTTTTAAAAAACATAAGGAATATTAAAATATTCGCTACCGTACTGTTATTTATGATAATAAGTATAGTAATCCTTACTTTCTGGAAACCTAACTTTATCAAGGAGAGGCTGGCGGTTCGCGATCCGGGTGTCTATTCCGAAGGGGCAATTTCCGGTAGTTTTGAGGAGAGAGCAATGAGTCCGCTCAATTTACTACACGGCATACAGTTTATTATCGGGCGGGGGCAGGGGAGTGTGGCCTCATTCAGAAATTTATCGGCATCCGGGATATTTGCAAATATCGAAGGCTATGGAGGGGAATCCCACAATGCCATTATCGAAATTTTTTGCAGCTACGGCTGTATTGGCCTGGCGTTGTTTCTCTTTTGGTTGCTGCCGGCTATTTGGTCCAGCCGGATTCTAAAAGACGGCCCCTGGATTTGGGGTGGGTTATTAGCCTTCAATATGGGCAACTACGGGTTGAGGTGGCGGGCCATGTGGATAGTGCTGGCCTTTCTTTTGGCGATGGTCAGTCAAGTCAAAATCCAAAAAGCAGAAACTAGTGTTGTGCTTCGTAAATAGTTTGGCATTAAATCAAGTGGAAACCTAAGTTCCAAGGGTATTAAAGTCCCCCTTTGGAAAAGGGGGATTTAGGGGGATTTCAGGAGGTTGTTTTAAATCCCCCCTGTCCCCTTTTGCCAAGGGGGGTTAAAAAACCGTAGTTGGAAATGTCATAGCAATTATGAAGGATCACATTAGTTTCAGAACTCGTTAAACCGATCCAATAAAGAGCAACGATAATAGGTAGATAGGTGCTCATCGGGCTTTACATGACGGAGAATGGTTCTCACCAACCTGGTAAGCAATGGGTATGGCCACTTCGCCTGCTGGTGAACCAGCCTTTACGTCTCTGGCATTATGGCCTCAGATGCTGGGCCAAACCATGGTTGGGAAAGATCCCCCATAATGATCCCGGGTTGAAGACTACCCGCAGCAATTTTTTGTGCCTGAATAAGAAGATCCAGGGAGAGTTCCGCGAGATCTTCTCCCCCTACTACCACCTCTGCCCCAACTGCCCAACGCCATGTTGTTTAAGCGGCTTTCAATCGACCACCTATGATGAGCTGGATGCCCTCCTTTACGGAATTCCCCCGGAGCGCATCGTTCGCCATTCTCAAGGGCTGGCCGGCATCTGGCTCAAGGGGGCGAAAACCATCAGGAACCACAGAGACGCGGATTGCCAGGCTAATTGCCAGGTTGGTCCGTGTTGTGATCTGGGGGCAACCGGTTGCCGGCTTCCCTGGGGGGGACGGGTGGTTGCTTGCACTCTGGTCATCTGTGTTCCCATGGCTGCTGAAATGACTTGGGGCGAATATGGGCGTTATGTCAGGGTATCGCTCAAGTATCTGGCATTTCTTACTAAAACCGTAAGAACGATTATATCCTATACCGTCAGCCATCCCTTACAATCGGACCAATTGCGTAATAGCTCTTTCATTAGAGAGCCTTGAGAATCGCTGGAACATGAGCCACATATCATAAACTCGAAAACCTTGGCTAAGTGATGTCGAAGCTGGTTATGGTACAGGTCACCACGGCCCCTGAAACCCTCCGTTTTTTCCAGGGGCAGATCGGCTACGTGAAAGAACGTGGCTTTATCGTTCATGCCGTTTCCTCACCGGGGAGATTCCTTGATGAAACGGCAGAACGAGAGAATATCATAACCCACGGCATCGAAATGCCACGCAGCATCACTCCCCTGAAGGATCTGGCGGGCCTCTTGAAAATATATCGTCTCTTTCGCCAATTAAAGCCGGCGCTGGTGCATTCACATACCCCCAAAGGGGGGCTTTTGGGAACCATTGCCGCCCGGCTGGCCGGCGTGCCGGTGGTGGTTTATACGATGCACGGTCTGCCTTTCACCACCTCCAGAGGTCTCAAGCGACGGCTACTCTGCTTAACGGAAACCATAACGTGTAGCCTGGCAGAGCGAGTTTTTGCAGTGAGCCTTGCCAATCGCCGGCAAGCCATAAATATGGGATTTTGTGCAGAGGGAAAAATCCGCGTCTTGGGGTCGGGAAGTTGCAATGGCGTAGATGCTGAAGAACGCTTCAATCCCCAGAAACTGCCTCTCGGGTCCCGGGAGAAAATAAGAAGTCTTTATGGAATTCCCCCTGGGGATTCCCTGGTTCTAGGCTATGTGGGACGCATTGTGCGCGACAAGGGGATTAAGGAACTTGAGGAAGCCTGGCAGCTCCTGAGGCAAGAGTTCCCGAAACTTTACCTTGTTCTGGTTGGCCATGAAGAGCCGCAAGATCTCGTGTCGCGGGACGCCATCCGGAGGCTGGAGGCGGATCCCAGAGTCGTCTTTACCGGCTTCCTGGACGACCTCGTCCCCTTATATGCAGCCATGGACATCCTGGCTTTGCCGACCTATCGGGAAGGTTTCCCCGTAGCCCCTTTGGAAGGCGCAGCCATGCAACTGCCGGTAGTCGCCACCCGGGTGGACGGATGCGTGGAGGCGGTGGTCGATGGGGTTACCGGATTCTTGGTGCCGCCCAGAGATAGCCTGGCGCTCGCCCGGGCCATCGAGCGCCTGCTTCGGAACCCGGGCCTGAGAAGAAAAATGGGTCAGGCCGCTCGAAAACGAGTGCTGCGACATTTCCAACCAGAACGAATCTGTGAGTTGTTAGTTAAAGAATACTGCAGCCTGATACCTGGCTATTTTCAAAGCTGAATCTATCTCTTCGGCCCAACCCAGGCCGCAGGATAACCGCCTCCTCCTGACTGAGTGCAAGTGTAGACTTGGCCGTTCTGCAACTGGTATTGATCCCCCCATAAACCGTTGGTAGCAGAGGTGGGAAGGGTATTATCTCCCGCCTCAATTATCCGCATACCAGAAATATGGAAACGGGAGTTGGTGATGCCGTCCTCGTCATTACGAATCTGGTTCGCTCCCTTACTCACTGTGACATTGTTGTTGTTAAGATAGACATCTGCGGTGCCATCAATCTCCTGGATATTGCAGTATTTCCCGGTGGTGAGGTCGAGGTTTTTAATGGTGGCATTGAAAGCAGAACCCTTGACGGCACTTACCCAGAACAAATATCCCGCAGGGTTTTGCCACATAGGATTATCCAGCGTAAACAACTTACCGTTCCAAAGTGCATACTGAGCATTGGGATCAAAGGTGCAGTTGCTCATAACGATTCTGTTGTTTTGCCCTGTGTCCGAGCTGTTGGGACTCGTCATCTGGGCTATTGCCGGGATTTGATTATTGCCCAAATCCGCGGCCCACAAGAACTGGCAACTTTTAAAAGTAAGAAGCCCATTGCTTATAGGCGCGTACCCTGACTGAGTAAGGTCCATTGTTACGAACACGGCGCTGGAAGGCACAACCGGAGGACTATCGTTGGTAGCATGACCGTAGAAGATGCAGTTGGTGAAGGTGGCATTGGTAACATTGGATATATATCCTGAACGATCCCCCGAACCATGGAACTCGCAGTTAGTGGCAGTGAAGGTAACGTTGCGCAACGAAGCAAGGAGGTAGGCCCGGTAGGTGCTGCTTTGCTTGACATTGGTAAAAGTCCAGCTGGAACCGTCGCCATCTCCCGGCTGGTTCGGCCCCAAGGTACCCAGTTGCAAGGCGCCGGACAGATTGACGTTGGTCAAATTGATATCCAGGCGACGGCTTCGCTGATAACCTACTCCGCCCGGATACTGCTCGATGTGAAGGGACATAAACTCGTGAGGGCCAGGAGGGGGGCCAGCCGGGGTGCTGTAAAAATTGAGGTCGCGGCCAGTTATTTTAGCCCAACCGCCCAAGCCAGTGATGCCACCCCTGGGGTTATCAGTAAAATCGGTCTGATAAAAAGTGGCGTCGCAGTTCATCTCAATGGAGACCCCGTCAGACACGGAGTTTTTGATATGGCAGTTATCCCAAATGCACTTCAGGCGGCCGACGTTTTCGTTGGAGTCGCCTTTGAAGGCTCCCATGGAGAACAGGAAGTACTGCTCCATGGCCCAGTTCCACCAGTCAGGCTGATAGGCCGGCCCGTTACCGTCGAAGGTCAGGTTGATGAAGGCCATGGGAGGGGAGTCGGTGGCTCCGGCCCAGCAATATCCTTTCCCGGCCTCTAACGTCTTGATGGCGTGCCAAAAGGTCTTCTTAGGGACCTTTCTTAATTTCAAAGTGGCGCTGCGCGTCCCGCCGTCGCCGGGGTCGCCGATGAAGCTTATCTTGACGGGATGTCCGAACTGGTTCACTGAGGGCAGCTTCAGGCCGGTGCCGTCGTCCTTGAGGAACCTCAGGGTCTTATGGGCCGGGAACAGAAAAACCCCGCCGCCGTTCTCCCTCAGGTAATCTATTAAATACTGGAGATGGTCCGTGTCATCCGTGGAACCATCGCAGGCGCATTTGTGAATGCCAAGGGCTCCCCCGGGGTTGTCCACCGGTATCAGGTGGCGCCTTTCGTCGTCCTTGATCATAATCAAGAAATCTCCGGTTGCGGATAGCTCGGCATTCACCGGATGAGACAAAGTGATCAACAGGGTCTTGTCCAGGTTGACCACCGGATTGTTGGCGATGGTGATTGTTGGCTGTACCAGGGGTGTTACCTGCCCGGCGGGGATGGTCACCTTATGCTTGGCCCCGGTCACCTGGCCGAGGGTGAAGTCCTTGCCCACCCCAAAATCCTGGTCGGCTCCTCGGGCGGTGCCCGAAACCATCAAGTCAACGGTAACATTATGCGTAGCCGGCTGATTCAAGCGAATAAATAGGGGGATGACCGCAGCGGCGGTCTTATTGGTGGTAATGGTGCGCTGGTCGGTCCCGAAAGAGACGATAGGGGCAGCGAAGGCATACCCTGCCATTACCAAAAGCAAGAGAATGCCCAACTGCGGTACCAGCCACCTCTTCATCAGACAATGTCTCGGTCTTTTTCGAAATAGTAAGGTTGATGCGGAAGTTAAAATGGTAAAGCTGATGAACCTGGGGATCCAGTCCAGAAAGGCCGATGACTGAACCCCTGGGGGCTCCATACCTCCATCTTGACACTTGAAGCTGGTTCTCAGTGTGAGTAAGGCACTTGCAGAGATGGGCTCATTATTATTTTCCATTGAGTCACCTGCATATTAGGGTGTGCTGGCTGCAGGCAGGCTCTGCAGGAGCTTTTCAGCGTCGCCCCGCTCCGGGAACTCTGCTTTGAGAGCCAAAGCCTTCTTTAGGGATTCTCGGGCTTTTTCTACGTCTCCCATTTTCGCCGCGCACCACCCTAAATGGTAGTAATAAGCGGGATTGACCGCGGAAGGCCCGGCGGCCTTTTCCAGGTAAGGTTTGGCCTTGGCCAGGTCACCCTTTTTGCACAGAACCCAGCCTACGGTATCCAGGATTCTGGGGTCATTGGGATTATCTTCCAGGCTCTCGGAGGCTAGTTTCAGGGCCCGCTCCAGATTCTCCTGGGTAGGAGAATGTTCTGCCAGGAGATAGGCCAAATTATTGCGAGTTATGCCGGGAAACAGGTCCTTTTTGAGGAAGGCCTCGTAAAGATCTATGGCTTTATCGAATTTTTTCTGCCTCTCATAAAGGATGGCGAGAACCAGGGAGTCATATTTCGGGGAAGCCGGGTTTGCCACCCGCTCTTCCAGTTGACGAGTCACCTGTTCCGGGTCAGCCTCCTTTTGGTAAGCGACGAGCAGCAACTGATAGGCTTGGATATTGTTGGGATTAAGGGAAAGCGACTCTTCCAAAGCCGCAGCGGCTTCCTTAGGCTGGTTTCCAGCCAAGAGGAGCTCCCCTATCATCTGGTGGAATTGGGAATTTTTCGGGCTGCGAGCCAGGGCCTGGCGCACCGCCTCCAGGGCCTTATCGGCATGCTTCTTTTCCAGGTCTATAGCCACCATCTGTTGCAGGGCGGGCAGGTAGTTGGGGTCTTGCACCAGGGCCAGCTCAAAATATTTTAGGGCCTGCTCCGGTTGCCGTTGCCCACGGTTAAGCAGTCCAAGGTTGTAATATCCCCTCGGGGCTTTGGGCTGCAGATTGACGATTTTCTGAAAGGTATCCCGGGCCTTGCCGTAATCGTTCTTAAGAAGATAGACGTCCCCCAAGGAGCTCAGATTCGAAATATCGTTCTCATTATACCGGAGGTACCCTTTAATTTCCTGGATAGCCCCATCATAGTCTTTCTTTTCCAAATAGAGGCCGTAAAGAAAGGCCCTGGCCTCCTGATAATTCGTTTTTAATTCCAAGGCTTTCTTGGCTGCATCCTTGGCTTGTTCCGGTTCCTTGTTTAAGAGGTGGGCCCGGGCCAGGAGCAGCCAAGCCTCGGAATTATTAGGCTGATCCTGGGTGACGATCCTAAGGTTGTTCACTGCCTTCAAACCGTCATTTTGGGCCAGAGCGATGAGACCCTGGACCAGGGTTGCGTTCATATCCTTGGGATTGGCTTTGAGAACCTCCGCCACCAACTTCTCGGCTTCTTCGACCTGACCTTGCGCCAGGAGCACACGGGCCCATTGAGTCTTGGCCTGCATTCCTTGGGGGCCGCCCTTATCCGCGGCAATGATCTCTTGAAGGACCTTTTCTCCTTTACTCACCCTTCCCATCCTCAGGTACAAGTCCGCCAGGGCGAAACGGGCCGGGAAGTTCTGGGGATGCTGATTGACAAAATTTTTAAGGGTTTCTTCCGCCTCTTTTTGCTGGCCTTGGCCGAGAAAGAAGCGGCTCAGTTCAATGGCGTGGTTTTCCTTACCCGGCTCCAGTTGGAGGTTTTGCCGCAAGGCCTGCTCCGCCTTATCCCATTGGGCGGTGGCGCGATAGTGACTGGCCAGCTCCGAGTGCAGTTGGACGTTATTCGGTTCCAGGGACAGGGCCTTAAGGAGGCTGGCCTCCCCCTGGTCAAACTGCTTTTGGGCGTCGGCGAGGCTGGCTCTGGCGAGGTAGAGGTCCAGGGCTTTGGGGTTGGCTTTGATGCCTGCCTCTAAGGTGGCAGCCGCGGCTTCGAGGCGCCGCTGTTGGGCTTCGATGAGGGCCTGCACTAGGTAGGCGGACATCTTGCTGGGCTCCAACTGGCGAATTTTTCCCAGCAACTCCAAGGCTTTTTGCGGCTGGTCTTGCTCCAGGGACAGGGAGGCCGCCAGGAGTAAGGCATCGGTATTCTGAGGCTGGTGCTTGAGGACCAGATTGATCTTCTCTGCCGCCTCCTCCAGTTTGCGCCCCTTGAGATAGAGATCTCCCAGAAGAAGCTGGGCCTCCATTAAATCCGGTTTCCGTTCTACTGCCTGAGATAGGGCGACGAACCCATTCCGGAGATTCCCCAATTTTATCTCCGTCTTTCCCACCCACAGGTAGGCCTCGGCCAAGTTGGAGTCAATCTGCAAGGCGTTCCTGAATTGCAGCCGGGCCCGGATGTAGTCTCCCTGCTCATATGATTTCTTCCCCTGGGCCATGAACCCATCCCGCTTTTCCTCCATCGTGCCACAGCCGATCAGGAAGAGGACCGCGAAAAATATGGGAAGCCCAACGGCAAACTTGCGCCAACGCCAAATCTTCGAATTATTACTCATTGATAAACTCCTTTCGTCTGCCTCAAATCCTTGTCTAAATCTCTGGATAGCATAATTCTCCATGAATTACCACCTATCCTTAACCGCTTAAGAGGCCAAGGGTCGAAGGGCCATCCCAGGTTAATCTTAAATTATTTCTGGTCGATTATCCTGCGGGGAGCTGTCAGGCTGACAAGGAGGAGTCGGGTCGGACAGGGTAGAGAGAGCAGGCCCTTCCCTTTCCAGCGGGGGGCCTGGATATTTATCTCCGGCTTTCCCAGCTTGCATTTGGGAGTGGGAACCTTCCATTGCAACCCTGAGGGCTCGGGCGGGGTGGAAATTTCCTCGTCCGTTTTTGAGGTGTTCCTGGCGGCAAATCGCCAACCTTTCTGCGGAGATTTTCCCGAATAATCCCGCAGCACGGCGGCTACGTAATTTTGGGTTTCAGGAAAAGGCGGGCACTTCTGATATTTTTCGACATTCTCCGGACCGGCATTGTAAGCCGCCAGGGCCAGGCAGACATCTCCGTTGAACCGGCTCAGGCACAGGCTCAAGTACTTAACCCCGCCGGCAATATTTTGCTCCACATCAAAGGGGTCCGTCACACCCATGAGCACCGCGGTGCCGGGCATGAGTTGCATCAATCCCACGGCTCCCTTGGGGGACACGGCCTGGGGATTAAAGCCGGACTCCTGCCGCATCACGGCCCACACCAGTTTCTGGTCCACCCCGTGCAGCGTGGCATTTTTTAAAACGAGTCGGTCCAGCCCTTGGACTTCCGGGCGCCGGGCCTCCCCCACCTCCTGCCGGCATAGGTTGCCGGCCCTGCGGGCCGCCGGGGAAGGTTTCACCTCCGAAGAAATCCGCAGCTGGTCTCGGTGCTCTTGGGGGGCACTGCCAAGAAACCCGGCAACCGGCTGGTCAGCTGCGGGAGACCGGTCTACGTTGGGAAGCCCGGCATGAGTGGCACCGGCGGCATAATTGGGAGGTCCAGCCTCCGCCAGCAGCAGGAGAGAAATCAAAACGAAACCGATGTCTCTGATAATCCTAGTTTCCATGGATTTCCCGCTATCCCGGCGTGCCCTCAAGACCAAAAGGCCGATTCTTATTGGGGCCCCCCCAAAAAAACAACAGGCAGGGCCCGCAAAGACCCTGCCCCTTTTGGCAATCCATTATCAACCTCTGTTTAGGACCTCCTGAGCCTCATCCCCGGGCCCCCGGGCCCACCGGACCGGAGCTTGGCAGAGCCAGGGGTGAGGGTAACGGAACCACCGGGGCGCCCGGACCTCATGGTCAGGGTATTGAACCGGCTCCGCTTTAAGATTAAGGTTGAAAGGCCATCCTCTTCCGCCGGAAGCCCAACAAGGCCAGGCCAAGCAGGCCGCTACCAAACAACAGGGCGGTAGCGGGCACTGGGGAGGCGATAATCTCGCCTGACCAGGCAGCGGTTTTATTGAAGGCGCCACTGGTAGTCAAAGCCGTCAAATCCAGTCCCGTGGTGGACATTGTCCACGTCAGGTCCCCCGCAATAGCTGCGTTCATGAGGTTTAACAGGTCGGCCTCGGTGCCAGAATAGCTAACACCGCTTATATTGGCCACCAAAGTGTCATTAAGGCTCCCATTACTCCCAGCTGTATTCGTTTCAATTTTCAACCACTGTATAGTAGCCGTTAAAGGGACGCTGGAATGGTCAATGATTGTCAGTGTTCCACTCCCGCTGACACCGGCAATTTCAGCGGTGCCCTCGGTAGTGATGGGGCTGGTTATCGTCCAAGTGCCGCTAAAGCTCCCTAGATCGCCGTTGGAAGCTCCCGTAGAGCTAGAGGTGATACTGAAGTCTGCGCTGCTCGGGGCGGTGAAATAGAAGGTCGGTGGGTTGAGGGCGCTGCCAAGGCCGCCATTCCCTGCAAAGTTGAGATACGCATTAGTCACGGCGTCATAACCGATTACTTCTGTGACCGCGAAAGCGCTGCCCGCGGTCATGGTCAACGCGATTAAACAAACCACAGTGAGTATCATGGTTTTCTTCATCTTCTACCTCCAAATTCTCCAAAGTTACCTTCAGCTGTAATGTTGGTATCTTCCTTTTGGTTCGCTTCCTTAATTTTCCCTCCTTTTCCTGGAAAGAATAGCCAGGCTTCTCTCTTTCCCCTCTGGAAAACCGGCGACCCCAGGCCGCCTCCATTTCCTGATCTGAAGGGAGGATTAATGGACATTCGTGGTTTTCAACCGGGTTTAGTATTTCTTCCTCCTCCAGCCCAGCATCGCCAGGCCCAATAGCCCCGTGCCCAGCAGCAGCGCCGCGGAGGGCACGGGCGCGGGTGCAAGGGTACCATCGTCTCCAATATAGGCGGTAGGGATGCAATCAGCCAGGTACACATAAGCGCCGGCATCGTTCTTCGCCGAATTGTAAACCAGCACCTGATTGGCATTGGTCCAGGACCCACCGGTTATGGTGAAAGTGACGCTCTCCTGATCGGTATCGCCTGAAGGAAGAGTTCCGATGACGTTGAATTTCCCAAGGCTGTCGAAAGTGGTCCCCGACGAGTTCTTAGCGATGCTCAAAGCTGTAGCTGTGCCAGTGCCGCCAGGGAGGGAGTAAGAGTAACCAGTGACAGTGACTCCGGAGAGAGTACCCAAGTTGAGGGCGGCCTGATAGCCAGGGCCGAAGTCAAGGTCGAGCGTCCCGCCGGTCCCCCCGGTAGGTGTGATCACAATGGTTGCCTTAGTATAGTCGCTGCCAACGAGGTTGCTTAAAGTGACAAGGACCGTGCCATACGTCTTCTCCGTACTACTAGGAAATTCGTTAGTAGTAGTACCCAGGACATTGAGAATGGTTTCGCACGACGTTGTAGTTGCCGTAGTTGCCAACGCTTGTCCCGGGAGCCAGCAGACCACGACCGCCATTGCCATAATTAGAAGCATTTTCCTCATGTTGTTTCTCCTAATTTGCAGCATTATCAGCAACATGGTTGGCGATGGGAGGTCGACTTCTACCATCGCTCTAAAGTTCCCCTCCGCCTTAGCCTAGGTTTTTTGTTGAGGCTCCGCTTGGTTGCCTAGGTCAGCCTGGGCTACCTCTTATCGGATGGCGCCCGATAGGGAAACTTTGGTTCACTGCCTTTGTTCCCTGCCTTTCCCTGGGAAAATAGCTAGGCTTCCCTCTTCCCTCCTATGGCAACCGGCTCACCACCAGGTCGCCTCAATTTCCTTATTTGAAGGGAGGGTAATGGGTGCTGGGAACCTCCAGGCAGCTATCATCCCGCGAAAATTTATCCAACCTCGATTTTTAAAACAAAAAAGCCGGATTGTCCTTTTCTGGGCAACCCGGCTATCTCTTTACTGAGATCCGTGGTTTTCCGTCCTCAGCTCACGCTGAGTTTGGCTTTATCCGCGTTTTGTCAGAAGATTGTTATTCGGAGCTTAACGTCAAGAGGCCCCCTTAAAATTTTTTGCGAATGGCTTATTTTACTGGGATTTCAGTATAAGCACCTTTTATCACAAATATCAACTCGTAAAATTACTAGCTTTTTTAAAGAAAATATACTAGAGGATGGTGGAGGATTTTATTATGGCAGAATCCCAGGTGCCATCTCGATCGGTGTCGATGAACAGATCGACGTCTGGCGGGGTGGGTCCGCCCAAATCCCCTGGGCCTCTTTGCCACAACTTTAAGTTCCCTGGGTTAATATTGATTTACAGTCGCGTTAATTATTGGTGAAATGTTCCCAGGGAGGTGGGGAATTAAATCTAACTCGGACTAAAAACCTGGGGTGCTGGGAACCTCCAGGCATCAAGCATCCCGAGAAAATTCCTCCAACCTCGATTTTAAAACAAAAAAGCCGGATTGCCTCATCCTCGGCAACCCGGCTATCTCCTATCAGAGACCCGTGGTTTTCCGTCCTCAGCTCACGCTGAGTTTGGCTTTTTCGGTAACAGATAATTATCCATTACGTTTGAATCTGTCAAGCCCTTTTGTGAAATTTTTAAAAAAAATTTAGGCTCATTATAAAAGCTCTGCCACAGGCTTAGTGAGATAAGTGACGAGGATTGTGAAAGATTCACCATTTTTACGGGGGTTGTACCTGAATTCCAGCTCCTTCAGAAATAAAAAGAAATTTTCTGGGGAGATGCCGCGAAACCTGGTAAGCCTTTTCTTGGCGTAGCCCCGAAACCCCTGCTGCTCGTGGATGAGGTCCTCTTCAGGAAGCTACCGGTATATGGATGACATCCTGACCTTGGCCAACACCAGGTGGAAGCTGAGGAAAGCGATCCGGGCGTTGAACCAAACCTTCGACGGTCTGAAGTTGGCCAAGCACCCGGATAAGACCGCCATGGGCCGGGTAGAACCCGAGTTCGCTTGGCTCGGCTACCATTTCACACCGCAAGTAATCAGCCTGGCGACAAAGACGCTGGCCAATTTCGCCAGCAAGGCTCTCCGGCTTTATGAGCAAGAGCCGCCCCACTTGAGGGTGAGGCGGCTCGGAGAGTATCTCAGACGTTGGTAGCGCTGGGCGGTCAGCGCCGGGCTGGCAGGGGCGCTAACAGTTGCCGGTGGCGGCGCCGTTATTTCCTCAATAGTTTCTTGCGGCGAGCCCACGCCAGCGGAATGAGGCCAGTTCCCAGAAGGAGCGCGGACGGTGGCAGCGGAACCGGGTCCAATGTACCGCCCGATATCCCAATGATGGTGGTGGGGTCCTGATCCGCCTCGCCCCAGTCTGTTATGACCTCGAGATTTGAGCTCGAGGTCAGGATCAGCGGCTCCGTGCCCGCCAAGTCAGCCGCGGCTCCCGTAAAGTCCAGCACCAGCTCGTACACCGTGCTGCCCGTTGGATAGGTGTTAGAGCCCCCCAGGCCTTCGTTGCCCCCCGCCATGAACACGTCGGGCGCCCCCCCAACGAACGCACTCCCCACGTTGGTGGGCGTAACAGAAGAAAAAGTAAACGTGCCGCCTCCCGCGGCGGTTACGGCCGTCCCGCCGACCGTGACGTCCTCACTAGACACCGCATTCGACAAATAATTGGGGATATCCGCAGTGTCGATCGTGAACTCTCCGCTCACCGTGCCGCCGCCCGCTAAGGTGGCATTGACACTCCAGGTCTCATAATAGTCCACCACCGCGGAGGCCAGCGCGGGCGCGGCGCAGACAAGGACGGCCAGAAACGCCAAAAACAGGACGCGCCTAACTACGGTTGAATAGGCTCTAGACAAGGCTCGACCTCCTCCGGGCTGCGGGGCTAACATGCTGCCGCATCCCCTGAAAAATTGACCTAAATCTTTTAAAAAAATCAATAAAAAAACCGAGCTCCCCTTACCAGGCAACCCGGCTATCTCTTAAAGACCCGTGGCTTTCCGTCCTCAGCTCACGCTGAGTTTGGCTTTTTCCAAAAGATATAATATGGAATTACGTTTAAACTTGTCAAGCTCTTTTGAGGAATTGTTAAAAAAAATTTAGGCTCACTATAAAAGCTCTGCCACAGGCTTAGTGAGATAAGTGGCGAGGATTGTGAAAAATTCACCATTTTTACGGTGGTTGTACCTGAATTCCAGTTCCTTCAGAAATAAAAAGAAATTTTCTGGGGAGATGCCGCGAAACCTGGTAAGCCTCTTCTTGGCGTAGGCCCGAAACCCCTGCTGCTCGTGGATGATGGTCCTCTTCAGGAAGATAGGCTGGGAGTGATTCGCAGCCAGTGGTCCGGGGGCGCAAAACATCAGGCTGTCGTAGTCTTGATACCTTTTGGTACAGACGATATTACTTCGGCCTACCTTTTGCATCCCGAGGCCCGAAAGAACGTCTGCATTGAGGTTAAACACCAGCTCCACCCTGACCTGCCTGGACCTCTCCTGGATTCCGAAGATCCACTCATGGTTCAGGGGACCCACACTCTCTTGGTCTCTTGGTCGACCGCCAAAGGCGGGCGCGTTCATCTTCTTCCCGCCTTGGATATGTTGAAAGTCCGGGTCTTGGGACAGGATGGCCTTCCGGATGATATTAAACCCCTTGAGCACGGTGGGATAAGACAAGCCAAGTTCCTTGGCCGCCTGCCGGGCCGAAAAGTCGCGCTCGAACAGCTTGATGAGCCATAACCACTTTGTGAACCCCACCCGCAGAAGGCCTAGGCAGGTGCCGGTAAAGTCGCTGAACTCATAGCGGCAATCCGAGCAGAATAGACGATTTCTTCTGATCTTCACCACCTCTTTACCGGCGCAGCGAGGGCAATTCTTGAGATGCTTCTTCCAGCGGTACTTGAGGAAAAATCTCCTGGCCCTTTCTTCGTCGATAGCACCAAGACGTGGCTTCTTTAACGCGGCAATTAGAGCGGTATTTGCCCTCATAAAGAATAATTTCCTTTACGTAACTGTCTTAGATAATTACCCCCACATAATATTAAGCAATGTCCATGCCGAGTATTCACTTGCTTTAGACTAAAAAGAATCATGTTTCTTGTTTTAGGGTACATAACCACAATCATCAATAAGTCACTGCATCGGTTTTTATGTGAGAAGATAGATTCAATAATCCTGGCTTCAATTATGATAAGTTTTAGTGTCAAAACAATCAGAGCATTCCTGATTTTCGTACCAGGGAATCCCTGATTTTGAACGTTTATGGAGTAAAATGGATAGGGCTGAGGTGCTTAGTTAGGTGGGGATGAACTCAAAAGTTCGACCAAGGAGAAGATCTTATCCAGATTTTTATTAGAAAGGGTTGGCTGACAAATTCTTTAAATTTATGCTACCATCGCCATCGCTTGACATTTCGGCTGCAAAAGAGGAAACTCCCAGGGGTTAGACTCGTTGAGGGGGCGCCCCAAAACCATTTTTGACTGCGGCGGCCAAGGTCGCCGCATAATTTAGGTTTAGCTGGGATGGCTGAGTATGCTGTATAATCGCGGGAAAATACCAATATCCCATGGGAGCCGCTATCTTAAATTACTCTTAAGGTATGGTTCCTTAAAAAAATTTGTAACTTTTTGTGGAGCTTTTTTGAATTACTTTATAGGTAAATCTAAGATATCCACCATGCCCGTATTTCTAAAATGTGAAATTAGCAGAGAATGTTTTGTATGTTGTAAATATTGCCCAGAAAAAAAGGAATCCGTTTTTTATCCATTTAAGCAATATAAATATCTTATTGACAAACTCAGGGATTATATCTTTTTAGTTTCACTATATGATATCGGAGAACCGCTTCATAACGAGATATTGATAGAATATATTAAATATGCGCATTCTCATAATATTGGGACTATTATATCTACATCTCTTTCAGTAAATAAACCGGATGATTTTTGGAGAGACCTTGTATTATCCGGCTTGGATTATATTATAGTAGCTATAGATGGTGTATCAGAATTAGTATATAAAAAATACAGGACTCAAGGTGACTTTAACCTGGTGTTTGCAAATCTTAGAAAATTACTGGATTACAAGGCTGCATTACAAAGCAAATTGATTATTGAATGGCAAATGCTCAATCTCCCGTGGAATAAAGAAGAACAAAGAATTGCTTCTAAGATGGCCAAGGATATTGGTTGCGATAAATTTAGAATTATTAAAGAAGTAGTGCTAATAAGAAATAAATATAAAAAAGAAAATATTATTCGAAAGCGTAATTGTTTGTTACCCTATATTATATTTATTGTAAATGCGTATAATCAGGTAATTCCATGTTATAAAATTTATAATAGCGAAATGATTGTCGGAAATTTATATGATAACGACTTTGAGGAAATTTGGAACAATGAAGAAATGGCCAAGATCAGAGACAAAAAAAGAATAAAATGTAGAGTTCATTGCAACACCTGTCAGGAATAATAGGAATTATTAGGGATTTCTGTAAATTACCAAACCCAACCAATGAGTTAGGCCGCTTGAAAATTTCCTTTCTTCAGTCAGTGCTGTCCGGTTAAATAATTAAAAAAAGTCCGAAATCTCCCTGAATCTGTTAGAATGGGTTAGCCATAACCCATCAAACAGAAAGGAGATTTCGGACTATGGCCCATTGTAACACAATCTTCCGGCAGATGCTTAAACTTATTCCGAGACATCATTTTTCCAGGTTGGAGCAGGAAAACGGCACCGGCCGCCAGGCCCGATCTTTTAGCCGCTGGAACCAGTTGGTGCATTTGGTATAATCTGGGATTATGCGGCCGCCTTGGCCGCGCAGTCGAAAAAATGGGTTTTTGGAGCCCTCTCAAGGAGTTTAACCCCGATAAGTTTCCTCTTTTTGGGGCCGAATTGTATCGTGGGATGCATGATGGCACAAATTTCCATGAAATTGTTAACCAGAAAACTGGACCTGCTAATTTTTTTAGACATTTTGGCATGTCTGCCCCTCAGAATCCAAATACTTCCCTGGAGCTTAAGGAGCCCAACCCAGCACCGCCCGCTAATGGTTAGCCAGAGGAAAAGCTGAGGCGACATGCACATACGGGTGCGCAGCGAATTTGCCTTCCGCCGAGTGAAATGCTAATATTTTCCATAAACTTAAATAAAGGACAAGCCGGAATCTGGCAGGGGTTTTTAATCGCGCTGGAGCTCCCGGTCACTTTGATCCCTCCACAAACCTGGCAGGCGGCGCACGCTCTCTACCATTGGCAGGCGAGGCTCAAAGAAGACCCCAGCATCTTCACTCCGTTGACCTATGCCCGCCGTCTGTGGCCCGATGCGCCGCTGGAGTTTCAGGCCGATGATGGACAGGCGGTGGGGTTGCTCCTGGCCGCCCTGGCCGTCTCAGACGATCTCAGGGGCATAGATCCGCACCGCGATCCAGGCGGTGGCCCACGAAAAGAAGCTGAAGAAGAAACGGGAAGCCAAGAAGCTGGCCAAGGCGTTACAGCCGCTCCCAGGCCTCGAAGTCGATGCAGGAGGGTTTTGAGATGGATGATCTGCTGCCCTGCGGCCACAAGGAGTTCAACATTCTCAATGAAAAGGCGGAGATCAGAATGGTCAGGTGCATGACCTGTCAGAGGCCGTGGGTGATCATGCCGGATCTGCGCATCATCCCGGTGAAGTCCATCTTCACCATGCAGGATCTCAAAGGAGCAGCAGATCATGGATGACCCCGGCTTCGACATGGTGCTGGTGCGGCTGGATGACCTGGAGAATGTCTTAAAACACCGGGATTGGTATTCTATCAGGCCGGTGGTGGACGAGAGCCGCGACCGCCTTCAGGCGGCCCTGGCCGAAGCCAAGGCCCGGAGGGCAGCAGATCATGGATGATAAGGAATTGCGAGAGCGCCTGAATCTGCTGATGCGCCTGGGAAAGGCGATCCTGCGCAACCTGCACTACGGCCCAGGCGAATCCATCGCCACCAGCAACATCGCAGACAATATCCAGAGATCCTGGGAAGAGATCGAGATCAAGGCCAGGAAGAAGGATACAGATCATGGATGACCCCGGCTTCGACTTCAACTGCGGACTCGATGACCTCGACCAAAGCCAAAAGCCAGCACCAGCGCAGGCGCGCCGACCCGCCAAAGGCAGACGGCAGCAAACTGCCCAGCCCACCCCCCCTATAGATATTAATAATAGTACAGACTCTAAAAGCCTGGATAGTATGCAGAATGTTGATGAGATAGTAAGCATCGCCAAGGATATCAAAGCCCCACTCACCGATAAGGAACTGGAATTTATTCAACTGCACCTTATTCATAATGTAAGCATGGATCAGGCAATGATATCTATAGGTTACGGACGCTTCTCCCCGCAATGGCGCAATATCCTCGCTCGTAGGATATTGATTAAGTATGAGACGCGGGCACAGGACCGCCGGATTTTGTTCAGAGAGCTTGGTGCTGGGGAGGTGGAGATCTGCCAAGGCCTACTCGATCTGGCCCGGAACGCCCGATCTGAGGCGGTGCGCCGTGCGGCCTGGGCCGATCTGGCCTCCTGCCTGGGCTTGAAAGCAGAGCAGATCGAGTCCTTCCAGGGCGTGAGCCTGAATGTCATAAGTGTTTCCGATGCCCGGAAGCTGGGCTACGATGTGCCTGGTGATAAGCCAGGTGAGCCTGAGAAGGTCAAGTCGATCATGATTACCAAGTGAAGGAGGTGGGCCATGTCTCCGACTGATGAAGAAGAGTAAGTGACCATGTGAGCTTTCTCTCGATGAGCAGAGGACTACCACATCTTGGGTGGGGCCTCGCTCGCCTATAAGGATAAATTATCTATTAACTGCTTTCCTCAATGATCTCAGCGCCTTGGCCTCCAGGTCAAAGGTCTGATATCATTCATTATGTAAACCTGGCTTCCTTCACTACCTGCACAAGAGCCGCCCCGCCTCAGTCCCAGGCCCCGGCACCGGCTGGGGGCCGCAGCCCTATGGAATTCCGGCCCGCAGAGGCAAACCAGGGGACTCCCAGGTAACCCCCCTGGTATCGAATACCCCCCGTCAAAATTTTCTTCCAAATTCACCGGAGCAGTTTAGTGCCACCTTGCAGTTTATTGCTCCCCCAAAAAATCATACCCAAAATCCTTCCGGCAACATTTTGCTTGAAAGTCATGAACCGAATCATCATCCTTCACGGCGACAACCGCCTACACCTGAGAGACCTGGGACTCCCCCTCTTGGCTTATATGCTGGCCGTGGACTCCACATTTTTTTCGGACAGGTAATAACAGCATAAAAAAGGCGACGCCCGACATGTCGTTTGTCGTTAGGGCCTTCTCCCGACACCTGGCAGCGCCACCCCCTGTAGGTAGGCTAGGGTGGGGCACGAACGCAAAAAAAGAGGTAGGTAGCTCCCCATCGGACATGCTACGGATAGGATTGGCGGGCAGGGTAGGACCGGGCTCCGCCCCGGCGCCGGCCTCTCCTTCACCTGCCCTGTCCAGACGGTAGCTGCAGCTCCGGGCCGGCCCCACCCTGTCAACCCATAGGATTTTCGGCCCTGGAAGGAAAACCCCGGGATGGGTCCCATGACCCACCTTGGTCAATATTATCTGTATGGAAATTTTTTTGAAATTTTCCAAGAGAATGCCAGCAGGCTCTGAAAGACAGCTATGATGAGCATATCAGCACTCAACAAGCCGGGTTGTGAACTGCGGAGATATAGCAGGTATCGCCATTATGAAGTAATTCGTGATGCAATTAGAAAAGGGTGCATATAATAATTTATCTCCATGCTACCCCTGAATTTTGCTTATCTCCCGCTGCAATATCCGGCGCCTAATAAGGTCCTTCACACCTTTGGGGGTTATGCGGATGAGAAAATGCCTCAATCCCTGAGGACGCGCACCTTGAGGTTCATCCTCTAAGGGAGATTTTTCATTGCAAGGGGTGCCATTGTGAGAGCAGGTCTGGCAAAGCGGCAGCCCCACCCTGCCGGTAGAAGCTAATCGGTTGCGGTAGCGGCGAAAATTCTCGAAATCCCAAATCTCTTCCAAACGCTGCGCGGCCACTTGGCCCATCACCACATCGGCATACATGTCAGAACAGCACAAAACAACCTCTCCGGTGGAACGAATTGCCAGATTTTTAAAGGGGCGCAGGCAGGGCAGCTTCAGGCGAAGGGGGAAGGTGGCCTGCTTGATTTCGCCGCCGCGGTTTTCCACCTGTTCTTCCGGCCGGCAGAGATAATCGAAGAGGCGCACCTTGGGATAATTGCCATACGCCTGAAGGCGCTGCCATGCCGCCTCATCATAAACCGACAACCCCAGGCCGTCCAACCCGGACGTCATCAGAGATTGATACAGCTCTGGCGTCAGCAAATCCCCATTGCTGTATATGCTGATGAAGGCCCGGGGGCACTTGGCGCGGAACAGGCGGATAATATCTAGCATCCTGGGGTCCATGAGGGGCTCATTGATGCCAATCGGTGAAATGCGGCCCCGGTAGTCCAGGTCTTTAAGGTTGTCAGCTATCTTTTCGATAAGCGCATCCGGCAGGCGGGTGATGGATGGATCTCGCCGCTCCTGGCCGAATTTGCAGTACCAACACTTGCGGGTGCAAAGATTTTGTGTCTCAATAAGAATGACGTTGAACAATCGCATAACTTTTCCTCAATTATTCATCACGAATAGCGCATTTTTATCAACTTTAACAGTAAATAATAACAAAAAACCAGATGCTGATACGACCTTTCATTGGAGACGCCATTTTTATTATATTATCTTATGTAACCTTAAATGTTATTTTTAAGAGCTACCCATTGACGGAGACAAAATTGTGGGATATTCTGCAAAAACTCCCTTACTTGAGATTAAGCGTATCAAGGCCACGGGGGTTAATAAATAGCTTTAGAGACCTCTCGTCCCAAATTTAATCCAGGGGTTTTCACTATTATTAGTCTATCGTCTTGAGGAAAATATGATAGCATAAATTTTGTTGAAAAGTAATTCTTCCCTTAATTGCTGGATTATGCCCAATAGCGAATACCTTGCCAAAACAGAATCTTCTCAAAAGATCCCAATAGTTGCGGATATGATCCGCATATATTGCGCGGGCATCTGTGGAGAGGATGATTTCAGATATCGGTGACAAAGAAACGCCAGGTTACCGGTGGGAATGGCAGGAATCCTTCAGGCCAAGAAGGCTGGATATCCTCTAAATATGGAAGGTTTTTGGCTCGGTGATAAGTTTTGGATCATAGCAGTACCTGACACTTTTGCCCAAAGCGAATTGGTAAATCAGCTAGATTAAGGAGGCTTGAATCCGGCGCTGCTCCGGCAGTTGGGAGCGATCTTCCTGGAAGATTCCGGGAGGTAATAAAGGGCCTAATCTATTAATTGCGAATGAGCTGCAAGGTTTAAAGACGTTATCGGATAACCCCCCTTAACGTTAAATGCCGCACCAGGAAATGTAATCGCGTTTGCTATTATACCTCCATTTATATTAGAGGCACCACTAATGCTTACCGTGCCATTAGGGGCATATAGGATTGCACTTGAACTACCGGTCCCAAAGTTAGTCGCACCATTAATTGTAATATTGCCATTGGCCGAATAGAGAAAAACTTGGCCAGAACCGCTGATATTTGCCGCACCAGTCACAGTTATATTTCCATCCGCCAAAATTGCTCCAGTATTATTAATTGCTCCGTTTAATGTTGCTGTACCGGTTACATATACATTGCCACTTATATTCAAAGCGCCACTTTGTGTGTAATTACCATTAATAGTCGTAGTAGCAGTTTGCTGTATCTGCTGGGTATAGTTATAGTTAGACAGGTTAATAGTTTGTGCACCCCCAGATTCTGATCCTATATTAAAAGCACCAGAATCATGTATATTGGCCGTCGAGGCAGACGCAACAGAACCTAGATTACCTGCGCCAGTTAAATTTACCTCACTCACACCTACGGCCTGTCCGGAAATATTCTCAGCCCCATTTATAGATAGCTCTTCATTTGCAAATACCGACCCAGTGATGTTTTCCGCGGCAGGACCTATTGTTAAGTTAGTATTTGAGAACAGGGCATAAGCAAAAGGCCCTGTGGATCCAGAATGCAATATGGCTTCTGCGTATGCCGTCATGCTGACAGTGTTAATGCCAAACACCCCCATGAAATATGTTGGAACATTGTTGGCCAGGGAAACGTTAATTTCCGGAGCATTAGTGGGATTTTTAACCGTATCTTGAGTAAAAGTTACCGTAGGGGTCAGGTTGAAGTTATTATTGATGATCAGAGCATTTGCCTCAGATGTTGCCAGGGCCTCACTACTCTGTAATTTCATGGCGCCACCGCAGGCTGCGGCGTCCACGGCGTTTTGCATTTGGGTCCTGACGCATACCAGATTGCCCACGTCCAGGGCCAGGCTGAGAAATCCAATCAGGACCGGCACCATTACTCCCACCAATACCGACACGCTGCCTTCCTGATTTTTCCGCAATTTTTTTATCATAACAAGACCCTCCTTGTGCATTGCCCTACTAACGGGTAGGGATTTTTGGGGAAAAAGGCGCTAATTATCGGGGTCATAATCGTTACATTGCTGGTGACCGTGACCGTAACGTTACTTCCGGCGGTTGGGGACGCGGGCGCAACCACGGCAGTTAAATTGTTTCCATAGCTTTGCTGAATCGCAGTGTTAATAGCTGCAGAGGATTCCTAATTAACCGCAGCTAACCGCGTCCCTTGCCGCGCCGCCTCGTTCACCAGATCCATTTGAAAATATAAATTTCCAAAGTCGAAGATTCCACAGAGAACCAAGAGTAAGAATGGAATAACCAGGGCAAATTCCACCACCGCCGCCCTCCTCTCGGAATCCTGCTGCCAATGGCGCTTGCCGGGTCGATTTCGCCTCATAGTGCACCAATTCCCCTCACTAAGATAATCTGCAATGATTAACCGAGATTCTGCGGCTGCCTTGGCCACCGCAGTCGAAAAAGATTTTGCCCATATCTTGGTGGATTTCTCCAGCCTTGTCAATCAGGGAATCCCTGTTTCTTAAAGGGAATTCCCTTACTTATTCGAGATTGTGCGGCAGACTCTTACCGAATTTAGCCCCGACAAATTTCGTCTTTGATAACCAAATTGTTTAGCGATTGATAGCGGCCAGCGGCATCTACGACCTGAACTTGTCAGGGTTAAACTTGGTTAGAGGGCTCCAAAAACTCATTTTTTGACTGCGGGGCCAAGGCAGCCGACACCATAATCTCGGATTAAGAAAGATCGTTTAAATCAGCCCCATTTTACGGCCCATTAGACCCGTAAATCTTGCTCTTAAATCGGCGGGCTTTGCCCATTTTTCGACTGCGGGGCTTAGGCGGCCGCATAATCTCAGATACTACCCTTGCCGCAGGAAGCATTGACAAATATATGTATGGGTCTTATTTTATAACTGGTTGAAATATGGACATAGGGTAGGACCCTGAATTCGCAGTAAAGTGGTGCAAATTCAGTATAGCCGAAGTCGGTTGGGAGACTTTCAAAAATGCAGAATCAGAATCAGGCCTTCGTGCGTGGAACGGATGGCAACCTTTGGCTTGAAACAGGACCATGGGGAAATATTTCCCAAATGATCCAAAGACGCCTTCAAGTCGACGCAAACGTTGACCTGCCCCCAGTAGTTGTACCAAGTTTTAAGTTAGAGTGGCGGTCAAGTCAAGCCAGAGATCCTGGCGGAGCATAGCGGAGCCAGGATCTCTGAAAATCAGCTGTATGGCCTCAGGTGCGGGTGGCCTATAACCCAAGGCACTATGGGGCCTTATCGTATTGTATTCCTGCCGCCAGCGCTCTATCAAGATCTGGGCCTCCTTCAAGGTGTAGAAAATTTCCCCGTTGAGCAACTCATCCCGCAGCTTTCCATTAAAACTCTCGTTGTAGCCATTCTCCCAGGGACTCCCGGGTTCGATGTAGAGCGTTTTGACCCCTAGCCGGCTTAACCACTCCTGAACCACCCGGGCGGTAAATTCCGGCCCATTGTCCGATCGGAGATAGTCTGGCGGCCGCCTCGATACAAACAGCTCTGTCAACCGATGCAACACCGCATCTGCATCCAAACGCCGGGACACCTCGATGGCCAGGCATTCCCGCGTGTACTCATCAATAATGGTGAGCAGGCGGAAAGCCTTGCCATCATGGGTCCGTGCCATCACAAAGTCATAGGACCAGACTTGGTTCGGCCAGCACGGCCGGAGGCGAACACAAGATCCATCGGTTAACCACAATCTGCCCCGCTTCGGTTGCTTCTGGGGCACCTTCAGCCCTTCCTGTCGCCAGATTCGTTCCAGCCTCTTATGGTTCACTTCCCAGCCGTCAACGTGCAGCAACGCTAGGATGCGACGATAGCCGTATCGTCCATACCTGCTGGCATAGTCAACAATGGCAGCAGTCAGCCCCACCTCGTCATCAGGCCTGTTGGCCTGGTAACGCTGGGTCGCACGCGGTTGCCCAATCAACCCGCAGACCCGGCGTTCCGATACCGGCAGAGCCTTCCGGATATGCTCGAGGCACTGCCGGCGACGGGTCGGGCTTAGAAGTTTCCCCTTACCGCCTCCTGGAGGATCAGTTTGTCCAGGGTGAGATCCGACACCGCCCGTCTCAGCCGGGCATTTTCCTGCTCCAGGGCTTTGAGCCGCTTAGCCTGCTCAACTTTTAAACCGCCGTACTCCCGGCGCCAGCGATAGAAGGTCTGTTCGGCAATGCCCAGGGTACGGCAAACCTGGCCCACCGTCTCCCCCTGTGCCATGGCGACCTCTGCTTCCCGCAGCTTCCCAATGATCTGCTCCGCCGTGTAACGCTTCCTGCTCATCTCCCTGCCTCCCTTCGATCCACCACTCTAACTTAACATGTGGATCAGTTTTTGGGGGGCAGGTCACCACTTGCCTTGGCCAATTGCTTTCTCAAGGGAGGTAGCCAAGTCCAGTGCGATAATACCTGCCCCACCCCATATTTCTTCAAAACTTCGAATATCTGATCTCTCAGGTATAAATCTGTCCTCAGTTCCAGATGATAGCGATTATCCAATGGGATCGCCTGGAAAAATTTATCCAGGTCTCGGGCCATTTCGTTCACTGGAGTCCGGTCTTTCTGGCGCTGATATTCCTGCTCAAAAATGAATCCGGTGAGATTGGAACCCAGCAGATTTATGGCCGGTTTGTAAAATTGTTCCGTGAAAATTGTGGGGTTAAGGTAGGCTTCATTTTCGAGGTATTGGCCGCCTCTATGGATTTTCTGAGCAGTGATCACCTGTGGCACCTTGAGGATGATCCGATCACCCTCTTTCAGATATCGGCGGTAATTCTCCAAGACGTGATAATTCTGGGTTGGTTGACCGTCCTGATCCAAAAGTAGCCGGTAAAAGGTAAAATCGATTTCCAGCACCGGAAAGTGTTCAAAATACTCCTCGACGCTATCTACCGGCAGGACTTCTTCGATAAAAGTTTTCCCGGCGATGACTTTGGTGCGTTTGGTTATTCGGCCCTCATAGCGGTCTTTGGAATAAATTTGGCCGAGCCAGCCGGCATATCTGTCAGAGGCCGTACCTAAGAGAATTTGAGGATGCCTTGGTTAAAGCCGCACTTGGATTGACTGAATAGAGCAAAACATCTTGATATTGAAGAAGAAATATTCATTCCACCAAATTTTCCCGTTGTCCGCCATACCCCTACCCGCCAAAGGACGTTCCTAAACAATTTTTTTTATAACGCAAATCTTCTATTAGATTTCGCAGGATACCTATTTTTGTCTTCACTTCCCTTTGACCCCTATAAAAATTGAAGGAAATGCCAGGAAACGGGAGATTAGCTAAAGAGACCTGGAAGCCCCTGAACTGCCCAAAACGAGGGCATTGCCTCTTAATTTCTGGAAATCATTGACTTCTTTTTTCCCTCGGAAATGCTTGCGAATACTATTCTTGGAGAGGGCTGGCGGGGGGGGTAGGGGTTGAGGGGTAACCTGCATTCTGCTTCATCTCCTTTGACCGGGATGCCGGTCGGAATCTAATATCCATGACCGGAACGGTTAAACCCATCACTGACGGGGAAAAGAATCCGGCTATCGCCGGCCCTGGGATTTTAAATGCTGGATAGAAAGGATTTTAAGAAAATTAATTTGGGATTATAACTCGTACAGAAAAATACTTTTGGGAACTCTATCAAAGTTCCATACTGCGCCTCCCTTTTATATGCAACAATATCTGGAAAAGGTGGCAGCTTTTTAATTTTCGCAAGCGAAATCTTACAACCGGTTCCTCACGGGCGAAGCGATCTGGCCAATGGCTGGATAATCAGGAAGGACGACCAAAGGGTGCCGGTCAATTTTGTCGCCAATAAAGTGGAATACGGCGGGAAAACCATCATCCAGGGAATCTTCAGAGAGTTAACGAAGCGCCGGAACATATCCACTTGAATCACTTCTTGGTAGCGGCTACGGCCTAGTTTTGGCCTTGGCCTCCCTCGTTTCCGCTAATGGAGGGGAAGATCTCGGGAGGGGAGTTATGCGGCAACTTACATGGAGTCAAAACAAAGCTGGGACGCTAAATGGCAAGGTTGGGCATGTTACTCTATTTACCGTTGCCTACTATCCAGAGCGAGGGTACTTTGTAGCCCCCAAATTACCTGGGTTAAATAAGACTATTCCGGTCAACTCTGAAGAAGCAGGCAAAAGGAAGGCAGAGGCATTATACCAACGGTATTTTGACTTCCTGAAGGGAGCGGAATGGTATCGACAACACGACTACCCAGAGCCAATAAGTATCAGGTTGGATTCTTTGAAAAAGGCTATTCATCGTTCTAAACCAATTCCCCCGGTAATGGTGAGTCGGAGGAAAAGCGGAGGCTAATATATTTCGACCCAAGTGAGGGTAAAAGAGTTATGAAAAAATAGTGACTAACTTGCCAAAAGAGAATCTTCTCAAAAAATCCCAATAGTTGCGGATATGATCCGCATATATTGCGCGGGCATCTGTGGAGAGGATGATTTCAGATATCGATGACAAGGAAACGCCAGGTTACCGGTGGGAATGGCAGGAATCCTTCAGGCCAAGAAGGCTGGATATCCTCTAGATATGGAAGGTTTTTGGCTCGGTGATAAGTTTTTAATCATAGCAGTGAGCAACATATTCGATTTTTGCGATAGATAACTCTTTCTGCAAGAAAAACTGATCCGCTTCAACCAGACCCCTGAAATTTTCAAGACCTAACCATACCAACGGTTCTGCCAAGCCCTTCCCGAATCCTTTGCCATCCCATGCTGTCCTGATAACCCGGAGGAGAAATCAGGGATTTCCCATCCAAGAATAGGGGTTTCTCCTGATTGTCTCCCATCCAAAAAAGGATTAAATGAAAGGCACATTGAGAGTATTTCGAAACGAATTGAAATCGGAACTAAATATTTCGCTGATTTTTAGGGGAGGGAATTAAATAAGGGAAAGGGGAGAGATTAAATTAAAAATCTTTTTTAACAACTGTTAGCTGCATACCCGATAAAGCCAAACCCGTCGTGAGGCGGGGACGGAAAGCCACGGGTCTCAATTAAACGAGATAGCCAGGTTGCCAGGGACTTCCACAGGTGATCCGGCTTTTTTTATACCTAAAGAAAAGGAGTAAGGTAATGAAAACTTTAGTTAAATTGCTTATGTTGTTGACCTTTGGCGCGGTTATCTGCCTGCCGGGGATGGCTCTGGCTGATACCATCACCACCGAGTTTGAAACTAGCTATAATCCCAATGCAGTGTATATGTTCATGAATGGTCCCGCCACCATGACCATACAGAACTTGCTCCCGGCAAGTTGGGCAATATCCGAGGAAACCACCAATGAGATTATCCTCACGGGGCCCAATGTCGGTATAAGCCAAGTATTTTTTGATCTAACCTTCACATACGCAAGCCTACCCGTGAGCTTCCAGTGGGCTGAGGTTCAGTGGGCCTCTGATTACCAAAGCTATACGCTTCTGGGAAGCGGTGCCCTCACTGACTCTGGAAGCGGCTGGACGGGTCCCACCACCGATAACGGGGTTGATCCAAGCTTTACGTACCAATCTGACATTGGTGACCCCGTTGACCCCGTGCCCCTGCCCTCTACCGCCCTGCTCCTGGGCTCCGGGCTGCTGGGCTTGGCCTTGCTGGGCTTCCGGCGGAAGATGACGGCCTTTCAACCTTAATCTTAGCGGAGCCCGGTTCCATACCCTGACCCTGAGCGGTCCGGGTCTCGCTGGCCCAGACGATACGTTTACATTGAAGGGTCATGATATCTGGTGAGGGTCCAGCGCTGGATCTAGGGTTGCGCTGCTCCAGGAGCAATTCGGCCTGAATGGGACCGACAAGCGGACCCAGGACGGAATGCAAAATTTCGAGCAGGGTCCCTTTGCCGTTTCTGCCGATCCCCCAGAGGATAATCAAAATATGGTGGATTACGCGGCCAGTGATCCCATACCCCAATAGCCTTTGGACGTATGCAATAAGCTCTGAATCGCCGCCAAAAACCTCTTCAAGAAACCTATCCCAGCGGGGGGCTGGTTCATCTTCCCCAAGCCATTCTGTTGGACATGGGGTTTTGGGAAAATCTTCGGGTCGGCCGGGCCTAAACTCATCTCTTTCAAGATCAAGGACTCCATTTATACAGGCAATGAGGTAAGGATTCTGATCCCATTCTTCACCGCTGATTCCGAGGGAATTTTCTCCAGCAGCAGAAAGATACAGGACATGGAGGCGATAAGTCTTATCCTGAAGTTTGGCAATTAGCTGCGTCGTTATCGTTCTGTTTTTTGGCTTTGATCTGCCGCTATGCCCACCTCTTGGCTTCTTCTCCGTAGGTTTCTATGAGTTGGTCAACAGCAGCGACGACATTGGAAACCGCATCTTCTTTCCAGTAATGTTCTTCCCACTGATACCAGCGGTTCGAGGCATGGTCATAACAATAGCGCCCCTTAAACAAACAAATAAAAGCCCAGGCATCACCTATCTGGCGTGATTTGGCGCAGTCAAGGAGGAAATCTGCCGTGGCCGAGGAGTCATTGCCCCTGGGCCCATCATTAGAGAATTTCTGGCGCTCCTCCTCGATCCGTGCCTTGGCCTTTTCCTTGATATGCTCGAAATCCCCTGATTGTCCAGATTGTTCTGTCATGGCAAGCTCTTGTTGTTCTTCGCCTGCCGGCGCCGGGGCTCCGTTCTAGTGGGCTTCCCGCCGCTCAGGATCATGCGCGGGGCAATGCACATGGCCCCTTGGCTTGTGGCAGGCGCACGATGGGGTATCGCATTGCAGGGCTTCACGGATGGTTTCGGCGGTCATCACGCTTCCTCCAAGGCCAAAATTATCCGGTCAGTTTCCACGCTCTTGGCACAGAAAAAGAGGCTGACGATAAAGCTTGAAATGTGATAGAGGATCAAGAAGAGGTTGATTTCAAAGGAGATAAATGGTATTTTTTTCATTAAGACACCCCGTTTTTAGATTTATTGTCTAACCCCCGGCCTGCCCTGCCGGGGGTTTTTACTTGAAATGTCAATCATTACCTGGTCCACTATTTGATGAAGGCTGTCATGGTTGACGGCCCTAAATCTTTCAAGCCATTCAGCAAATTCTAGGCGTGAAACTAAAATTGTTTTGTTATTTACCCGAAAATGGGGGAGCGGGTGTTCGCGGTCCTTGAGGGCGGCTCGTAAGAAACGAATCCCAAGCCCGGAGAAGGCGGAAAGCTCGCCCAAGGTAAAATAATCTTTATGGATAACACTCTTGCAAGCCATGGTGCTATTCACCCTTAGGTAACCATTCAGATTGTGCCTGCCTAGTGTTTTCCCGGATGAACCTCACTATGTGGTCACAGCGGAAGCGAGGCTCTCCGAGGACCTCCACGAAACCGATCTTCTGAGCCTTAACTAGGGCCTCAAGCTCGGCGGGGGAAATCTTGAGAAACCGGGCAGTCTCTTGGGTGGTGAAAAGCTGCATAGAAATTCCCCTTCACCTATGTAGAAGGGGAATTTAAGGTAGGGACTTATTTTCCTGTTTGGGGAGCAGGAAATTATTCGGCCGATGGTTTCGGTTTCTTCCGCAGCGATCGAAACTCGGAGGAAAGAATATCTAATTCTTGTTCGGGCTTAGGGGTCTCTCTCTGATATTCTTCATCCTGCAAGTAATATTTCAGGACTTCCGGGCAAAGAGCTTTGCAGGTTGAATACTCAGGACATTTGTCGCAAGTTCTCCTCAATTTGACAGGAAGTTTCTCTGGCTTATGCTTATTAGGGTCAAACTTTTCTCCATAAACTAATTCAAATGCCCTGTAATAAGCCTTCCTGACAGTAGAAATATTTAATTTTTTGGGAGTCTCTACCGTAATGCCAAATCTATTTAAAAATCTCGCATAAGCAGAAGCTCGCTCATTTATCTTGTGCGCCGTCTTCTCGAATGACTTCATTTGATTGTAAGTGTCGTAAACTTCCCATTTATCTATCTTTCTATCAGGGGTCATTCGTGATTTATTTCTTGGAATAAAATAGTGAAAGTAATTAAGCTGCTCAGTAATTTTCTCCACGATAACCTCCTTGTCTGCGTTAAGGTCTATTTTTATTATTAACTCATTACCTCTCATAAAAACCGGGATCGGTAAATACCGCGGTCTTATTCCTCTTTTTAATTCATCTTCGCTCAAGTATCTATATTCGGTGGGGTAAATAACCTCCACTATTTCTTTTTCTTCAATAAACTCTCCCCCCAACCAATCTTTAGGAATATTTTTATCAGCGGGATGAATCAAGCGGGTAATCTCATATTTCTTACATAATTCTTCGGCCTTTTCAACGGCTTTCGGATGGTCAAGATATTCCCATTCATTTATGCCCCTTTCTCTGCACCAAAAGGTGAAATCCAGGTGATCGGCTCGATAGCAAGGTTTTCTTATGAGGGCCTGGAATTTATCATAATGACTTATTTTTTTTTGGGAATGGTCCTTTTTCATTGCCAACTCTCCTTGTGGCTGCTATAAATAGTTGGCCCCCAAGGCAGCGGAGATGGCTGCCCAGGGAGCCATAAATTAACCTTCTGCATTAAGATTTTAGCGCACCTTGCAGATTGTGGCAAATGGTTGCGGATAGCTTGCGAATCACGGGTTCAAAAATCCAATTATTAATTCAGCACACTTAATAATATCAATAAGTTACCTCCACCGAGGGTAATCCCGCCTTCGGCACCAATTGATTATATAGCAAATTTAAATAGTTAATTGGTTAAGGCAGCTTGGGTTTTAGCCATTCCGCCCAACATTGAGCCCGTCCAGGTTGCCTTTTCAATTTTAAGATTCAGACAGGGCTTAATTCTGACATCACGATTTTTCCATATCTGCTGCACCAGGAGTCAATTAAAATTTGGTGTTGCGATATGCCATAATTACTTTTTAAAGGGACCTACGTGGTCCCTTTTCCTTTGAGCGGGATAAGATGCGAAGCTATCGCCAGATTTAACTATTAACGACCGCCAAATGCGACCATCGGGGGATATCCGCAATTTTTATTGGCTCGGGGATAATTGTCGGTCATGGCAGGATATTTTGCAGGAAGGCCGTTACAGCCGCGGTATGATCTTGCTAAATATATGGGAGCATTCTGTGTCTGAAAGGTCTTTGCGAAGAGCTATGTTTTTCGGTTTAGGTGGTGGTTTTCTCGCTGCAATAAGCAGACTTAACATAGTAGATCTGGATTTATTTCACGAAATGGCCCTTATCCGGGAAGCTTTCAAGGTAGGCTTTTTACCGCGTGCCGATACTTTTTCATATGTTCCGACCATCAGCCCTGTCGTCCACCACGAATGGGGCACGGGCCTGATTTTATATCTCCTCACTGTTCAACTTGGTCTCGGCGCCGATGGATTAATGGTTCTTAAATACCTGCTGGCGGCTTTTATTGCCCTGGGGTGCTTATTTTTCGCAACGCGCCAGGGTGCGAGTTATCCTGTTTTTTCCTTCTTAGGGTTGTTAGGAATAGCGATGGGGTGGTCTGGGTTCTCAACCATCAGGGCGCAACTCTTCACCCTCTGTTTTGTCATTATTTTACTTTTCCTGGTTGAAGAAGACCGGAAAGGGAAGGGCTGGGCGTTATGGGCGTGGCTGCCAGTATACCTGCTCTGGCTCAACCTGCACGGCGGCTTCCTGGTTGGCGTTGGATTGCTGGCTGTTTATATAAGCGAACGGTTTGTCCTGAACTTCCTTGCTGGAAAAAACTTTCTAAAATCGCTGAAGATGATGAAACGCCGGATATTGTTCTTGATGGCAACGTGTTTATTAACCCTGATCAATCCATATGGATCTAATTATTTACCTTACATCTGGAACGCAGTCACCTTGGACCGCACGCCTTTTATTCCAGAATGGCGCCCCCTTTGGAAAATATCCTGGGCTGATCTGTTGGCGTGGATTTCTTCATTCGGTGTGGTCCTCTATTGCAAGACTCAAAAAGACCTGAGACAAATGCCGGGGCTCTTCGTAATAGCGGCAACCGCCTGGGTTTCCTTGTGGCATTATCGGCATTTATCGATATATGCTGTCGCCTGGATGTGCTACACTCCATCCTATTTAGAGAAAACTTCTTTTGGCGACTTAATAAATAAGGTTTGCAAGCAAAGCTCCAGGTTGTTGACTGTTATTTTTGTTATTATTGGGGTATCGGGAACCCTCTATGCGGTGCGGAAC
>Ga0326728_10006131_pt1 | contig 32823 bp, 24 predicted proteins | sample MB3enrmetagenome_FD_207602 | JGI IMG/M metagenome (GOLD analysis project Ga0326728, IMG submission 207602) | Lab enriched peat soil microbial communities from McLean, Ithaca, NY, United States - MB31MN | ecosystem: Environmental > Terrestrial > Soil > Wetlands > Peat | place: USA: New York... | reverse complement strand
AGGCACCATTGGCTTACCGGTCATAGCTCGCCGAAACCACACAGCCCGTGATCTTACACTGATGCGCCAATCACACCACAGTTTCATCCTGCATCAGCCCCCAAAGGGGGTCCCTGCTTCAGCCTTTAGCTTTGCCCTTCATTTTGCCAAACGAACCCAAACTCCATGCGCACAACTCCCTATGCCGGTCGCGCCTCGTCCAAGTGGTCAAAGTGATTTCTTCCTGGCCCGGTTGACCCCCAAAATGAACATAACCATTTGAGGATGAATGACTTACGAAGAAACGGCCTCGCTTTGACCACGCTGGCGCCCGTCCATCCTGTCAAAGCCGCGCCCCGCCGCCACAGGACACTGGTTGCGTCAGCCCAGCGTCGGGTTCTCCAACCGGGCAATCCGCTCGTCCAACGGCGGATGATCGGCAAAGAGCAGGCCCAGGACGCCAGCCGTCTTGCCGGAGATCTTCAACGACTGAAACGCCGGCTGCTGCTGTCCCGCCTGGTCGGCCCCGGCCTCGTGGATGGCCTTCAGCGCCCGGAGCGCAGAAATCATATTGCTCCGCCCCGCCAGGCGCGCCCCGCCGGCATCGGCCCGGAACTCGCGCCAGCGCGAAAACCAGCAAATCACAATCGTTCCGAGCATGGCGAACACGTTGTAGAACAGGTTATAGATCATCCAGCGCATGAAAAAATTGCCCCCGCGACTGTCATTGCGAGATCCCTGGGTCACGGCAACGGACGCCACCTCCGCCAGGAACATGGCGAATGCATTGACCACGCCCTGAATCAACGCCATCGTCACCATGTCGCCGTTGGCCACGTGGGTGATCTCGTGCCCCAGCACACCTTCGATATCCGGGGGCCGCATGTGCCGCAACAGGCCGCTCGACACCGCCACCAGGGCGCGCGACTGGCTCGGCCCGGTGGCAAACGCATTGATCTCCGGCGAATCATAAATCCCCACTTCCGGCATGGCGGGAAGCCCCGCCCCGCGCGCCAGTTGATGGACCATTTCGACCAGGCGCTGCTCATCGGGGCTTGCGGTGTTGGGATCGATGACTACAACGCCCATCATCGACTTGGCCATCCAGCGCGAGAGGGCCAGCGAGATGAAAGCGCCCCCCATGCCGATGACCAGGCACCACAGGAGCAGATTGCCGTAGCCGAACTGGGCAGCCGCCCGCCCAAACAGCAGGCTGGCAATCACCACCAGCGTCAACATGACCAGCATGTTGACCAGCACAAAGAGCATCACCCGCCTGGCAACTTGAAAGAATTTCATAATCGTGTCCTTTCCATCGTGGATTTGACTCCAATTCCACCCTCGCGTTCATCCCCATCAAATCTGCCGCTTTTCCGCGCAAAACGCAACACTCCGCTCTTGGAGCGTGTTTTAAAAATAGGATTTTTCGAACAACCGCCGCCAGATGGCTCGGCAGGAGCCTCGCCCTACCGAGGCGTTCGTGGTAGGGCGAGGCTCCTGCCGAGCCGGGGCGCTAAAAAAATGAGATTTTTACAACACGCTCTTACAAAACGGCCCTCATTTTGGAATCGACGGCCCCGCAACTTCCTGCTAACCCCTCACAATTCATGACAAAGAAACTTCACGTTCTTCTGTTCGGCGTCCTCCTTGCCTGGTGCGCAGCCCCGGCCTGTGTCGCCCAGGACGAGTTCGCCCAACCAGTTCCCCCGCCGCTCTTTCTCACCGCCGCCGCCTCCAACTACAACGCCGCCGATTTCCAGCCCATCGGCAAATCCATGGACGCAATGCTGCAATGGATTCCCCCTTCCGACCCGCGTTTCGTGTACGAGGGCCGCTTCGATTTCACCGATCCCAAGGGGCCGGAAGTCGCCTGGGAGTCCGACCGCATCCGGATCGATTTTGAAGGCGAGACGCTGGGATTGCGCTTTGATCGCGTGCGCGGGCAGAGCTTTTTCGATGTGCAGGTGGACGACGCGGTCTGGATCCTGGCGTTGCGGCACGGCGGCCGTCAGCGTCTCCTTCTGCGCCATTCCTTGCCGCCCGGCCGCCATCATCTCACGCTCTTCAAGCGCAGCGAAGCCTCCGCCGGAACGGTCCGCTTTGAAGGCATCGAGCTGGCCGCCGACGGCAGGGTCTGCCCGCCCGCGCCTGTCAAGTATCCGCTGGCCATGGAGTTTTACGGCGACTCCATCACCGTCGGGGCCTGCAACGAGGATGGCGCCGTGGATCAATGGACCAACCGCCTCACCCACAACTGCGCCTTGAGCTACGCCGCCCTGACCGCCGCCGCTTTCTCAGCCGATTGCCGCAACCTCGCCGTCAGCGGCATGGGCATCGACATCGGCTACGCCCCGCCCCGGGCCTTTCAATTGTGGAACCGGGTCGCCGCCAGGACCAACGCGCCGTCGGCCGACCTCAAGGCCTGGCAGCCGGACGTGGTGTTCGCCAATTTCGGCGAAAACGATGACTCGTTTACCAAGACGCGCCGCTTTGCCTTCCCGCCAACCTTCGCCGATGATTACGTGGCGTTGATCCGGCAAATCCGCCGGGCCTATCCCAACGCCCGCATCGTCCTGTTGCGCGGCGGCATGTGGGGCGGCGCCAACAGCGCCCGCCTGCGTGTGCCGTGGGAGAATGCCGTGGCGCGGCTTGAGGCCGGGGACAAGAACGTCACCCACTTCGTCTTCACCCACTGGAGCGCGCTGCATCCCCGCGTTCCCGATGATCGCGCCATGGCGGACGAACTCATCCAGTGGTTGAAAACGCAGGATTTCATGCGGACCCCGGCCAACCAACCTTGACCGCCGGCCCCGGCCTTTGGCCGGCTCAAATCTCCAGGACCTTCTCGAACTTGGTCAGGTTGCGCGCGCCGTTGTGGGTGACGGTGACAACGTCCTCCAGCCGGACGCCGCCGATTTGCGGGTAATACAGCCCCGGTTCCACCGTCACAACGTGCCCGGCCTTGAGCACGTCACTGGACGTCAGGCTGATGCGGGGCGCTTCATGGATTTCCATGCCCAGGCCGTGCCCGGTGCCGTGGAAGAATCCCTGCATGTGGCCATCTTTCCGGCCCGTCTTGTATCCTTCGTTTTCAAAGAAATCCTGAATCTCCCGGTGAATGTCGGACGCGCGCGCGTTGCACTGTATTTTCTCGAAGGCCATCTCCTGGCAGCGCGCCACCGTGTCGTACAGCCGCCGCACCGCTTCGCTGGCCCGGCCCCGCACCACCGTCCGCGTGATGTCGCCAAAGTAGCCGGTCTTTTGCGAGCGCGGGAAAACGTCGAGGATGATCGGCTCATGGGCGCGCAAGGCGCCGTGCCCCTGCTCATGCGGATCGCACCCCTGGCGGCCGCCCGCCACGATGGTGTGGCTGGCCAGCCCGCCCACCTGCAGGATCGCGATGTCAATAATGGCCCGCAGCTTCTCGGATGTCAGCGGCGCCCCATGATAGGTCAGCTTGCGGTCCCGCCCCACCTTGGCCGTTTTCAAGGCAAACAGGCCCTCCGCCAGCCCCACCTCCGCCATCATGAGGGCGGCGCTGATCTTTTTGATCTCGTCCGCGCTCTTGAATTCGCGCTGCGGAAAGATGCCTCCCTTCCTGACCCGCACCTTGATCTTGTAATTGCGCAATTCGCGCGCCAGGCCGAAGGGAAAGTCGGCCGGAACAAAAATCTTGCGCATCCGCCTTTCCCGCATCAACTGGCTGATGATCGCCGCCAGGCTGGGGCGTTTGATGCGCCGGCGCGCCTTTTCGACGCATTGGTGATAGGACAGCACCCGGCAGTGCGGCGCGTTCTTCCGCGCCCGGTCGATTTCCAAATCGTTCATGACGATGTGGCACCGGCCCTCGCACCGGAAATAGATGAACGGGTCCGGCACGAACATCCCGACCGCGTAGAGCATGTTCGCGTCGCGCTCGCTGTCCGCCACAATTAAAATATTCTCGGCCTTGCTCATGGCTGGCGCGCCCGCCCCCGCGGGGCCGGTTTGGCGGAACGGTTTTCTGCGATGGCGGATGACATTTGTTGTTCGGCTCAGATCAAAACAATTTCCGCGCGGGGATGCAACATCATTCCGCCCCGCCTCCGCCTGCCTCAATGCAAAACCGCCGTGGGCAGGATGTAGTAGGGCCGGCCCGCTTCCAACTGCGGCGGGCCGACGCCCAAGTCCACCTTGAGGGTGGGCGCGTCGGACTTGGCGAAAAGACGCGACAGAACCGATTGAAAATCGAACAGGACGCGATACTCCACCAGCGAAGCGCCGGTGATGCCGGCCAGTTTCTCGGCCCGCTTGACGGCGGCGTCAAAATCGCCCAGCTCATCCACGAACCCCAGCTCCAAGGCGCGCCGGCCGGAGAGCACGCGGCCGTCGGCGTAATCCTGCCAGTTCTCCACCAGCGCCCTGCCCTTGCCGTTGTTTTGTTCCGCCGCATAAGCCCGCCCGGTTTTGACCACCGCCTTGAATTTGTTGTAGGTCTCGTCAATGAGCGACTGCACCATCTGGTCCTCTTCCTGCCGGTTCTTTTGCTCCTCCGGCGACAGCTTGTCGGTGTCGGGCTCGCGCTCGCCGCTCAACATATCCTTGAAGCGGCCGCTCTTGAAGACGCGGGGCCGGACGCCCACCTTGTTCATCAATCCCCGGTAATTCCAGGTGTCCAGGATGACGCCGATGCTGCCGGTGATGGTCAGGTCATTGGCCACGATCCAGCGGCAGGGCGCGCAAATGTAATAGCCTCCCGAGGCGGCCAATCCGCCCAGCGAGGCCACCACCGGCTTGCGCGCCTCCTCCTCAAACTTCTTGATCGCAATATTGATCTCGTCCGCCGCCAAAACCTCGCCTCCGGGGGAATCGATCTTGAGTATCACGGCCTTGACCTCCTTGTCGCGTTGCGCCGCCTTCAACTGTTCGGAGACGAATTCCACCAGGCCCATGCTCGAATGATCCGCGTCCCGGTCCATGATAATGCCATCCACCGTGATGACCGCGATTTTGTTGTCGCCGTTCGTCTGCTCAACCACGATCTCTTCCAAAGTGCGGCTCCGGTCCGTGGAGCCGCGGCTGCGCGGCGCCAGCGAGGTGGCGTGGGACAAGATCGTCACCCGGCTGAAAAGGCTGAGGCAGAACAACACCAGAAAAATAATGGCAAGAATTTTCCACACCGGACTGCCCCCCGGCCGGCGGGGAGGCGGCGCATAAATGATCGGCGGCGGCGCCAGCGGAGGCGGCGGAGCGGCGGGCGGGGGCGGCTGTTGTGGCGGCGCTTGATCATCCATAACGGCCGGACATTACCGCATCGCACTGGGGGCGGGCAAGAGAGATTGTTGGCCGGACAAAGCGCTACGCGCGCCCCGGCTCCCCTCAAGTTTCGAGGCATTTGCGCCGATAGCAATAAGGAGTCTTTCCACACATGGTGTGAGATTACATTCGCATCTGCTTCGGGCTGGATCCCCATGGATATGGGGCGTTGTGGTGGTGTGCCTCGCCCCCTCCCGCGGCCTGGCGCTCGACCCTGAAAAAACCATTTTCCAATACAATTGCAGGACGTGGACCCGCCAGCACGGCCTCCCCGCCGGCGGCGTCAAAGCCATCGCCCAATCCGCCGACGGCTACCTGTGGCTTGGAACCTCCGCCGGCCTCGTCTCGTTTGACGGCATGGAATTCAAGCCGCGTGACCTCAACAACCTGCAGAGCCAGATTGTCACCAGTCTTTCCAGTTCCAGTGCCGGCGGCTTGTGGCTCGGCATGGAACATGGCTCCTTCGCTTACTGCGACGGTGAGAATATCACCTTCCAAGGCAACACGAACCGGGGCGGCATCAACCTGGACGTCAACTGCCTCCTCGAAACCCGCGACGGCGCGCTCTGGCTGGGGGCGGAAACGGGGCTGGCCAGACTGTCCAAGGAGCATCTTTTTCAATCCATGGGCGATTATCATACGACGGTGCTCATGCAGGATGGCAAGGGCCGCCTCTGGATCGGCACCGCGCACCGCGGCCTTTTCTGGTGGGAAAATGGGGTCCTCACCCGATTCCCCTGCCATGAGGCCGATGGCCAGGAAATTCGCGCCTTGGCCGTGGACACCAACGGCTGGATCTGGATTGGCACCGATTGGGGCCCCCTCTGCTACGATTCTAACTTCGTCCGGCAAGACTTTCCCTTCCCCTGGTACCCCACGCGCGCCCTCCTCGTCGATCACGAGGGCACATTATGGATGGGGACCACCGGCTCCGGCCTGATCAAATACCAAAACGGCGTCATCACCGCCTTCCGCCAGCAGGACGGCCTGGCCGACGACAAGGTGAGCGCCCTGGCCGAGGACCAGGAAGGCAACCTTTGGGTCGGCACCCCGGACGGTCTCACCCAGTTCACCGACGTTAAAATCCCCACCTTCGCCAAGACCGAGGGAGCGCCCGGTGAAGTCGTTGTGGATGTCTCGCCCTCCAGCCGCGGCGGCCTTTGGCTGGCAACCGGCGAGGGCTTTGCCTACTTCGACGGCAAGGGCCACAGCGCCACAACCCGCCTGGGCCTGACCAACGAATATGTCAACCGCGTCTTCGAGGCAAAGAACGGCGACATTTACCTCATCAACGGTTACAAGGACATCGAGATTTTCCGCGGCCCGGAGGTGCTGGCTCGTTATACCAACGCTGATTGGCCCGGCTGCTTCGGCGAAGATGACACCAGTGTCGTCGTAGGCATCGACAAAAATCTTTTCCGTGTCGGCCAGGACCGCTTTGTGCCATTCCAATTTGCCGGCGGCCAGACCCCTGACCTCGGCTGGATTTTCAATATCGCTCCCGGCCGCGACGGCTGCCTCTGGCTGGCAACCGACTACGGCCTTTGCCGCATCAAGAACGGCGCCTGGCACCTATGGACCGTCGCGGATGGCCTTCCAGAAAACCAAGTCGTCTGCCTCTGCGAAGACGACCAAGGCGTTGTCTGGGCCGGCCTGAACAAGGGCGTCGCCCGCCTCAAGAATGGAAAGATCGCCAGCGCCACCCGCAACCAGGGCCTGTTCGACAACATTATCCACTCCATCATCCCCGACAATCACGGCCGCGTCTGGGTCGATTCCAGCCGCGGTTTCTTCAGCTTTGCCACCTGCGATTTTGAAGCCTTCGCCGCCGGCAATGTGGACCATCTTCTCTGCTCCGACTACGCCGGGCTGGACGGCGTCAAAAGCTCGGAACGTTTGTATCAAAAGGATTCCGGCTGCAAGACGTTGGATGGCCGCATTTGGTTTCCCACCTCGGACGGCGTCGTGATGATCGATCCCCGCCGCATTGATTCGCGGTCCGTTCCTCCGCGCGTTTACATCCAAAGCACCCGCGCCAACGGAATGGAATTCAAACCTGGCGACAAAACCGTCCGCCCCGGCGAAGGCGACCTCGAATTCCAATACGCCGGCCTGAGCTTCATCGCCCCCCAGCGAATCCACTACCGCTACATGCTCCAAGGCTACGATAAGGAATGGGTGGATGCCGGCATGCGCCGCTCCGCCTTCTACACCAACCTCAAACCCGGCCATTATCGGTTCCTCGTCCAGGCCCGCAACGAAGGCAGTGCTTGGAGCGCCGGCGCCGCCTCGGTGGACGTCGAATTGCTCCCCCACTTCTACCAGACCGTCTGGTTCTTTGTCCTCATCGCGGCCGGCCTCCTCGCCCTGCTCTTCGCCCTCTACACCTGGCGCCTCAAGCACCTGACCAATAAACAGAAACAATTGCAAAAGGCGCGCGACCTGCTCGAAATCAAAGTCGCCGAGCGCACCCTCGAACTCCGCAAGGAAATCGAGCAACGCAAACGCGTCCAGGCCGAAATCGAGGCCGTCCACCGCGAACTGGTCGATGCCTCCCGCCGCGCCGGGCAGGCCGAAGTGGCCACCAGCGTCCTGCACAACGTCGGCAACATCCTCAACAGCGTCAACACCTCCGCCGGCGTCATCACTGGCCTCATGCGCGGCATCCCCGGCGAAGGCATCAGCAAAGTCACCGCTCTTTTAGAGGAGCACCGCGACGGCCTGGCCGATTTCCTCAGCCAGGACCACCGCGGGGCCAGCGTCATCAACTTCCTCCGCAGCCTGGACAAGCACCTCGCCGCCCAGCAAGCCACCATCATGACCGAGCTGCGCAGCCTTTCCCAGAACATCGAGCACATCAACCAGATCGTCGCCATGCAGCAAAGCTACGCCGTGGTCTCCGGCGCCGTCGAACCCCAGTCCCTGGCCGCCCTCCTGGAAGACGCCCTCCGCCTGCACGCCGCCGGCTTCGAGCGCCACAACATCCGCGTCGTGCGCGAATACGAGGAACTGCCTGATCTTCTGCTTGATAAACACAAGGTCCTGCAAATCCTCGTCAACCTCGTCGGCAACGCCAGGCGCGCCCTTTGCTCCGACGCCGTCCCGCATCGCCTCCTTACCGTCGGCCTCCATCGCAATGGCGGCGGTTTCGTGCATGTCACCGTCACCGACTCCGGCGTCGGCATCGATCCGGCGAACCTCACCGACATCTTCGCCCACGGCTTCACCACTCGCAAAGACGGGCACGGTTTTGGCCTGCACAGCGGCGCCTTGGCCGCCAAGGAAATGGGCGGCTCCCTTCGCGCCCAGAGCGAGGGCTTGGGCAAAGGCGCCACGTTCATCCTCGAACTCCCCTATCAGCCCGCCGACACGCCCGCCGGGCCGCCGCCCGCCCAAGCTCCCGCCTGATGGTTCCGAAGTTCCCTGAATCCACTTGCCTCCCGCTCAAAACCTCGTAGATTTTCACGGCGGCACACGCCAGCGGAAGGGTGGCAGAGTGGTTGAATGTACCTGACTCGAAATCAGGCTTAGGGGAAACCCTAACGTGGGTTCGAATCCCACCCCTTCCGCCACTGTTTTATTGGCTTTTTGAATGGCGCTTGACTTTTGGGGACAGTTTGGGTACAGTTTCACGCATGAAAGTGAATCTGTTTCCAACGTCCGGCAAACCGCTCGCCATCAAGCGGGGCAACGTCACCGTGAAGATTTACGCGGGCAAAAACCGCGTCAACGGCACGAATTACCAGCAATTCACCCTGACCTACTACGACGGCGCGCACCGACGAAAGAAACGCTTCTCGGACCTGGAGGAAGCCAAGCGCGAGGCTGAACTGGCTGCAACCAAACTCGCCAACGGTGAAGGCCAGGTGCTCCGCCTCACGTCAATGGACCGGGCGAATTACCTGCAAGCTCTCGACACCTTGCGCCCACTCGGTCGCGAATTGAACCTCGCCGTTGCCGAATATGTCGAGTCAATCAAGCTTCTGCCGGCAAACACGTCACTCCGTGAAGCGGTCACCGACTTTGCCCGCCGCAACAATACCGTCCGCGAATCCCGCACAGTGTCGGAACTTGTTGCCGAATACATCGCCGCAAAGGAAAAGGCGGGCAAAAGCGAAGCTCACCTGCGCGACATGCGGCTGCGGTTGACTCGTTTCGGCAAGGCGTTCCAATTACCCGTTGCTCACGTCACCGGCAAGATGCTGCAAACGTGGCTCGATGGCATGAACGTGTGCAACCGCACCAGGCTCAACGAACTGCGCCTTGTGTCTGGAGTGCTCAACTTCGCCGTGCGCCGCAAATACGCCCCGCGTGATCTGCTCGACGAACTTGCAGCCGTGGAGCGCCCCGAAGTCACGCCCAGCCCCACGCTGATTTTCACGCCAGCCGAACTGCGCGAACTGTTCGCCACTGCGCCTGGCTCTCTTATTCCGTGGCTGATTTTTGGCGGTTTTTGCGGACTGCGTAGCGCGGAAATTTTGCGGCTCGACTGGCACGACGTGAACTTGCAACGCCGCTTTGTCGAAGTCAGCGCCGAGAACGCCAAGACCGCGCAACGTCGGCTCGTGCCGCTATGCGACGCTGCCGTGGCATGGCTGCAACCCCGCGCGCAGGATGAGGGGCACGTTGTCGTCCGTACGGGCGACAAGGGGATTTATTACGACCTCACCGCCGCAGTTAATCAAGCCCGGCGCGACACCAAACTCAAAACCAAGTTCAAATGGAAGCGCAACGGCCTGCGCCATTCCTTTTGCAGTTACCGTCTGGCCATTACCCAGGATGCCGCGAAAACTTCGCTTGAAGCGGGCAACAGTCCGCAGATGATCTTCCGGCACTACCGCGAACTCACCACCGAGGACGAAGCCAAGGAATGGTTTGGCATCATGCCGCCCAAGCAGGCCGACAACATCGTCCCGATGCAAATTGCCGCCATCGGATGATGGCCGCGACGGTCACACCACAACGCCAAGGAAGTTCCAGATTTGCACAGGACAAGCCTTACTCCTCATCAAAATGAGGTTTTTGCGTCCGCGTCATGGTCGCGGAGAAATCGCAAGTTGGCCGGACAATTGGCCGCGCCGATGTCCGCAGCTACGGGCAGTCCGTGTCCAGTCCGCACCCTTGGACAGTCCGAAGTCGTGACCGCAACCGCAACCGCAATCAGTCCGCAGCCGCGCATTGTCCACGGCCAGTCCATGTCCCTGTCCAGCCCATAGTCAGACTGCAAGCATGTCCTGTCCGCGAGCGCAGCCGCGTCCGGGGACTGTCCATGTCCGCGCACATTCCGTGTCCGCAATCAGTCCGCAATCGCCCATTGTCCACGGTAAAGGCCGAGGCCGCGTTCAGTCCACGACCAGTCCGGGGACATGACGCGCGGAAGCCGGTTCGATTATGTGTCCGGCGGCGGTCGCGTCAATCTCTTGCTCGCCCCGTCACCCTTCTGCGCTCCAAATTGACCCGCCCGCCGCCTCCGGGGTTTGGCTTTTAGGTTTCCGCGCATGAGCCTTTGGAGTCATTCGATTGAGCAGGGAAGTTATCCCGAAAGCATCTTGTGTGTGTGAAACGCAATTGCCTGGGAATTGCGTGGCAAACTGCTCGTTAAGAATGAAAGAACGAGTATGTCCCTGGAACAAAAAGAAATTCCCGCACTGCCGGATTACGAAACCAAATCGCAAGTGGCCCGGCGCTTGAATGTCAGCCGGCGAACGATTGACAACCTGATGCGGCAGCGCCGCCTGCCCTTCATCAAACTCACGTCCAAAATCGTCCGCTTCCCCAAAGCCGAGGTGGACGCCTATCTCGCACAAAATTTCCACATCAACGCTCGCGGTCAGGAATCAGGTTAGGATGGCAGCGCTTGGTTTTGCACCGCTGTGCATATTGCGTTACCCGCGCCCACTGGTAACATCTGATTACGTTTTATGGCTCACGCAACGCAACATCTGCACAATCCTTGTTCGCTCGATGAAAATGAGCAAACTCCGGGCAAGATTTGGGAACTTCTGCGGCGTAATGACCATTTCAAAAAGGCGGTCGCGCGCCTCGAAGAACTCGACAAACGACCTCGTGTGGAAGACGATAGCCGACAACGCTGCCCGCGCATAGTCGGCCAGGTGATGGTGGAACGTCTTGGTGATATTCACAGCTTCGCTGGTGTTGCGCTCCAGTGGCTCGCGCCAGAGCCTTTGTTTGAAATCCATTACAAGGAAATACCTGCCAATCTGGATTTAACCGGCAAAAGGTTCGTTCGACTCGCGACTGTGAGGCTGCAACAGGGGAAATCCCCCGATCCCGAAGACAAATCGAACTGGCGAACATTTGAAGCGCAAGGTGAACATGACGCCGAAAGCATCGCGAATCTCAATGGCCGTCCGTGGCGACGTGGCCCGCATATCCACCTTCAATTAAGCACAGACCCGCGTTTTTGCGGCAAGGTTGATCCGCTGAAAGAATGGCGGGACTATTTTGCGGACGGTCGAAAATTCACGTTGGGCACGCCCTGGCGCGATGCGCCTCCTCAGTTCAAACGGGAGTTTTGTTTCCATTGGCGGCAACTCGACAGTCGAACCAAAAACCCCATAACAGGCACGCGGATTGACGCACCATGCGAACACGAAACCGATTTTTTCCAAGGCTGGCGTCTTGTGGATTTTCGGGCCTGCGGCTCAGGCAATTTGTCAAAGGATGATCTCGTCAAGGTAATCAAATTCAATCAACTCGCCGACGATTACCACGTCTTCGCCATCCCCAACACAATCCGCACACGCATGGAAGCCCGTCGCATCGCCGAGTGGCTTTTCGGCCAACTGGCCGCAAATCTTCCCGCGAGAGAGCCGGAACATTACGGCAGCCCGCCCCAATGGGATATTTTATTGACCGTTCAAGACCTCATTCGCGCGGGAGCGCCATTCGACGAAGCATTGCAGGAAAGCTTTGAAAAACTCCGTTTGAAAGCGGACAACTGGCATGAAGGCCAGCCTATGCCCGATCAAAAAAAGGGATGGGCGCAACCCGGCGCGGATTGGCAGAATACCTACCGCATGATGGACGCCCCTCTCGCCGGCACGGGTTTCGTCCAGACAATCTTCCCCGGCAAGCCCAGCACACCGCCGCCTGCTCCGTCCGTTTCCGGTTCTTGACGCTATTTTAAATAGCGTTTCGGAGTCCGGCCCTTCGTCTTTGCTTAACTGCACCAACGCAGCAATGCAACCACGCGAAGCGTGTTGGACAACCAGTTGGAACTGGTTAAGCGATTTACACGCATCCAACGCACCGCACTTGCAGCACTGCGTTGGGAATATGCCTGAAATCGACAATCCCGCCCCTGGCTTGGCGGCACAAATCGAGCCGGAACTATTGACGAAAGCGGAGGCGGCGCATCTCTTGGGAGTTTCAATTCGCTCCATTGACAACATGATGCGTCAGCGTCGGATTAGCTTCGTCAAACTCACTGCAAAAATGGTGCGGTTTCCCCGCCGGGAAATCCTCCAACACATCCGCGAGCATCTGACCGTTCACGCTCAAGGCTCGGAAGGGAGGTGAATTTTATGGCTGAAGCCTACGATCCAAAAGACTGCCCAATGCCGCTGGATTTTTTCATCCGGCGCTATGGCATCTCGCGCACAACGGCCTGGCGCTGGCGCAAGAACGGCCTGCCCACGCTCAAGGTCGGCGCGAAAATCTTCTGCCGTGAATCGGATTTCGTTCGATTCATGGAAACGCAAACTGCCAATAATCAGCCGGAGAGCGCGCAGTGAACCAAGATTTACTCGCAGAAGCAAAGCGCCGCCTGCCGCTGTCCGCGCTCATGGCGCAACTTGGCTTCGGCGACCACGCCAAAAAGTCCGCGCGTTGTCCGTTTCACGAAGATTCATCCGCCAGCTTCAGCGTGTATCTTGGCGACGATGGCCAGGAACGGTGGAAATGCCACGCCGGTTGCGGCCAGGGCGACGCGATAGATTTTCTGGCGAAGCATCACGGCTTGAGCAATGCCGCCGCTTGCCGCGAATACATCCACCTCGCTGGTGTCACGCCGCCGCCCCCGGATTTCAAACCATCTCAATCCGCTCAACCGCCGCTCCACTGGCAATCCTGCGTTGCTGCGTTGACGCCGGAACACCGCGCCAAGCTCGCGGAATGGCGCGGCTATGCGCCAAAATTTGTCGAGTGGTTGCACGCGGAAAATCTCATCGGCCTGTTTGAAGGCGAGCGCATCGCGTTCCCCGTCCACGCCGCCCAATGCAACGTCCTCGGCTGCCATTACCGGCTCAAGGAGGACGGCTCATGGCGTTACCATCCAACCGGCACACGCACTGCGCCATTTATCATCGGCGACATTGCCACGGCGAAATCCGTCTTCGTTTTTGAATCGCAATGGGATTTGCTGGCCGTGCTGGACGCATTTGACTGGCACATTCAAATGCCCGCCGCGACTGCTGCTATCGCTACGCGCGGCGCGGCTAACGCCCGTTTGCTCGCGGATCTCTGCACCCCGGATGCCGTAGTCTGTGCGTTTGGACAAAACGATGATCCTGGTCAAACATGGCTTGCCGCCGTCGCCGCCGCTTGCGGTTGCAAATGCGTTCAAGTCATCACGCCGCCACCACACAAAGACTTGAATGATTGGACGCGGGCGGGCGCAACCCGCGCGGATATTGAAGCCGCTGTCGCCGCCGCGCAACCCGTCGCCGTTTCAAACGCACCCGACCGTCACGTCGCGCCGCCGAAAAATGTTTCAAATCGTGTCACGCTTCCGCCAGATGAAGACACCGCCGCCGATTCGCCGCCGCCGTTCCCGCTTGAATCGCTCCCGCCGGCGTTGGCCGGCATTGTGGCAGAAGTCGCGCGTTGTGAGCGTGTCCCGGCCTCCTTGCCCGCCATTTGTGTGCTTGGTGTCGCCAGCGCCGCGATAGGCGCGGGCCTGGAAACCGTCTCGGCAGCCGACCGTGTGACACGGGCCAACCTCTTTTTGCTTGGCAGCGCCGAAAGTGGCAGCGGCAAAAGCCAGGTTTTTCGTCGCATCGCCGAGCCTATCGTCGAGCACCAAAACGCCCTCCACGAAGTCTTCCGCGACAAGACAGCACCTCAACTCGCCAGCGAAATCGGCCTGCTCACACGCGAGATCAAACGGTTGGAAATTAAAGCGGCAAAGGAGAACACCGACGCGACAGACCGCGAGCGGATGCTGGCGGGACTCGAATACAAGAACGCCCGCCTCGCCGAACTAAAACAAAAGAACGCCGCGCCGTGCGTCATCTGCGGTGATGTGACCAGCGAAAAGCTCGCCGTAATGCTTGCCGCCAACCGCGAAACCCTGTTCAGCGCCAGTTCGGAAGCACGCCAGATCGTGGACATCGTTTGCGGTCGTTACAATGCGACCAAGAGCACCGATGAGGAGATTTACCTCTGTGCCTTTTCTGGCGATTTCAAGCGTGTGGATCGGCTCGGTCGTGACCCGCTCACGCTCCGCAAACCGTGCCTTTCGGTGCTCTGGCTTGTCCAACCAGACGCACTGAGCCGTCTTTTTGAAACTGAATCGCTGATGCACTCCGGCTTTCTCGCCCGCTTCCTGGTCTGCCCCACACTGGCCGCGCCGCAAAAGATTGTCGAAGGCCAGACCCACGCCGTCAGCGATTCCGTCCGCTCGCAGTGGGTCGGGCTGATTCTGGGCTTGCTCGCCACTTATCACACGGCGGAGAAGGCTTTTCGCATTGAACCGTCGCCGGAAGCCAAGCGGCTGCTTGACGATTTCTTCAACTCGGTTGTGGATAGGCGCACGGACGAACTTTCCGACGTGGGCCAATTCGCCAGTCGTTACGGAGAACAGGCTTGGCGTGTCGCCCTGACGCTTCACGCGGGACTCCACGGCCAGGATGCCCACAACCAATCGCTCCACTCGGAAACCGCCACCAACGCCGTCCGCGTCGTCGAATGGTTCGCGGCGTCACAGCTGGACATCCTCGCCAAGGGCCGCCGTGCTGCCGCCGTCAAGGTGGAGGACGAGGTGCTCGAAAGCAAACGTCAGCGCAAGGCGGAGGACTTTTTCACGGAGCGCGAAGTCCATCGCGCTCGCATCACTGCCACGCCCGATGCTGCTAGCAGGCAGAAGAACCTGCACCCGTTGGTTCTGTGGTTGCGCTCCCAGGTGCGGTAATCTGCTTCGGGCTTGCCTGCCCGGCGAGATGATTTGAAACATTCTTCCGCGCGCATTTCCCGCAATCGCTTGAAACAAAAACCCCGCGCACGGTCTATTCCCACCAGCGCGATTTGAGCCAATGGCTTTCCGGCGGCGCAGACTTTGGCGTTTCCGGCTGTGCGAGCCAGGTATCGGTCACTGGAAATACTTGAAACTCTCCCGGCACGGTGGCCACAGGTGAGAAGCACGTCACCTTCATCAAAAAGCTCTCAATCCGCAACCCGCCCGCATCCGCCGTCACCGTAATGTTTGGTTTGGGATGAAACGTCCGCAAGACCTTTAGGAATTTCATTCTGGGCACGTTGCACGCGCCCTCTTCCAGCACGAGCGCTTCGATGCCTGCCACAACGTCGTTGGCCTCCACGAACACTCGCGCCGCGCAAGCCGAGAGCCGCAACATGCGCTGTCGCAACCCTTTCGCGCCACGCTCGGCCTTCAATTGCCCGACCATCCGCTCCAATGCGACCCGCTCATCGGTAAATTTCATAACATCAGCCTTCCAAACAGACACATTTTCCGCAACCGATTGAAACAAAAAATTCACCGTGCGTCTGCATTCAACTCTAATCTTTCGCATTTGCGTTCAAAACGAGTTGCAATACTCTGGTGTGCAAGGCACACGGAAATGGGGAGACCGCTCCCCGGAAACAACATCGGCCAGCTTGGCGGCGTGTCTGGGCAAGAGCTTTTCGCGTCGGCGCAGAAGAGCGCGTGTAAGGAAAAAGACGTTCCACTGTAAACCGGTGGGGTTACTGATCCATTTTGACTCGCTCCCCTTCCTTGTTTTCCCCACAAGGCAGGGTTTTTGCGCTGGAGTGCGAGAGCAGGACCCGGGGCCGTAGCTCAGTTTGCAAAAGCGTCTGGTTCGCAAACAAACTCAAGCACTTATCCCCCGAGCCACTTTTTGGAGGTTGCCGGGTTTCTTTGAATTTTCCAGGCAGGTGAAGTGTAATTATTGTTTGCTTCACGCGCCGGGGCCGGTGGCCAGGCCGACTTTGGTGATGTCGAGCTGCCGGAGCAGGTCCAGGACATCCACCATGCTCTGGTAGTCAACGTCGTCCGCGCCTTCGACCACCACGCCCAGACCGGGATCATTGCTCTTCAACTGGCTGAGCTTTTCCTTCAGGATGGAAAGGGCCAGAACTTCGCCGTTCAACTGGATCCGACCGTTGGCATCAACGGCGATTTTATTGATTTTCAGTTTTGGCTGGTTGGGTTTGTTGACAGGCGGTTTGCTGGACGGCAGGGCCATTTCCAGGTTGTTCATCATTTGCGGGGTGGTGATGATGAAAATGACCAGGAGGACGAAAACCAAATCGAGCAAAGGCGTGATGTTCAGTTCCGTGAGCGTGCCGTGATGAGAATGTTTGCTTTTTTTCATTCGCTGACTCCGATTGGCTCCGTGATGTGCTGAACGTCAAAGCGGACCAGAACACGCGCTGGAAAGGTCGCTGGCGGCGGCCGGTTCAGGTCCGTGGTGGCGCTGATCGCCTGACGCACAGATTCGTCCCAGCGCGCATTGCCGGAGCCGGTCTTCCAGACGGAATCGCTGATGTGCCCCTGGTGGTCCACCGCAACTTCCACTTCAGCGACATAATCATCATCGGTGATGTTGGCCGGGCGGCGCCAATTTGAGCGCAGGGCGGACTCCAACGCCGCTTTGTAAAGCAGCACGGGGTCGGAACTGGTCTGCACGGTTTTGCCGCCGCCGAATTCGAATGACGGCAATTCCGCCGCCGCCGGCGCAATCGCGCTGGCAACAGAAACCGGCGGGGCCTGACTGGCTTCCTTCAGTTCGACTTTGGCCGCCTCGGTTTTTGGGACGTCAGCGATTTTAGGCGGTTCCGCCTTTGGCGGCTCCACATTCGGTTTTGGCGGTTCCTTGGGTTTCTCCGGCGGCGTTTCCTTCACCATCTCAACGGCGATTTTTTTCAATTGCTTTCCCAGCAAGCCTTCGTGCGCGGCGAAAAAAACGAGCGCAAGCACGATGGCCACATGAAAAACCAGCGATATCAGCAAATTGACCCTGGTCGAATTCTGCTCTGGTTCGGGTGGAGTTTGCGGCATCATGACGGGATCATCCTATTTGCCGGTTTCAGTGGCCAAATCCACTTTCGTCACATTGGCCTGCTGGCAGGCGTCAAGCACGGCGCGGATTCGCCGGTATTTCGCTTTGCCGTCGCCCCGCACAATGACGCTCAGGTCAGGATCATCCACGCGCAGGCCGGCCAGTGTCCCCTGAAGTTCAGCCAGGTCCACGGCTTTCTTGTTAATCCACAATTTGCCGCCGGCCTCCACGGTGATGTAATTGGCCTTGCGCGGCGGGTCCTTCTCGTGTTTTGAGGCGGCGGGCAGCTTCACAAGATTATTGACCAGCGGCGTCGTGGTGATGATGAATATCACCAGAAGCACAAAGGCAAGGTCCAGCAACGGAGTGATGTTCAACTCCGTGAGCGTCTGGTGCGTGCTGCGGGAACACTTTCTTATCATTCGACGAGGGCGGTGGAGGTTTCGGTGTTCACCGATCGCTTGATGGCGCTGGCGATTTTGTCCTCAAGCTCGCGGTTATCCACATAGACGTGTTCGATTTGCGTGGCATAGCGGGTGGCAAACCCGTCCAATTCCTGGGTGATGGCGCGAATTGTGGTGACCATGAAGTTGTAAGCAAACATCGCCGGGATGGCGACGAGCAAGCCGGTGACGGTGGCAATGAGAGCGCCCGCCACACCGGGCGCCATGGCGGTGAGGCTGGCGGAACTGGCCCGCGCAATGCCCGCAAATGTTTCCATGACGCCCCAAACCGTCCCCAACAGACCGATGAACGGCCCGCCCGCCACCGCCGTGGAAAGCACAATCATTCCTTTTTCCAACGACATCGCCTGGGCCGCCGCCGCTTCTTCCAGTGTGACTTTCACCGCTTCAAACGACGCCGGGCTGATGCGTTTTTCGCCCTTGATGAGCACCGGATTCTTGTTGAGGTGATAATCCAGCTCGTCAGCCCCGCGGATATAAAGCTGATAGGCGGGAGCGCCCCGAAAGACATCGCCGCGCCGCTTGATGTCGAGCGGGTCGCGGGTTGAACTGTAGGCGGCGAAGAATCGTTTCGCCCATTTTCGCGCGAGGTGAAGCTGCCGGAATTTGGTGATGATGATCGTCCAGCTAAACATCGAAAGGACGAACAACACCAATATGGTGATCTTGCCTTCCGTGGTTGCTTTTTCGAATGCGAATTGCAACGCGCCGGAGGCAAACATGGGGGTGATGCTTGGGAATGTCATGAATGGGGGGTGTTCTTTCTGCCCGGCAAAATAACGGTCACACGACCGGCTTTTTGCGCGAGCGTGATGGTCTTGTTCTTTTTCTGTTTGTCGTCATCGCTGTCGGTTGCATTGGCCATGGCCGCCAGGGTCGAGGCGTCGTCGGCGACCTTGGAGTCTTCCTTGGGGACGTTGGATTGCGGCACGCCGATGGCCGCGCCGGTCGTGCTGCCGGAAGTGGTGACCGATTGGGAAATCAAAGCCGCGGTGATGGACTGGCCGCTGACGCTGGCGGCGCCGCCGGTTATGACCGTGCCGCCGACGTCTCCGGTGGCGCTGATGCTGACGTCGCCCTTGGCGAATGCCGTGACGTTGGCGTTGACCGCCGCCGAGACTTCGATTGACCCGGTGCTGACAAGGATGCCGTTGACGCTGCCGCCCGCGGTGAGTTGGAGGCTGGCGCCGATGATGCCGGAATCGGTGGCGTTGATATCCTTGCCGGCATTGAGAATGATGGAACCGTTTTGCGAACTGGCGCCGCTGAAGGCGATCTGAAGGATGCCGCCTTTGCTGGCGTTGATGCTTCCTTCCGGGGTGTTGATGACGATGTTGCCCAGAGGGGCGGGAGCGTAGGGCAGCGCCGTGGCCATAATCCCGCTGCCGGGGATGGTGTCATCAAAGGAAACCAACCGCCCGGTTTGAGAATTGAGATACCCCCCCAGCACGTTGATGTAGCCCGCTCCGCCCGTGCCGGCGTCCACGTCGCCGGTGGTGGAGAGGATGTTGATATTGCCCCCGTTGTACGCGGCGACGCGGGACCCGTCCACGTCCACGTCACCCACAGCCGTGATCGAGATGCCGCCCCCGCTGGTGGTGAAAATGCCTATTTCAGCATTGGGAGTGGCAAAGGGGGCGTTTTCACTGCCCACGTCGAGTGTGGTCCCGATGTTCAACTGCATGCTGCCAAGCAATCCTTCATTGGCAATTTTGGAATAAGTCATATTCAGCGCGCCCGCGGTTTTAATCGTGAGATCGGCGCCGTAAGGGGAAATGGCCGCCAGCGTGGAATTGCCCTGAAGCACCTCGATGCCCCCGGAGGTGCCGAGGTCAATGTTGCCCGCGGTGACCTTGAAATGTCCGGGGCCGTAGAGTTTAAGGCCCGGATTGTTCAACGCGGCAGTCTGGCTGGCAGCGTAGAGTTGCGGAATGGCAGTCGAGAGGGCGGCCTTCTGGGCGGCGGTGAGAGTCAGGGCTTCGGTGAGCGGCTGGCCGTTGGCGCCAAGCACCGGCTTCCCGGCGGCGTTCAACTCCACTTTGTAGGGATCCAGCAGGAATGCCTCCTCCGCGGACGTCATCACGCCATGAAAAATCAACGTGCCTGTTGCAGCATCGTAGAGAAGATTATTTTCGGTGTGATACAGGGTCGCGATTGCCGGGTCGCTGGATACATCGTTGACCAGAGACGCTGGCAGGGAGGTGAATTGCAACAGCGCCGCCGGCGGGGGCGTGGCCAGCGCAACACTGGTGACATCGCCGCGATAAGTGATGCCGCCCGTCACGTTGATGGATGTCGTTTGCGAGCTGGACAAATTCTGGCCTGTGAAATCGAAGTTTTGGGTGCTGCCGGCCACCGTGACTTGAGCGAAGGTTGGCACTGTCAAACTAAACAAATTGATGCCGCCGGAAACATCCACCACGACGGGATTGGGATCATTGAGATGCAATGGCGTGACGGCCTGGCCGGTGGCGAAATTGGCGTAGTCCGGCGATCCGCTGTCCGACATCGTGATGCCAAAACCTGTTCCCTCGAGATTGCCGCCATCCCGGGTGGTGATGTGGAGCGCCCCCTGGCTCGACGGGTAGAGAAGGATCGAATTGCCGCTCGTGGTGGTCGTCGTGATGGTCGAACCAATCGTAATGCCGCCCGCCCCGGCGTTTAACGTCAGAATCGGAGGGTAAATGGGAATCTGGTTGGCGGCAGAATTGTTCGGCATGACGCCAGTCAGCGTAATGCCGTTCCCGGCCCAGAAATTGGCCGCCGCATTTGGGGCGTAGTTGAACGCGTATGCCGGATAAGCCGAGACACTCGAATCGTTGATGTCCCAGGAAAAATCTCCCGCCGGCAAATTGAAAAACTGTTTGCTATTGAAGGTGCCATTGAAGTTGAGCACCTCTGAGACGTAAATATTGTTGGCGGCCCAAACATTCCAGGAACCGGCGCTCAAACTCAGTTCCACCGCGCTCGTGGTAATCCCGGAACTGGTCTCCACACCGGTCGCACTGCCGACGTTGGCGTTTGGATTGCTGAATTGCACCTGTCCATTCACCACTACGACGTTTCCATTCTTGTTGAGTTGCGCCCCCGCGTACATCGAGCCAATGCCATCGGCCACGATGTAATTGCCGAGGATTTGATTTCCGGCAATGAGTGTGACATTGCCGGGTTCGCTGCCGTAGGCCCCGGAGGCTCCGGGGGCCTGGCCCGAGGTCACATTCGGCGCGCTGATGATGTTTTGCCCGGCTCTCAGCGTGACATTGCCCCCGGCGGCGGTGGCGATGCCACCCACGCTGGAGATAACATCGTCAAAGACATAAGAGGAGGTCGCATAACCGGCGTTGTCGGTGCCCGCATTGATGGAACCGAGTGTCGCCAGCACATTGATGTTGCCGCCATTCAGTGTGCAAATATTGCCGCTGCCCACCGTCACGTTATTGGCGGCGGCAACGTTGATGTTCCCGCCGTTTTGGGTCTGCAAATAGGCGGTGCCTGAAAGAAGGACCGAGCCACCCGCATTGAAGGTGATGTTTCCAGTGGTGGTTTGCACTTCCGTGCTACCGTTCAGGCTGATCGAGCTTTCGCCAGACGTGGAATTGGGCGTGACGACGCCGGTATTTACATCGGCGCCCGCGGTCAGAGCGACACTCCAGTTGTTTCCCGCCTTGATGCCGTCGCCGCTGTTCAATGTAATGTTGTTGCCGGCTTGCAACGTCAAGGTGGGGCTGGTTCCGCTGGGGCTGGCGTTGAGCGTCCACGGCGCGGTCAGTATGAGACTCTGGGAATCTTTCAGGGTGATGGAGCCGCCGCCCGTTGACTGGATGGTCCCCTTGCCTGGCGTGATTCCTGTGCCCGGCGCGATGCCAGCGCCCGTGATGCCGGCACCCGCAATGAGGGTGATGTTGCCGCTGGTGGTTTGCACGCCGGCGGTTCCGCTCAGAGTGATCGAGCTTTCGCCAGCCGTGGAATTGGGCGTGACGACGCCAGTGTTTACGTTGGCGCCTGCTGTCAGAGCGACACTCCAATTATTTCCCGCCTTGATGCTGTCGCCGCTGTTCAACGTGATGTTGTTGCCTGCTTGCAACATCAAGGTGGGGCTGGTTCCGCCGGGGCTGGCAGCGAGCGTCCACGGCGTGGCCAATATGATGCTCTGGGAATCTTCCAGGGTAATGGAGCCGCCGCCCGTTGACTGGATGGTTCCCGTGCCTGGCGTGATTCCCGTGCCCGGCGCGATGCCGGCGCCCGTGATGCCGCCGCCCGCAATGAGGGTGATGTTGCCGCTGGTGGTTTGCACGCCGGCGGTTCCGCTCAGAATGATCGAGCTTTCGCCAGCCGTGGAATTGGGCGTGACGCCGGTGGTGGTAAAGCTGGCCCCTGCAATCAAGTTGACACTCGCGTTATTTTGCACCTTTAGGCTGTCGCCGCTGTTGAAGGTAATGTTGTTGCCCGCTTCCAACGTCAAACTGGTCATGGTGGAAGTGGCGGGCACGGTCCACGACGAGGACAGCGTAATATTCTGTGAGGCTTGCAGAAGAACCTGGGAAAATGAGTTCAAACTGGAGGGATTCAACGTCAAGGTCCCGGAAGTCGGCGGATCGGTTTCGTTGACCGTGCCCGAAGCGGCCGTGGAACCCGAGGAACTGAGCGTAATGTTCTCGGGGTCGAGGAACAGTTGTCCGGCGGTGGAGCCAGGCTGCGCGCTTGCGTTCATCGTCGAATTCAAGGACAGAATGTTCGGCGCGCTGACTTCAACGTTGCCGCCGTTGCCTCCTTGCGATCCGCCGGTTGTGATAATTTGACTCCCAACACTGTCGGCGAAAGTATTCCCGGATTTGAGGGTGACGCTGCCACCCGGACTCCCGGAAGGGGAGGCGTCGCCGCGGGCGAGGATTTGCGAATTGGGGCCGAGATTCAATTGACCGGATGCCACCAGTTCAATCGTTCCATTCTTTTCCAGGACAGAATCGGCCTGGATGATGCCGTTTTGGTTGACCACTTGGGCGTTCAACGCGATGGTTCCGGCATCAGCAACGATGCGGCCGGTATTATCAACGGACCCGGCAGGCAGCTTCACTTTTGCGCTCAACCCCCGTCCGTCGGCCTGTTCCGTAAGCAGCACATCCTGCCCGGCGCAAAGCCCGACGTTGCCGCCCGGCGCGCTCAGGCCGCCGTGGTTTTCAATATTTTCAGCAATGAGGTAGAGCGAATGTCCCTGGCCGGTGGAGATTTGGCCGTAGTTGACAATGCTGGCCAGCGGCGGTGTTCCCGTGAACTCCCAACTGGCGCCCAGCCCCGGGTCCGACGGCAACGGCGCGGTGGTGGCGACGAAATTGCCGCCGACGTTCACGAAGGAATTCGGCCCGAAATAAAAACCGTGCGCATTGGCGAGGATGACGGTGCCGTTGGCGTTGAGACTGCCGAAAATCAGCGACGGGTTTGCGCCGCCAATGACGTTGAAAACGACGGAACCGGCGGAGGGTTGAACGAATGTGGTGGTTTGGCCCTTCTGAATGTTAAAGCTGCTCCAATTGAGCAACGTTAATGCGCCGGTGGTGACGGTCAATTGAGAACCGGTGGACTGTGCGGTGGCCGATCCCGACCTCACCGTCAGCCCGGTGGGATTGGCCGGAGCAGGAATGGCGCACCCTAGCGCCAGCAGCAGTCCCAATCTTAATCTTAATCCAAACGATCCATCAGGATTAGGATTAAGATTAAGATTAAGATGAGGAGCAGTGAGTTTCATCAGAATTGAAGTCCGAGGGAGAAGTAAGCTTGAAGGCCCCCGGCGGCTGCCACGGGCGTGTTGCGCAGCGCCCAGCCCAGGGTCAATCGCGCGTCAAGATGCTGCGTGGCGTTGACGAAGAATCCAATACCGGTTCCCCATTGCCTCACGGCGGGCGCGGCAGAGTTGTCAAGAATATTAACCTGGCCGTAATCCATGAACACCGACGGCCGCCCAAATCCCGGAACGCGCCCGCCCTCCACCGGAAATGATCCCATCTCGAAGGCCGGAGCGCGCAGGTCCAGGGTCGTGCGCCATCCGGTGTCGCCATAACTGTCCCCCTCCTGATAACCGCGGACACCCGCGGTGCCGCCGAGGGGGAACTGCTCGTTGCTGATCAGCGGTTCGCTGGCATATTGACCGGCGGCCCGCCACAGGAGCGACCATCCGTCACCCAGCTTTTCCTCGCGGCTCAGGTTGGCCGTGGCCTTGGTGTAATTGTTTCCCGCGTCCCTGGAACCGGCGGCAGCCTGGAAATTGGGCCGTGACGATTCCAGCGGAGACAGAAAAACATCCTGTTCGAGACTGAGGCTGGTGGTTCCCCATTTGTCGGGTCGGTTGCCGGACCAGCCCCATGACAATGGCATATAGGTGACTGCTTCATGGGTGTTGGACGGCAGGGCGATGACCGAGCTGGATGAGGTGCCGACGCCATTATTGGTCAGGATGGTGGTGAAATAGGAGAAATTGGTGGAGTAACCCTGCATCAGGTAGGACTTGAAATCGAAACCCAGCGTGAGCATCGAGTGAACTCCGGCAAATTCCTTCAGCGGCAGCGTGTATTTTCCCCCGACGTTTTCGGTGAAGGTCAGGTCATGCTCGGCGGATTGGCTGGTAATCGTCACCAGTTGGCTGTTGACCACCTCCGCCAACGGGCCGTACCGCAACGGCGTGTCAGAAGTGGAGCGCGACGCATACAGGATCAATTCGGGATTGCCGCTCGGTTGCGGCAGATGAAACTGGTGGGTGATTTCGTTGTAACCGAAATCCACCGGCAACCCCTCGTACTCCTGCCGCAAACTGCCGCCGGAAAGAAACGGGATGCGATAGAAGGCGCTGTAGCTGGCCACCATCGGCTGGTCATAGAACCGCGGCATGTAGTCTTCCCTCTTGATATCTTGCGGGGAAAAATCGTACTGGATGCCAATTTGATGTTCGAGTTGCCACAGATTGTTGTATTGCAGGGCGGTGTCAATGCGCAGGAGCGGGGTGCCCGGGGTGGATTTATCGTTGACTTCAATGTGCCCGTGCAACGGCAGGCGGTCTTTGACCCGCAGCGTCAGGTCGCTGAATCCCGGCTCCTCATCGGGCGAAACGACGGGATAAATCTGGCGGTCGGGATTCTGGTTGGCGCGGTCAATCTCGGGTTGCAGCCACTTGGTGTTGAGGAGAATGTTGGTCTTCAGGCTGGGCAGCGCGCGCTGAACGTTGTTGGAACTGAAATAATGATTGCCCGCCATGCTGATCCGGGCCAGTTTCCCTTCAATCACCGCAACCCGGACAATTCCATTGGTCAGCTTTTGTTGTGGCAGCGTGACGCTGACAGTGGCGAAACCGAGATTGCGGTAGAGCAGTTGCAGCTCGCCCAACCCTTCGCGCAGCCGCGCCAGATCCACGGCGGGGCCGGTATAATTGGTGAGAAAGTTGAATTTTTCCGGCGACAGGATGGTGTTGCCCTCGATTTTATAGGATGTGACACAGAACGTCGGTTCGGCGGCCTTTGCGCTGTTGGCGGGCGGCAGGCTGGCTGCCTGTGGGTGGCTGATGTGGTGATTGTCCGCCACAGAGGTGCCGGTCAGTGTCCCTTCATCAACTTTGATCAGGACAATCCCGTTGGTGAGGTGTTGTTGCGGCAAAGTGACGCTGGCGTTGGCGCAGCCAAGATTGCGATAAATCAGTTGCAGTTGGTCCAGGCCTTCGCGCAGCCGGGGCAGGTTCACGGCCGGGCCGGTATAGTTGGTCAGAAAGTCGAGTTTCTCCGACGGCAGGAGGGTGTTTCCCTCAACGCGGTAAGCCGTGATATGGCACGTCGGAACTTTCAGTTTTGCGCTGTTGGTCGAAGGCGGGTTGGCCGGCTGCGCGTGGCTGTTCGTTGCTGTTCCGAGCACAAGCATGGCGGCTAAACCTGTCTGAAACTTCATGTGTTGTGGTTGTCCTCTCTACAATGAGTCCGACTGCGGCAGGCCCCCCCAAAAAAGGGCCTGCCGCGCATTATGAATTGCCTTACGGCGATCGGACTACTGCGAAATAGTCGGCGGCGTCACCCGGGCTGGTGAAGCTGAGTGACTGAGTGCCGCCGTTGCCCGCAACCGGACCGGCCCCCACCGGCGTCCATTGCGAGACCGGCACGGTGAGATCCGTGCTGTAAACCAACGAGTAGCTGCCGTTGGCCAGCGTGGTGAAACTCACCGTATCGGTGGCGCCAGTCTGCGTGACTGCCGTGATCGTCGGTTGCAGCGACCCGACGTAAAAGTAAAGATTGCCATTACCGTCTATGTCGAATGTTCCGATGTAGGTTGCTTCCGGTTTGGGGCTTGTGGTGCTCGGCTGGATTTGCCAGAACCCCAACGTTGCGGGGGCGACTCCCTCCACATCGAAGGGCAGGTTGCCGCCAAAATCCGCGATGTAGGCCCCGTCCACCCCGTCATCCGTCACGATCCAATAATAGGACGCATTTGAAGAATGGCCTCCCGCTTTGTCCCCGCTTTCCTCAATCACATAGGAGTTGGCCCCCGTCGGCGTCTCATTGTCGCTCACCGGATCAACGCCTATGCCATTGATGTGCGCATAAAGCGAGTTCCATCCTGTGTGAGTCACGTCGCTGACCGACGTCACGCTTCCACTGCTGGTAATCCAGGTGTTGAGAGGGCTGGCCGCGCTGCTGGTGGTCGAGACCAGAATGACGCTCGCGCCGCTGACGGAGCCGAAGGTATTGTTGACCAGAGTCAAACTCCAATCCGTCACCTGGACCGCGTAAGGGCTGGAGTGGCCGAGAAACTGGCTGATGTTTCCGATGTCGAATTCCACGTCGGAGGAACCCGATTCCCGGAAGATGAGCAGGACGTCGCCGTCCGAGTAAGTCCAGGCTCGCGCTAGGGGCGTTGCCAGCGCCGCCAGCCACGCCAGGCCGGCAATGGTAAAATGAAGCATCTTTTTCATAGGTTTATGGATAAGTTGGTGGGGGTTTCTTAATAAATGCTCGATTCAATCGGGCCGCCATCGGAGGTGCGATAGACCGGCAGGTTGGCGAGCGGGATATAAAAGCCCCCGGTAAAATTGGTGTTGCCGGATTGATAGGCGGAGTTGGTGTACGCCTGCTGCAGGGCGCTGATGAGGGTGTATTGGTTCGGTGTCAGCGCGTAGGACGAGTTGTTATTCGTGAACCACTGCTCGTAATACCACAACGGATAGCTCCCATTTTGGACGTTGGCAACCGAGGGTGCAACGCCTTCGAAGTTGAGAGTCCTGAAGCCGCTGTACGGGATAATGTCCGAGAACGCCAGCGTTCCGATGGAATTGGGAATGTTCTCCAGAAGCGTCCTGACTGAGCTGCCGCTGCTTTGTCCGCCGGAGGCGTCTTGAATGATGTGCCCGCCGGAGTTCGTCCAGGTGACAATGGTCTGGCCCGAGAAGTAAATGTTCGCGTCAATTTCCGTCCGCACCGCCGAAGACGTGTTGCGCGCCACCAGATAGACCGCGTCGCTCGTGCTGGCGCCGCCTAAAAGCACGGCTGGAAAGAACGGTCCGTTGGCTCCTTCAAAATAATTCGCCTGACGCTCGGTGATATTCGTCACGTTCACCAGATCGGGCGACTCCGATGAATAAATTCCGAAAGCGTACCCCACCTCCAGCGTCGTGGTCCCCGACAAATACGTCGGATCCACGGAGCCGGCTGTCGGGCTTGCGCTCGATACCGCCAGCGCCGGCACCACGGATTGCCCCAACGCGGTGGTCTCGGCGGTCTGGGTTGCCAGGTCCGACAACCCCTGCACCCCTCCCAAAAGGGAGAAGTCAATGGTCACGATCCCCAGGCTGGTGTAACCGGGAATCGTGCTCTTGCTGACATAACTTCTGACGGGGGGGGTGGTGGATTTGGTGGTGAGGGTGTAGTTGGCAGGGCCGCCGAGAAAGTTGGTCACGCGATCATAGAGCAGGGCCTGGGTGGCGTTGCCGCCGCCAATCAGGAGTTCTGTCTGGGCGCTTGCGCTTGACGCAAGGCCAACACCCGCCAGAGCCAGTCCGGCGGCCAGGAATTTGTTCAGGTTCATTTTTTTCATAAGTTCAATTGGTTTCATAAGTCAATGGGGCTTGTGGATTAATTTCTGTATTCTCGATTGAAAGCCTCCGGTGATCCGGTAAGCTTCTTGTTGAGTTTGTTTGATTCAGCCATTCTCATTTGAGGTAGGCAATTAAAGGTTCTGGGCATAGGCGATGAACTTGCGGTATCCGGCAAGTATGGATTGCAATGCGGCCACATAGGCCCACTCTGTCAGGAAAGCGGGGCCGCCTTTGGGCGCCTCCAGGGTGATTTCAAACGGACGCGGACGCACAACCGGCGGCGCGCTAAGCACGCCGGGAAAGGTTTCGCGCACGACTGAATTCCTCGCCGGAAAACCGTCAATCAGCGCCCGCTTGTCCAGTGGCAGGAACTTCTCCGCCGCCTCCAACGCCGGTTCAATCAGGTGCTGCGTCAAGGTGGCCCCGCCCACGAACCCGTAAAATCCATCGCAAGTGTCATCAACGTGCAACGAAATGATTCCGTGAAAGGACTGCGAAACCAGCTCCGCCTGCAACAATCCCACTTCCGGCTCGGCGGACTTCTTCCAGAATTCGCGGTTCAGGTCCTTTCCCCGCCGCGAGTGCCGCGTGTTGTCCTCAAAGCCGGTCGGATTGCAAACCGGATAAACGGACAGGCAATAGCCTGCCGCCAAATCAGCGTATGCATCCAAAAACCTGAGAAAACGCACTGCGGCATGAGCGCCTTCCGGTTCGTCCCCGTGAATTCCGGCAAAAATACCGATCCGAATCGGCGCATCCCCGCTCTTGGGGCCGATGAACATGTAGCGCGGAAGTGCGTAAGATTGCCCCTCCAATTCAAACCGCGCCTCGCGATTGACGACCAGATTCGGCGACTCCTTGACCAACTGGTCCAATGGCGCCAGCAAATCGGCAATCGAGCGCCGGGCGGGCGCAACCTGGTTTCCAACGTTTGCTCCGGCCCTGGGCCGGACCACACTTGATGTGCTGCTCATAAATATTCCTTTTTTCTTGGGGGGCCGTCGGTGATCCGGTCAGCTTCCGTCAATTTCTTGTTTACTCTTCGTTAACTGCCGCTTTCTCCTGTCTTGTCAAAGCGCAGCTTCTCCACTCGTTCGACCTGCACCACCCGCGAATCGTGGACGGTGATCTGCACCGTCCCAAACTTCAATGAATGGACCTGCTCCCGAACCAGTTTCAACCAGGCCGGCAGGGACTCCGGCGCTTGGAGCCTGACGTTCACCGCATCGTTGTTCTTCGCAATGTTGTTCATTCGAACGACGCCACTATAGCAGCAAATACTACTATGTCAATAGATTTTGTAATCTTTTTTTGTGTTTATGTAACGCATTGTAGTGCTGTATGTTATGATTTAACACAGAATCATCCCAACATAAATATGAGAATTTCTATTGACATTATATGGATTTCTGGCATTGTCGCCAAATGAATGTGAAGGATTTCAAAGTGAAGAGCAGCCGTTGGCTCATTGTCGCAATGGCAGGAACCCGGATTCTGACGCTCAACGTGGCGGCGGAAGATACAAGCGAAGCCATTCAGGAATTGAAAAGGCAAATCCAGGCATTAACCGAAAAAGTCAATGATCTGGAGTTCCAGCAAATGAACGCGGCCTATCAGCAACAGCAAAAAGCCGGGACGGACGCGCAAAAGGCCGCTGAGGAACAGAAAGCGCAAAAGGCCACCCCTTTCATCACCGCCGGCGCGGACGGGTTTTCCCTGCAATCCGCCGACACCAACTTCACTTTGAACCTGCACGGCTACGGCCAGGTTGATTCGCGTTATTACGCCAGCGCGGCGCCCGCCAAGGACACATTTACCATTCGTCGTTTGCGTGCCATCGCGAGCGGCACGGTGTACCACGATTTCGATTATTATTTGCAGACCGAGTTTGGTTCGGGCTTTACCTCCACCACAACCAATAATTCCTTCCTGCAAGACGCCTACCTCAACGTTCACTACTTCCCGGAGTTCCAGGTCCAGGCCGGCAAGATGAAGCCGCCGCTCAGTCTGGAATGGGTTCCGTCCGACCAGTACCTTTGGTTCGTCGAACGCGGTTTCCCAAGCGAACTGGTGCCCAATCGCGATGTCGGGGCCATTGTTCATGGAGACCTTTTCAGCGGCGCCCTCAGCTACTACGCGGGCGCGTTTAACGGTGTTCCGGATGGCGGAAGCGGTGACGCCGAGGTGGTGGGCAACGAAAAGGACGTGGTTTCACGAATTTTCGCGCTGCCCTTTAAAAACACCGATATCGTGCCGCTGCAAAAATTCGGCATTGGCCTCGGCAGCAGCTATGGATTGCAGCCGGGACAGGCCACCCCCTCGTTTGCCACAGTGGCCCGCCAGACATTTTTCTCGTACAGCAACAACGTCAGCGAAGCGGGCCAGCATCTTCGTCTTGACCCGCAGGCCTATTATTATTGGGGGCCTCTTGGCCTCTATGGGGAGTACGTCGTTTCCGACGAGAAATTCAAGGTCGCTGACAAAAATCCAGCCGAGGCCAATTTTCACAACACCGCTTGGGACATTGTTGGCTCCTGCTTTCTGACCGGGGAGGACAATAATTTTGCAGTTTTGCCCGATGTGCGCGCCCCCCTCCGTTTCAACGGTTCCGGGTGGGGCGCGTTTCAATTGGCCGCCCGCTTCGGTCAAATATCGCTTGATCCGGATGCCTTTCCGCTTTACGCGGTCAAAGGTTCGGCGCAAGGCGCCACCTCCTGGAGCATCGCCTTGAACTGGTATCTGAACAGGAACGTCAAATGCATTTTCGAATATTCCAACACGACATTCGATGGTGGCAGCAAAACGCCAGGCTCAGTCACGTGCCAGACCGAGCAGGCGCTCCTGGGCCGGTTGCAGTTTGGCTTCTGACCGGTATGCCGCATGAAATACACCTACAGATTCACCTCCATTTCAAAGGCCAAAAGGCTGTTCCTCCTGCCTGCGCTGATAGCCAGTCTGGGGTTGGTGCTAACTGGCCGGGCAACGGCGAAGACCTTAAGCACATTGTACGTTTTTACGGCAACTTCCCTGCCATCTCCGGGCATCAACAGTGATGGCGCACTGCCAAAAGGCGGATTGATGCTGTCGGGCGACAGCCTCTACGGGACGGCCTCTGAAGGAGGCCGTTGGGGTGAAGGCACGGTATTCAAGATTTACGTTGATGGCATGGGTTTTGCGAACCTGCATAATTTCACAGCAACATCAGGGCCTTCTCCGGGTATCAACAGCGATGGAGCTTCGCCGAATGCCGGATTGATTCTATCGGGCGGCATCCTCTATGGAACGGCGGGGCAAGGCGGCAGTTCGGGCAACGGCGCGGTTTTTGCCCTCAACACCAATGGCACGGGCTTCATCAACCTGCATGGTTTTACGTCACTTTCTGATGTGTATCCTTATGTCAACGCCGACGGAGCTGACCCTTCCGCCGGATTGACATTATCGGGCAACACCCTTTTTGGGACGGCGTTTGCAGGAGGCAGCGGCGGAGGCGGCACGATATTCATGGTCAACACCGACGGCACTGGTTTTGAGACGCTGCACGATTTCACCAATGCCATTGACGGCGCTGAGCCGGGAGGATTGATTTTATCCAGCAACACCCTCTTTGGCACAACGGGACAGGGCGGCAGTTTGGGTTATGGCACAATCTTCGAGGTCAACACCGATGGCACCGGTTTTACGATTTTGCATAATTTCACTTTTGCCGGCGATGGCGGTTGTCCGCGAGAATTGATTTTATCCAGCAACACCCTCTTTGGGACGGCGTTTGCAGGCGGCAGCGGCGGAGGCGGCACAGTATTCACGGTTAACACCGATGGCACGGGCTTTATGACGCTGCACAATTTCACCAATGCCATTGATGGAGCTGAGACGGATGGGTTGATTTTATGGAGCAACACCCTCTTTGGGACAACGCGGGGTGGCGGCAGATGGGGAAATGGCACGGTGTTCGCCGTCAACACCGATGGCACGGGTTTTGCAAACCTTTATAGTTTCAGCGCTTGCAGGTACGATCCTTCCACAGCAACCCAGGTCAACAATGATGGAGCTGTGCCGTTGGCCGGATTGGTTTTACTGGGCAACACCCTTCTCGGGACGACGGAGAAAGGCGGTCGCTCTGGCAATGGAACGGTGTTCAGCCTTTCGCTGTTGTCAATTAGTGCCGCGCAAGGGTTGTTGCAAGCAACGGTCCTGCCGGACGGCGCAGCCGGTGCCGGAGCGCAATGGCTGGTGGACGACGGCGCACCCCAAATTACCGGAGTAACAGTGAGCACATTCGCGGGCAACCACACCATCTCGTTCACACCGATATCCGGTTGGAAGACGCCGCCCGATCAAATGGTCACGATCAGAAACGGGGTGACGACATGGACCAGTGGCATTTACACGCCATCCAACGCGCTGCCCGACGATTTGATTCTTATCACGAATGGGGCGGGCGCCATCCACCACGGATCATGGCCGGAGACCCTGGTGATCGGAAAAAACTACACGGTGGCGGCGGTGCCCAAGGCCAAAAACGTCTTTATCGGCTGGGTGGGGGGAACGGCCCAGCCCTATTCCATTCTGAGCGATTCAGCCACCTATACGTTTGTCATGCAGACGAATCTGGTGTTGGAGGCCAACTTCGTGGACAATGTTTTTTTGGATGCGCAGGGAACCTACAGGGGCCTTTTCGCCCCGACAAACTCCTTCCGGCAGCAGACCAACTCCGGCTCGTTCTCATTCAACCTGACCGGCAGCGGAGGGGTTTCCGGCAATC
>Ga0326728_10006130_pt1 | contig 32824 bp, 32 predicted proteins | sample MB3enrmetagenome_FD_207602 | JGI IMG/M metagenome (GOLD analysis project Ga0326728, IMG submission 207602) | Lab enriched peat soil microbial communities from McLean, Ithaca, NY, United States - MB31MN | ecosystem: Environmental > Terrestrial > Soil > Wetlands > Peat | place: USA: New York... | reverse complement strand
CGGCCAGGGTTGGCTATCCACAAAGCCCGCGCTCAACACTCAAAGCGAGAAATCACCACTATCCGAACAGACGCGAATGACCAAGAGTCAGCCGAGGCACACAATGGGTCCCGCGTTCGTGCTCCATCAATGAAGTCAGTACGAGCGAAGCGGTAACAGGTCCAACGGGATCCGGCGGCCGCGCGCTTGGTGTTCCGATGGGGGCCGGAGCCATTCACTGCGTCCGAGGTGGTCCCGAGGATGGGGATATCGGATCCGAAGTCGGTCGGAATCGCTTCCGCTTCGACCGTTGGATGCCCCAGACGACCGCGATGATAATGGCCGCGTCTACAGCAATCGAGATAATCCAAACCAGGGCAGTGGAAATCGGGCCAGAGCTTTGGGTGGGAATGACAAGTATAGACGTAGAGTTACCGGCCGTGTCTCCGATGGCGTCCATAACGTGTACCGAGATCAGATAGGTCCCATCCGCGTTCAACGAGCAGTTCAGCGATGAGGCATTAGTCGTGGGACAGGTCGAAGGTAGCCCGGTCCAGACGTACGCGTACCACGGGAACCCACCAGTCGGCTCGGCCCACAAAGTGACTCTGGAACCGAGGGTAACCGTGCTCGAGCTCTCGTTGAGTCGGACCACGAGCCGGTTCGCCGTGATTGCTTTTTCCCCACCGAAGCGAACCGATTGCCCTGCTGCATCGATCACCAGTGCCGTCACGATAAAGCTGCCGAGCTTCTGATATACGTGCGCCACTGGGTTGCCGGAACCATCGGGACTCCCGTCACCAAAGTCCCAGGAAAAGACGAACGGCGGGCTTCCTCCGATCCAAGTCGCGATGAGCGTAGCGTTCCACGGGACCGTGCCCTCGTTGATTCCGTTTGCGAATGCAATTCCGATTGCCGTCAGCTTGGCGTACACTTGGACCGTGGTGGTGACCGACCACACGATGCTCCCTACCGCATCCCGAACCCGAACCGACACCGTGTAACTCCCTGACAAGGTAGGGTGACAGACGACCGAGGAAGTGTTGGCGGAAGCGCATCCAGTGGGTAACCCGAACCAGGTCCTGCGGTATAGTCCGGCGCCCCCCGTGATCGTCACATTCAGCCGAATTGATTGACCTACGTCGGAGACGGACCGGTTGGAAACCGGTGCGCTGACCCCGAGCGGAGCGAAGGGGGAGGGATAGACCCAGGTCTCACTAAGGAATGTGCCGTTCCACCCCCCGAACAGTACGAAGTAGTCTGTTCCTGACGAGGGGTCATACGTTAGGGCAACGTCGTCCCGTGGAGACGGGGAGGAGTCCAAAGTGCTGGTCAGATTGGTCCAAGTACCGCTCTCGAGCTCCCACGTCCCGTTAAGAAGGCCCCCAGCGGCGAGGCCCCCGAAGGTCAGCGGTGCCTCCTTCGCAGAGGAGTTAGCGAAGCCGAAAGCGAAGCCGAAACCTGACCGCCCTCCGGGACCAAGCGGAGCAACAGGGGTCTCCTTCCAAACGTCCGCCGAAAACGTCCACGAATCATTCAGCGGTGCGACGCAAGTCGGACCGCCGGTCGGTAATGCTTGGGCGCATCCTCCGAACAGGACCAGGGGACCCATCATGGAGCTGAAGGTAAGCCCTGCTCCGTATCGGCCGGGCGGGGAAAGCTGGGGAGACAGAATAGTCCAGCTGCCGTTCACGAACTCCCAGGTATCGTTCAAGACACTGTAGCTCCCTGCGGTGAGCGTTAGACCGCCGAACAGAATCACCCCGCCATCGCCCGGGTCATCCGAGGCCGAGCTCTCGAGACGGGAACTCGGTTCGTTACGACCCGTTTCGCACGACAAGCAAAGCTGGGTCCATACGCCATGAAGAAACCCCCAGGTGTCGTTCAGCAAGGGGACGCTGGAACCCGTGGCCGGGCCGGAAGCCCCTCCGAACAGTACCACGTAACCGGCACTCGAATCGTAGGCCATGGCCGCTCCAAAACGCGGAGAAGGACTGTTCGTCGCAGTCGGGACAGTCGGCGTCACGTTAATCCAGTCTCCGTGCTGGAAGGTCCATGTGTCGCCAAGGGCTCCGTGGGGGCCCTCACCTCCGAACAAGACAACGTATCCGTCCGAAGCATTCGCATCGTAGGCTATCGCCGCGCCCCACCGAGAGCTCGGGGACTGGTTCAGATACGGCGTGAGGTTACCCCAACCATCGTAAGGGTCTGCCAATGCCGAGGGACGGACCGGTCCCGGCTTTCCGCAGCTCGCTGGGATCAACACAGTGGGTCCGCAACCGGCCGGTGTGCGTACCAATGGTCCGTGTCCCGACGCGATCGAGTTCTCGGCGGCGTCGAGCGCCAAAACCGCAACGGACGAGCCAGAGCTCCCCGTCGCGGGGGAAGTAGTGGTTCTGACCAATCCCCGGGCCGAAGGGCCGGGGAGCCTCACCATCGCCGGGGGTACTAGGATGAGCAGGGTTACAACGACGACGATGGTACCGGCTTGCCAGCCTGCAAATCGTGCCGGCGGTCGGTCTTGAACTGGCATAGTCCTTCCAATAGCCACAGGTTGAACCTGCTCACCGAGGAAGAACCTTTCTGTGCCCCCAGACCCACGACGGATGGTTTCTTGACCCGCTCATAGACCGACGTCTTATCATGGAAGGTTTATGCGCGATTGGATCGGTAGGTCGGAACTCCCGGCTATTCAAGGGCTTGACGCCATTCAATCCGTTGTTGTAGGTCTTGGTTCTGTTCATAACCCGCTTTGAGCCCCTATCACCTGAGAGTTAGAGTTGTCGACGACGACCAAGACTGTGATGTAACGCGCTTGCCCGTGACGCTCGAGACATAGTGGCCGCCATTCTTGGGATGCAAGGCAGGAAGGATTACTCCGCATCCAGCTCGCTGGGCACCCAAGGGCGGGACTAAGTAGCAATGAGGACTCGATGTGCCCGTGCCGACCTGCTACGAGAACCCTGCCCTCACGGTCGATGCGGTCTGGATCAATCGAAACAAGATCCTTCTCGTCCGGCGAGGGAAAGCTCCGTTCCGAGGGATGTGGGCGCTTCCAGGTGGGTTCGTGGAGCAGCGGGAAACGGTCGAGGAAGCTGTCGTCAGGGAGCTCAAGGAAGAGACCGGGCTCGTGGCACGACCCTGGAAGCTTGTCGGGGTCTACTCCGGTCCAAACCGAGACCCGAGGAAGCCGACCACCTCAGTCGCCTTCCTGATTCGGGGCCGAGCCGAGTTACCCCGGGGCGGGGATGACGCCGCGTCGGCGGCTTGGGTTCCGCTATCCGAAGCTCGGCCCCTGGCATTCGACCACGAACGAATTCTGCGGGACGCGCGTCGCCTGTATATGCAATCGCACTGAAGCAGGGTCGGCTCGAGCGGACAGCCGTTCTCCCAAGCGGCCGAGATACCAACCGGAAGGCCCCCAGGTTCTTGGGGTCCAGGTCGGGTCCTTCGTCCAGCATCCCTATATCGTGGACGACAAGTGGCCGAGCGGTTCATGAGCCAGCGCGCTCAGATGGAACAGCATCCGCGACCGACCCTCCTCTCCGACTTCATCCTCGGGGGCCAGGACGGCTTGGTCAATGTCCTGGGTATTCTTCTCGGCCTCGTCGCCGCTGGCACCAGTTCTCAGATCATCATCATCGCCGGCCTCTCGGCACTCGCCGCCGAGTCGCTCGCGATGGCCGCGGTCGCGTACACTTCAACGGACGCTCGACGCAAGCTCTACGCAAGCGAGGTCGATCGAGAAGAGCGGGAGATGCGAGAGGTCCCGGAACTAGAGCGGGAGGAGGTCCGCGTGATCCTCCGGAACTGGGGGTACGAGGGCGAGGAGGTCGAAGAGATGCTCCGCCGCGTCGAGGCGAAGCCGAAGGCCTGGCTCGACCTCATGATGGCCTTCGAGCTAAACCTCTCTACCATCGCTCCCGAGGCCCCCCGGACTAGTGCGGTGATTGTGGGCTTCTCGACCCTGCTCGGTCACGTGATCCCGCTGTTACCGTTCTTCTTCCTCGGCCACCAGACTGTCCTAGCCGCCTTCATCGCGGTTATCCTCAGTGGAATCACACTTTTCCTTATCGGCTGGTTCGAGGCGAAGCTGACGATTGGTTCTCTCTGGAAGAGTGCCGTCCGGATGACGATTATCGGACTCGGCTCCGGGTTTGCCGGATTCCTAATCGGTCACTTCGTGTCAACGTTGTGATATCCGGTCTGACTCCACCCTAGGGCTACGTGGGACGCCCGAAGAGCGTCAGCCGCTTCGATTGGTGGACTGTTTCTGACCGGCGCCAACGGCCCCGAGCCCGGCGTACCTCATGCCGGCGACAGGACACGCACCAGACGACTACCTCGGTCGGTCCGGCGAGCTCAGGAGTCGGCCAATGGTCTGCTTCAGGGTGACCGCACCCTCGGTCAAGGCACGGGTGAGGACCGCGAAGGTCCGGCTCGGCGCTCATGGCACAAACAACATACGCATTTATGCGTATTAAATCTAACGAAGCAAGCGGTTCAGGGGGCCCCCCTTCGGGGGAGAACCCGAACCTGCCGCCCGGCCCGCGCAGATCTACTTTGCCTCGCCGAGCCCGGCGCGGCTGCGCAGGGCGTGGTAGAAGCCTCCGAAGCTCGTGGCCGTAGGGGTTCGAAGTCCTTCCAGTCGAAGCTGCTCGCGGACCTCTTTCGGTTCCTGACGGAGGTCGAGGGTCTTCGTGGTATCGTATCGGTACTGGAACGTCCCAGGCGGGCCGCGAGGGAACGGCTCCCAGTCCTTCGCGGTCGTCGGGCGGAGTTCGTGGGCACGCTTCCCCTCCGCCGGCTGGAACGCGGGCATCGTGAGGTGCTCTTCGGTAAGCCAGATCATCGTTGCATCGCGGATCGCCTGGCTGGTCGTCTCGTCGAGCGCCCCGGGAGCGACCTGCCCCTGGACCCAGTCGACCAGCGCGTCGAAGGTCTTCTCTGCGTTCTCTTCCAGCATCACGATGACCGCGAGACGGATCGCGCTTCGCCGTAGCTGCTGGATCCCGGTCTCGCTGAGGCGGAACTCGGCGCTGAGCCCGAGTAAGCTTTCCGAGTTGTCCGCAAGGTCCTTGAGCGGCAGCACGAAGAGCGGCGCGGGCGCTTCGCTCGCGGAAACGTACCACAGAGAGAACTCACGACCGTTCGTGAGCAGGATCAGCGGAACCTTAGAGTGCTGCGCATGGTCGGCGACGTCCCCTACTTCGGTTACGTTCCCGGTTCGCTCGCGGACATCTAGGAAAAGGCGCGGATGCCCCTCGGCGTCGAGCAGGGCGTAGTCGACGTGCCCCTCGCCGCCCTTGACGGGGTAATCGAAGTAGACCTGCTTCTTGTCATGCGGGTCCCACCCGAGCGCCACGAGGAACGGATTCACGATCCAGTGCCGGATCTGTTGTTCCGTAACGTCCTGGACATCCCGGAGGACTTCACCGGCCACTTGCGAGAAATCAGCGAGACGGCGGCTCAAATCGACGGCTTCCATCGAGGCTACCGATGGCCGGAGTCGGGTTTAAACGTTCCCGCGCGGCCGCACTGTCGGTCGCGTAGGGGCCGGACCTCGGAATCGAGGAACGGTTCCACCGGTTCGAGGGGTTCCGGGAGACCCTCGTACGGGGGGAGCCCGAGGAGGTCGGAGAGGAGCCACTCCACCTCGTAGGCATAGAGGAGGGACGAACCCACGGCCTCAACCAGGCGGGCCAGTCGTATTGACCCTCGCGGCGAGAACTGGACGTACCGGGGTGTCAGGCCAAGACGGCCGAACATCTCGTCTGTCAGGGTCCGATAGCGCCATCGAACGGGTCCCCCGGCCGTGACGTTGTGGCGGTCCTCCAGGTCGGCTTCCCGGTGAAGGACTCGGGCCAGGTCTCGTGCCGAGAGCGGGCTCAGGTGGTATTCGCCGTCCCCGAACATCGGGAATCGGTGGTACCGGTGCATCGTTCGGAGCATGACCGTCAAGAGCTTGTCGCGAGGACCGAATAGCATCGTCGGTCGAACGATCGCGTACGATAGCTGGCTCTGTTCGAGCGCGCGGTCGACCCGTCGTTTCTGCGCCAGGTACGGGAGCCCGGTCTCTAGGCTCTGCGGAGCGTCCGGGACGCTCACGTGTAGGAAACGGGGGATCTCGAGCCCCTCGGCGGTGCGGATGAGCCGCAGGAGTCCTTCGGCGAGAGGTTCGAAGACTCGCAACCGAGGCTGGCGGAACCAAGCGACATTAATGACCAAATCCACGTTCTTCAGCAACGGCCGCCAATCCGCTACGGTGGCCGCATCGCCCGGAACCCATTCCACTCCGGGACCCTCGTCCGAAGCGGGGTGACGGTGGAGAGAACGCACACGATAACTTTCCGAGAACTCGGAAAGCACATTGCGGCCAACGAGTCCACCCCCACCTCCCACCAGGAGGAGGAGACGCCGATCGGAAGCGGCGCTCATGCGGTCGAACGGGCGTGCTCCGTCCCGGAAGCCGGGAAGGTCGAGAGGGCCGGAGGGGGGAAGAAGACCGCCTCCCACGCGGCGATTACGGAGGGGCGCACGTCCGCTAGCGTCACGGGACGCCCCGTCTCGCGGACCAGGGAGGTCATGACCGACCCGTCGAACCCGCACGGATGGAAACAATCGAACTCTCGGAGGTCGACATCGACGTTCAACGCGAATCCATGGAGAGTCACCCAGTGGTCCACGGCAATCCCAATGGATGCGATCTTCCGCGATCCGTCGACCCATACACCACGCCGGCCGTTCACGTGCCCCGAGCGCACGCCGAAGTCGGCGACGGTCCGAATGAGGACTTCCTCGAGCTCGTGTACGAAGCGCCGAACGTCCCGGTGACGATCCGACAGGTCGACGATCGGGTAGCCGACCAGCTGACCTGGTCCGTGGTAGGTCGCATGGCCTCCGCGTTCCACCGGGATGACAGGGAGGCCGGTCGCAACGGCTCCGCCGTCATCCCCTTCCACGCCCACCGTGACCACCGGCGGGTGTTCAACCAGGATCAGTGTGTCTCCGATAGAGCCCTCGCGGCGGGTGCGCACGAGGGTCCGCATCGCCTGAAGCGATTCTAGATAGTCGCGTCGGCCCCAGTCAACGACCGCCGGCATCGGTTCGCCTCCGGGCCACGTGCATCGGCTCCCCGAGCCACAGGAGGGCGGCTTCTTGGAGCGCCTCAGAGAACGTAGGGTGGGGGTGAATCGTCCCCGCGATGTCACGGACGGTGGCGCCCATCTCGATCGCTAGGGCGGCCTCGGCAATGAAGTCACCTACGCTCTCGCCCGCGGCATGTACGCCGAGAAGGAGGCCGGTCGTGTCGTCCCCCACGACCTTCACCCATCCCTGTGTGGCGTGGCTGGCGTACGCTCGGCCAAGCGCCGCGAACGGGAACCGGGCTTCTCTCGGTTTGTACCCTCGAGCTTCCGCTTCCGTCTTCCCTAGGCCCACAGTTGCGAGCTCGGGCACCGTGAACACGACCGAGGGCATCGCCTGATAGTCGTACCGGGTGGGAAGGCCCGCGATCGCCTCCGCTGCCACGATCCCCTCGCGGTAGGCCTTGTGGGCCAGCATCGGTGGTCGAGCAACATCGCCCACCGCGAAGATATGCTTCTGGCTCGTGCGCATCTGGTCGTCGATCGAGATGAATCCGGTCTTCAAATCGAACGCCACTTGAGCATCCTCGAGCCCGAGGTCGCGGCTATCGGGCCGTTTCCCGACAGTCACGAAGAGGCGCTCGGCGGTGAATTCCTCGCGCCCGGACGGGCCGTCAGCACTGAGCACGAGATTGTCCGAAGGGCGTTCAAGAGCGACGGCCTTCGTACCCACCCTCACCCGCACTCCGAGCTGCTCCAGAGTCCGGGTGAGCTCCCGCGAGAGGTCCGGCTCGACACCCGGCAAGAGCTGGGGCAATAGCTCGAGGATCGTAACCTCCACGCCGACCCGCGCAAGGAACTCGCCCAGTTCGCAGCCGCTCACTCCACCCCCGAGGATGAGCATTGACCGCGGAAGGGTCTTCAGCGAAAGGATCTCCCACGCGCTCACGACCCGTTCACCATCCGTTTCGAATCCTTTCAGGGTCGAATGGACGGCACCTGTCGCGATCACGGCGAAGTCGAAGTCGATCCGCTCGTGCCCTCCGTCGGGTGCGGTCAGGTCAGCGGTCCGTGGTCCCGTGAATCGGGCCGTCCCGGGGAGCACTGTCACGCCCGCCGCCTGGAGAAGCGTGACCACGCCTTGACGTTCCTTGGAGACGACCTCCTCCTTCCAGTGCATGGTGGTCGAAAGGTCGAAGGTGGGGTCGGCCACTCGCACGCCGATCTCGGGTCCTTCGGTACGGACTGCATGGTAGAGTAGCGACGCGTGGATTAGCGCCTTGGATGGTATGCAGCCCCGGTTCAGGCACTCGCCGCCAAGCTCTCCCTTTTCGACGAGCAGGACTTTCTTGCCGAGCTGCCCGGCTCGGATCGCGGCCATGTAGCCGCCCGGGCCTCCGCCTATGACCAACACTTCCGTCGACCGCGCGTAAGTTCCTGCCATTTCGGTTCTCCCTCTCTCAGCCGGCCTCGGGTGCCCCGCGGGAAGGTACGGAGGAATAGACGTCTTCCGTCAGGGTGTCCGGTCCCGGAGGAGGGGTCTCCTCGGCAACCCGGACCGCCGCCCGAGCGGCTTCCTCAGCGTCCGAGCGAAGACGGGAGCGCAGTCGCTCGGGGAGCGCGCCGTGCTCGGTCATCCACCGTTCGAGGCGAGCCACGGGATCGAGACGGACCGCCCGTCGCGCCCAGTCGGCCGGCTGGTAGCGCGTCGGGTCGTCGGAGCTGGAGTGAGGAGTCATACGGTAGGTTAGCAACTCGAGCATCGTGGGCCCGTTCCCCGATCGTGCGTCGCGCAGTGCGACTCCAAGCTCACGATAGACCGCTACGAAGTCGGTCCCGTCAAGCCTTCGGCCGGGAATGCCATACGCGGCCGCCTTCGAGGCGAGCGTGGTAGAGGCTGTTTGGCGCTCCACGGGCACCGAAATCGCCCACTGGTTGTTTGCGCACACGAATACTACGGGCAGTTGGAGGACCCCCGCGAGATTGAGACCCGCGTGAAAATCGTTCGAACTGGTCGCACCGTCCCCGAAGAACGCGAGCGACACTCCTGGGTCGCGCCTGAGACGGAGCGCATAGGCGAGGCCCACAGCTTGGGAGATCTGCGTGCCGATGACCGAAGACATCGATACGTAGTGGACCCTTCGGGCAGTAGGGTGGCACGGCATCTGACGCCCCCGGGCCGGGTCGCGGGCGTCGCCGAAGATCGAGTGCGCGTAGTCGACCAGGGGGAAACCGCGGACAACCGCCACGAGTTGTTCCCTGAGACCGGGAAAGACCCAATCCTCGGCCCGAGAGACCAGTCCGGCGGAGACGTTGACCGCTTCCTGTCCGGTTGCTGCCCCGTAGAATCCGATCCGACCCTGTCGCTGAAGCGCCTGCATCCGAGCGTCAAACGCTCGGCCAAGGACCATCCAGTGGTAGGCTTTGACGAGCGTCTCGTTCCAGCGCTCCCCGAAGACCTGGGCGACCTCCGACGGCGAATACGGGAGTGGGTCTACGGTGTCTGCCTCGCTCATGCAAGCTCGGCAAACAACTGGTGCGGATCCTCGAGATAGGCTTTGACAGCGGCGAGGAACTGCGCCCCCTCGATGCCGTCGACCACGCGATGGTCGAGGGATATCGAGAGGTTCATGAGGTCGGCGGGGCCGATCATGCCGTCCGGGCGGTAGACGGGGCGCCTTTGTATCTTGTGGACTCCCAGAATGCCAACCTCAGGGTAATTGAGGATCGGGGTCGCCATCACCCCGCCGAGGGCCCCTAGGCTCGAGATCGTGAACGTGCTGCCCATCAACTCGGCCCGCGACAACTTCCCCCCTTTCCCCCGTTCCGCGAGGTCCTGTATCTCGCGCGCGAGCTGGGAAACGCTCTTCTGGTCGGCGTTTCGGACCACGGGGACGATGAGTCCTTCGGGCGCTGCCGCCGCGATCCCGATGTGGTACACCGACCGTACAAGGAGCTCCTCGTGGGCGTCGTCCATGGTGGCGTTGAGTTTCGGGTTCGTTTTCAACGCGGCGACTACGGCCTTGACAATGAACGGCAGATAGCTCAGCCGAACTCCCTGCTTCTCGACGTGTTTTGCCATCCGGTCGCGGAGACGGACCAGCTCAGAGACGTCCACCTCCTCTACGTAGGTGAAATGGGCCGCCCTGTGGGTCGACTCGGTCATGTGCTCGGCGATCACGCGGCGAATCCCACGGATCGGAATCCGTTCGAGAATCTCCGCGGCGGGAACCGCGGGGGTTGTCGCAGGCTTGTCCAGCGGGGAAGGAGCCGCTGAAGGACCCGAGACGGTGTGAGCTGAGGCCGGGACGGGAGCGGTCGTTGCGATATTCGCCGCCGCGCCAGGGGTGTGAGCTGCTAGGTCGGCCTCGGTTACACGCCCCGCGGGCCCCGTTCCTTTCACCGTCGAGATGTCGACACCTCGCTCCGCCGCCAGCCTTCGAAGGTAGGGTGGAGCAAGTACCCGGCCTTCGTTCTCGGGCGCCGCCGGAACCGTCGACACGGGCTTCGGAGGGACGGTCGGCATGGCCGACGTTATGGAAGACGGAGTGGGCGCAGCTGAAACAATCGAAGGCGGCGTGGCGCCCGTGGGCCCAGCGTCAGGTCCGGTAGTCTCGATCGTAACGAGCCCTCCGCCGACCTTGACCTTCTCCCCGACCTGGGCGTGGATGTGAGCGATGCGACCTGTTTTCGGGGATGGGATCTCCACGTTGGCCTTGTCGGTGAGAACGCTCACCAGCGGCTGGTCCTCACGGATCGAGTCGCCTTCCTTGACGAACCACTGGACGACCTCACCCTCCGCTACCCCCTCGCCGATATCCGGAAGTCGGAACTCGTACTCCATCGATTTTCCCCTAGGTCGATCGGACCGTTGCACGCGCGGCGTGAACGATCCGGTCCGTACCGGGCAGGTAGACATTCTCCAGGGCATAAGGAAACGGCGTATCGAATCCCGTGACCCTCGCGACAGGGGCTTTCAAGGAGTAGAACGCCCTTTCCGCTAGGATCGCAGCCATCTCGGCCCCGAAGCCGCAGAATCGAGCGGCCTCGTGCACGATCACCGCTCGGCCCGTCTTCTCGACCGAAGCGACCACGGCCCTCTCGTCCAACGGCACCAGGGTGCGGAGGTCGATCACTTCGGCCGAGATCCCCTCTTTGGCTAGGGTGTCGGCGGCCTCCACCGAGGAAGGGATCATCGCTCCATAAGCGAACAGCGAGACGTCCGTCCCTTCCCGGACCACGCGGACCTCGCCGAAAGGAACCCGGTAGTCACCTTCGGGAACCTCTCCGGTGACCGAGCGGTAGATGCGCTTCGGTTCTAGGAACATCACCGGGTCTGCGTCGTGGACCGCAGTCAAGAGGAGTCCTTTCGCATCGGCCGGGGTCGACGGAATCGCAACCTTCAGCCCAGCGGTATGAGCGAAGTACGCTTCGGTGCTCTGGGAGTGGTAAAGCCCCCCTTTCACCCCGCCACCGTACGGCGCACGGATAACGACGTGGCAGGGATACTGTCCACCGGAACGATATCGGAACTTGGCAAGCTCGCTGACGATCTGGTCGAAGGCGGGATAGATGAAATCAAGAAACTGGATCTCTGCGATCGGTTTCAGGCCATAGAGCGCCATCCCGATGGCGGCCCCAACGATCCCGGTCTCAGAGAGGGGGGTATCGATGACCCGGTCGGCACCGAACTCCTTGAAGAGCCCCTCGGTCGCCCGGAAGACGCCTCCGTTAACGCCAACATCCTCTCCGAGGATTAGCACGTCCGGGTCCTGACGCATTGCCTCGGCGAGGCCGCGATTCACGGCCTGTACCAGGGTCATCTCGGTCATGGTTTCGAACCTCCGTTGCGAACCAGAGAGTCGTAATCCGCTCGCTCCTCCTCCAACCGCGAGATGGGAACCGCGAAGACGTCGTCGAAGACGGTATGCGGGTCGAGCGGCGGAACCTGTTCGGACTCCTCGATCGCGCGCGCTACCCCCGCGCGGATCGATTCCCACAGCTTCTGGTCTCCGGTCTCGTCCAGCTGTCCCGTGGCGAGGAGCTCGGTCTTGAGGCGATGAAGCGGGTCACGAAGGCGCGCCTCCGCTACCTCGGCGTCCGAACGGTACCGATGAGGGTCGTCCGAGGTTGAATGCGGTCCGAGACGGTAGACCTGCGCCTCGATGAGGGTCGGTCCCTCCCCCGTGAGCGCCCGACGACGTGCTTCCCCGACAGTTCGATAGACCGCAGCGAGGTCGTTTCCGTCGACCACGAAGCCCGGGAAACCGTAGGCCTTGGCCTTCTCGGCGAGCGTGGCGCTGTGGGTCTGTCGTTCCCGCGGGAGGGAGATCGCCCACTGATTGTTCTGGCAGAAGAAGATCGTCGGGGTCCGAAAGACACCGGCGAAATTGAGCCCCGCATGGAAGTCGTTCGAGCTTGTCGCGCCGTCACCGAAGAACGCGATCGTAACGATCGGGTCGTGACGCCTCTGGGCTGCCATCGCGGATCCCACCGCATGGGTGATCTGGGTGCCGATCGGGCTAGAAGCGACTACGAAATTCTGGGCTCGGAACCCGAAGTGATTCGGCATCTGGCGACCCTTGATCTGGTCCCGTGAGTTGCCGACCAGCTGGTCGAAAATCTCCGAGAGGGGAACCCCTCGCACTAGGGCCACGGCCAGTTCGCGATAGGCCGGAAAGACCCAGTCCTCGGGGCGGAGTGCGAGGGTCGCCCCGACCTGGGCGGCTTCCTGCCCCGCCAGAGGCGCGTAGAATCCGATACGGCCCTGTCGTTGCAGGGAGAGACACCGCTCGTCCGCCACCCGGGCGGTCACCATCCAGCGGTAGGCCTCGAGTCGAGCGCTCGGGGAAAGCTCGGAGGTCTCCTCGATTCCAACAGCGCTTACCCGTGGTACAGACGTCACGTAAACCACTTTCAAACACGACTGAAGTCTCTCTTATAACGGCTAGGTTAGGCTCGGCACGAGAGCTCGGTGCACGGCGGCCCTGGGAATCGCGTCGGTAGGGCGGTCACGTCAAGGAGAGACAAGCAACTCAATCGGGTCGCCTACCCGGACCGTGCCTTCGTTGATCACCCGGGCATACCAGCCGCGCCGGTCCACCATGGTCTTCAGGAACGCAGGACCGCGCTCCAAACCCACGTATGGCAGAAGGTAGAGATTATCGCACGGAGTGCACGGCTTTGAGATTTCGAGGAGCGCTTCGCCGACGGCTACCCGTCGTCCGGGAGCAAAAGCGTTGTACGCGATACCCGATGAAACCACGTTCTCGCCAAGGTCGCCGGGACGCACCGGCCAGCCTTCGCGGTTCAGTTCCTCGATAGTCTCCCGGGGCATGAGAAGGACCGCCATCCCCTCATCGTCGCGCTTCTCCTCGTGGCGGTACCGGTTGAAGTCCCCCTCGAGCCCGCTTCGGCGGATTTGAGCCTCGGGAACCGACGGTTTGGGCAGTCCGTGCTCGCTCGGAACCTCGGGCTTGCGATGCAGGCCGGCTACCAGACCCCGAGTTGTGGAGCTCGGTGCGCGAGCTCCCGCACGGGAACCTGAACCCCGCTCCCCCGCTGATTCTGTCATCGTCGAATGACCTGGAACGCCGTGCCACGACCCGTTCCGTGCACCCTGAGGAGAAATGATGGGTATTTGTATGCCTGTTGGTCTGCCCGCCCCCTCACAGACCCCCATGTCCAGCTCTTCCTATGCCATCGAGACTCACGGGATTACCCGAAGCTTCGATAGCCGCAAGGGATTCCTTTTCCGGGAGGTCACCCACACGGAGGCACTGAAGGGGATCGACCTTGCGGTCGAACAAGGAGCGATCTTCGGCCTTCTCGGGCCGAACGGGGCAGGGAAAACCACCTTTACGAAAATTCTAGCGACGCTTCTGCTCCCCACGGCCGGCCAAGCCTTCGTCCTCGGCCATGACGTAGTACGGGAGACCGACTGGCTGAGGCCGCGCATCGGGCTCGTGCTCGGCGGAGAACGAGGGCTATACAACCGGGTCAACGGTAGGGAGAACCTCCGGTTCTTCGCGGACCTGTATGGAATCCCCCTTGCCGAACGGGAGCGGAGAATCGACGAAGTGCTCGCCCGCGTCGACCTGACGTGGGCGGCCGACCGTCGGGTCGAGGAGTACTCTCGAGGCATGAAGCAGAAACTCCATCTCGCGCGAGGAATCCTGCACCGACCCTCGATCCTTTTCCTTGACGAGCCGACAATCGGGCTCGACCCGAAGAGCGCCCGTGAGACGCGCAAACTAATCCGATCACTGGTCGCGGACGGGGTGACGATCTTCCTAACGACCCACTACATGTTCGAGGCGGAGGAGCTCTGCCCCGAACTGGCGATCCTGTCCAAGGGACGGATTGTGGCTAAGGATACGGTTGCCCGACTGCGCCACCTCGTGGGTGGCGATCGAACGATCGAGGCCGAGGGATACGGGTTTGACGACCGTGAGCTGGAGGCTCTACGGCACCTCCCCGGAGTGTCGAAGATCGTGACCGAGGAGTTCGGTCCCGTCTCGCGGCTTACGATGCGCCTACGAACCGCGGAGGTCCAGCCCGAGCGGATACTGGCCCTTCTACCGAATCACCCTGAACTTGCGGTTCGGGAGCGCCAGACCTCACTCGAAGACGTGTACCTAGACCTGGTCGAGGAAGAGGCGAGTTAGATGACCGCCCCGCCGACGTTCTCTCGTAGCCGTTCGACTTACGCCTCGCTCAGGCTCTCGGTCCTCCAGTTCCTGGCCGACCCGCAGTGGCTCGTGCCGTCCTTGATCGCCCCAGTGGTCTTCGCTCTCGTCGCGTTCGAGCTGTTCCGCGGCGCCGGACCCTACTTCCTCACCTACGCGATTCTCGGCGCCGGCATGATGAGCATGTGGGGACAGACACTCTACGGCAGCGGGTGGGCGACCGGTCAGGACCGGACCTTCGGTACACTCGAGCCCACGCTCCAGTCACCGACACCGTATCTCTACGTGATCCTCGGCCGTGTGCTCTGGAACGTCGTTTCGGGGCTCTTGGGCGGACTGATCGTCTATCTGGTTATCCTGGCAGTGGCCGGAGGGCCCCCGGCGGTTCCGAACCCGCTAGGTTTCGCCCTCCTGTTCGTCTTCGTGATGTTAACCCTCGCGAGTGTGGGTGTCATTTTCGCCGCCTTCTATGTCTACACGCGCTTCGCGGGTTTCATCCAGAACGTCGGAGAGTTTGCTTTCTACATCGGAACAGGGTGCATGTTCCCGATCGTACTGCTTCCGTTCGTCACGAACCCGATATCGCTGGCGTTTCCCCCAACCTGGGGGCTCGATGCGTTACGCTACCTTTCCATTCCCGGCTACCAAGGTCTCTCGTGGGGCTTCTGGGGGGACCTCGTGGGTGCTGTAGCCACGACCGTAGTCTACCTGTCGGTCGCAGGCCTTGTGTTCCACCGGGTCGAACGGCACGTTCTCGAGGTAGGCAATCTCGCCGAATACTGAGTTACGGAGTTTCGTCGAACCATGGCTACCCCGGTCGTCTACCGTACTTCTTTCTGGCGGACGCTCTGGACGAACGCGGTCCTAGCCCCGCGCACGAGCCTCGGGTTCATGCGAATCGACTTCGTTCTCGGAACGGTCTTTGTCATCCCGCTGACCCAGATGGTCTTCTTCGCGTACGTCGTTCAACTTGGGGGTGGCGGTGCGTCCGAGATCGCCTTCACAGTGGTCGGAAATGCCGTGGCGACTGTAACCTATTCGAGCGTATTCTCGGTGTGCCAGACGACGGACTCCGAGAAGAACGCGGGGACGATGGAGCATCTCCTGGTCTCCCCGGCGAACCGGATCGCGCTCTATCTGGGGCGAGGTCTGATCCCGATCCTGATCTCGTTCGCGACGGTCACGGTGGGTCTCAGTTATGCGGCGCTCCTGTACGGGGTATCGATCCCGGTGTCAGCTTGGCCGACGCTCGGCGTGTCAATCGTTCTCACCGCGTTCGCAATGGTGAGCTTCGGACTCCTTCTCGGAGGGATCGCGCTGTACTTGCGGACCTCGATCATCCTAGGGAACATCTTCCTGTTCATCGGGCTGCTCCTTTCCGGCGTGAACTTCCCTCTCTCATCTCTCCCGGTGCCCCTTCAGTGGGCCGGGGACGCCTTGCCGTTGACCTGGGGTTTGGCCTCCATCCGGGCCGTCCTCGCCGGAGATTCCCTCGGAACTATCTCCGTTCTCTGGGGCGCGGTCGTCCTCGCTGCGGTGGTCTCCTTCGGGACCGCGATCGGCCTATGGAATTTCTTTGAGCGCCGCGCGCTCGCCACGGGGAGCATCGTGCGATTCTGAGGACGGCGGGCCTTGCCAAACATTCAACCCTTCTCGGGTGCCACTTCGTGGGTGTGTGGACCCAGCCAATCGGACGAGGCTCTTCGGAAAGATCTCGAATTTCGCATACTAGGACAGTCTACTTCAATCGTTCGGCTTCACGTAGTCCCATGGGGCGGGGGTTCGTAGACCAGCTCTGGACCGGAGTCATTAGACGGAAGTTGACTGAGGGCTTGAATCACGATTCCGCCGACCATTCCAAGAGGAAACGCGTCTTCACCCTCTGTATTCGGGGCGGGAGTGGAATCAAGCTTACGCGGACTTCGGACCCTCAGGGTTGGGAGTGGCTTTCGAGTTAGAGACGACCCTGCTGCGGTCTGTATTCGCGGACGCACTCTTAGGACCGCGCTTCTTCGACCGACGCCACAGAACGAGCAGAACACAGACCAAGACCGTCACGATACCTGCTCCGATGAAGGCCCAGTCGTCCCGTGAGAGGGTAATGGCTCCACTCTTCGTGGTCTTCCCGGCCGTGGTGAACGACGCGGCGCCTCCCGTAATGTGTCCGGTCATGTTCCACATCTCAATGGCCACGCAATAGGTAGTATCCTCCGTCAACGCCCTGATGTCGTAGCTCGTGGCGGCTCCTCCCGCGGGCTCAACCAACGTCCACGATCCGCACGTAGTTCCTACGAGTACTGTATTGTTGATGATCAAAGAGCCATCCACAAAGTAGCCTTGCGTCCAGGCAACTGAGGCCGCGGTCTCAGTAATCGCTGAGAACGTTGGCACCGAGGGTGGAACAGCGGCGCCGAGGAGCATTTCAAACCACTGGCCATCATAGAAAACCCAGGTGTCATCGCGTCCGGGAGCACTCTCGAGGGTACCACTCAATCCACCAAACATGACTACAGTGTCATGATGCGGGTCGTAGGTTATCGCGGCTCCGAAGCGAGTGCTCGGGGATACCATCAGGCCTGAGGATATGTTGGACCACGTCCCTGCCACAAACTTCCACGTGTAGTTTCCTGTTGCGTTCAGAGACTTGTAACCGTTATCCTGCCCGCCGAAGCTGAGGATGTAGCCGTCAGAGGAATCGTTAGTCATGCTGCCTTCCCAGCGCCCCGGCGGAGTCCCATTGTCGGATGCGCTGGCGGTAATGTTCGTCCACACCCCCCCACCGAACTTCCAAGTATCGCTAAGGTGGGGACACTCCGGAGCAGAGCATGACCCATTGCCGGTCGAAGTCCCATTAACTGCACCACCATAGAGGAGAACGTACCTGTCCACGCTGTCGTAAGCCATCATGGCACCGAATCGCGCGCTCGGATGGGGCGAGTCGTACGAGGTGACGTTCCTCCAAGTGCCACCGCTGAACTCCCACGTCTCGTTGCTCGAGTGGATCGTCGGCCCCGAGCTCCCGGTATGTGCAGGCCCCCGAGAAAGTGCTCCGCCGAAGAGCAGAACGTAACCGTCCGCCGCATCGTAAGTACAGCTGTCGTATAGGAGCGGCGGCGGTGAATCGGCCTCGTTCGTAATATTGGTCCACACCCCCCCTTGGTAGGTCCATGTGTCACCCATCCATTCGTTGGGGGTCGCGATCCCGCCTCTTCCTCCGCCGAACAGCAAGACGTACCCATCCCTCCAGTCGTACGTTAGGCAAGCCCACGAGCGAGGGGGAGGCGAAACTTCGGACGAGGAAAGTCGAGCCCATGATCCGTCAGATAGTATCCAGGTGTCATTGGGGTTCGTTCCCCCCTGCAGCATGACCATGTAACCGTCCGCAGCATCGTAGGTCATACTGGAACCCCATTGTGCGCCGGGAGAGGTCTGGCCCGACAGGGGGGTTGCTCCCATCGTCTCGCAGTATGCGCCACCCTTCCCCTCGCTCGACAGGTTACACGACACACGGTTTTCGCGAGCCAGACCAGCGGCCAGTTGCGAAGGCGACGTGGTTGCGCCTATCGATTCGAGCGAAGCGCTTGGTAGTTCAGGAGACACGGAGCTCGCGGGACTCGAAAGGACTTCCAGTCCCGACACGACCATAACCACGGCCAGAATCACGGCGAGCGCCGCACGATGCGTTTGCAGCCCATCCCAGTATCCGCGGTAATCGATCATGCCCTTAGACCCATCGGAGTGCGCTACAAAATAGCAACCCAGCCAAGGACAATCTGGGGGGCTAGGCCATCTGGTCGAATTGGCGGAAGAGCCCGGCTCTAGTCAAGGGCGATGACAGTCTCAACCTGCTACGGTATTCGAGCCGGTGTGGCCCGAAGCTCTGTTTGAGGTCCATTACCCTCGGTCCAAATAGTCGCAGACAAGCCACCGGGGGGATTTGCCGTTAAGTTCCGTTCTATCCGTTCAGCAACCTGAAAGGCGAGTTAGAGAGTCCCTCCGTTGTAAAGGGTCGAAGCGGTCGAAGAGGCGGCCGGGAGACACGAATCATGCCACCGAGCGATCAGACACACCGGGGCTCGCCTGCCGAAGCAATCGGGGGCCAATGGACGGGGACCAGGGAATCTTCTCTGACCTCTTCACGCCCCTGATTTCGGAGGCGTCGGTGGAGCCCCCTCCCCGAGTTGCGACGGGGAGTTCACGGAAATGGGGGACGCGTTTCCTTTAACACGCATCAGAATCAGCATCACCCCGATTGCGACAACGATGGTCACTACCCCGAAGATGGCGTAGTCGAGAATAGAGAGGCCCGACGAGGACGAGGGAATCGGCGTAAAGCGCACCGCCACCGGTGCGGGACTTCCGCCTCTGACCGCAAAGCTGCCTCCAACCCTCTGGTAGCCGGTTGCGGAAACGGAATAGGTGTACGACCCGTTCGGTTCGTTGAACGAGAGCGTGGCCGTAGTCGAGCTGAAGGAGCGATCAAGTGTGAGGTTCACCCACCATTCCGTCCCTGCCGGAAGGTCGGCCTCAGTGAACATCACCGAATACGTGACAAGGGCGGTCGTGTGGTTTGTCCACGCCCCCGGATCTCCGATGAGCCACCAAGTATCACCGAGTGCCGTGGCGTTCACCTCGGTGCCGCTGAGTCCACCGAATAGCACCACTGCATCTACGGAAGGGCTGAATGCCATCGCTGCACCGAATCGAGGATGAGGTGCGGGGGAAACGGTGGCGTTCTTCCAGACGCCACTGGAAAAGGACCAGGTCGCATTCAGGGTGGCATTTGCTGTCTTATCCCCTGAGGTGGGGCTCGCCCAAAAGTGCTGACCGCTGAAGAGTATCAGGGAGGTCGTGGTGGGATCGTAGGTCATCTGGCCATCTATCAGCCCTTCGACAGGCGGGGTGTTGGTGGCCGTCATGATCGCGGCCGTGCGATTCATCCATCCCGACGCCGCCGTATACGACCACGTCTGGTTCATGTAGACCGTGGCGCCGGGGGCGCCCCCTCCGAATAAGAGAACGTACCTGTCTGCCGCGTCATATGTAAGAGCCTCGCTATACAGCCCCGGTGGGTGCACGGGGGTCGGGATAAGCGACCACACGGCTATGCCGGTAACGTTCAGTCCTTCAAACGCCCAAGTCTGTTCATCTCGGTTACCGGTACTGTAGGAATTGCCGTACTCGACGATATAGCCATCCGCAGGATCCCACGCCATCGAGACATAGGTGGATGAGTACGGTGCATTTGTGCCTTGGGCCACCGCCTTTGGAGTGACGTTGTGCCAACTGCCGTTCCAGGTCCACGTATCATCGTAGGTCGTGGCAGATAATCTTCCTCCGAATAGTACCAAGTACTGCTGCCCCGAGTGGTTGTAGTACGACAGTCCACCGTAGGTCCGTGCCTCCGGGCAGGTAGTGATCGTGCATATGGGCGGGGAGAGATTCGTCCAGACTCCTGCCTTGTACGTCCAAGTATCGCCAAACGTAGTGCCCTTCTCATTGATGTGCCCACTCGACCCGCTAAACAGGAGCGTGTAATCCTCAGCGGGGTCGTCCGCCATCTGCGCCCCCCATCGATCCGTAGGCGCGCTGGACGTCACCGCGGGCGCTGGCAAAGCGCCCGTTCGCGCTGACCCTCCGTCAGTAAAGTTCGATTGCGATGGTGGCGATAGGATAGAACAGAACATCCCCTGCAATAAGCTGGACACTACGAACGCCGCGATGACCATCGCGAACACGACTACAAGTCGCCCAAACCTCTCGCTCACGACCCTAGTCTCGATTGCCACAGAAAATCACGCGAAGATTCACCCTGATGCGCACTACATACGAACCCGCTAAGCCGCGGGATTTTTCGGGATGGGGGGGTGGGACACGCCGAGACGTGGGACGTTAGAAGCTGTCTGAGATAATCTCCTTTGCGTCGCCACCGGAAAAGACTGACCCTAAGCCGTCTGCACCAGAATACTTCCGCCGACCGTGGGGGGTGGCTCCGGCCTGCTTCAGCTGGCCTCATAAGAAGGGACCCCTTTCCAACGGGCCGGAAGGCACCTGACGGTTCGAAGACCAGTCAACAAATGGAAAAGTCCTTGTCCCGCGTTGGCGGTTGACGCTCGAACGTGGCGGAGTGACGAGGGATGGAGTCACGAGGGCCATTCGCCGAGTTACGACACGGCTCGGCGAGTCTCGGCCGCAGCGAGGTCTTGATCCACTCGGCACGGCCTCGGCAATCGAACGACACGAATGGGCTCGTCCGACGATAGGGTCGCGGGGGTAAGGTAGGGTCACTTCCGCCAAGTGCCTGAAATGCTCAAATGGCGGCAGATTTCCTGAGAGCAGGGCCGGTGGCTTAGTTTAGTCGCGGCAACCTGTTTCCAAAGTGGCTCGCACCCGCATGCGGGCGTGGGAGGGGACCTTAGGGAACCCCCTTGTTGGATGAGATGTATCCTCCCGCCCGATTGCTCGGCGGAGGAAAGAGCGCGCCCCTCCTTTAGCCCTTCAGACGCGCCGCCTGGCCGGGGAACTCGATGTTGAACTCGACGTGCACAAATTGACGACTGTAACCACGATCGTGGGCCCCGAGTGTCCTTGGGTCGATCAGACCCGGCTCAGATTGGCCCATGCTGAACTGGTCGCCTACCTGAATCGGTTCTCCCCTAAAGCATGTGGTCCTCGAGGCGTGTAACGTCTGGCTCTACGTCTACGAAGCGGCACAGTCTACGGGTGCCGAGGTCACGCTGGCCCACTCGTACTAGAACAGGGTGATCTCGGAGGCCAGCTTGAAGTCCGATAAGGTGGATTCGGGGGTGCTGGCGGGCCTCCTGCGCCTCGGCGCGATACCGATGTGCTCTGCAATCGACCAGGCCTCCCGCGAGCTCCGCCAGATCGTTCGCGACCAGGTCTTCTACATGCGCCAGGAGAACGAGATCAAGAGCCACGTCTGCTCCACCCTCCTGCGACCAGAATCGAGCACGAGCTCGCGATCTTGGAGTCGAAGCTCACGCCCGAGGCCCTACGCGAGTTGTATCTCCCGGAAGTCGATCGAGACCTCAACGTATTTCACGACCTCGACACGATTAGTGTTGACTTTGATCCAGCCGTCCACGGCGCGTTCCTCGCGTCGAAGGAGGCGAGGAAGCTCGAGTCGATCCCGAGTATCGGCGAGGTGACGGCGGTGACGTTGGTGGCGGAGCTGTGCCTCATCGACCGGTTCCCGAACATCGAGAAGCCCAGCTCGTATTCAGGACTGGTTCCAACGAATCACCAGTCCGGAGAGAGCTCCGACCAGGGTCACCTGAAGAGGATGTCGAACTCGATGCTGAAGTGCCTACTGATTGAGGCGTCCTAGCTCTGCGGTCACAAAGACGCGAGGAGCGAAGTGGCATACGTGACCAAGCACGTCTCTCGCCGACTAGGAAAGCAGGAAGGGACCGTCGCCGGGGGGCACAAGTTGTTAGAGACTGTTAACGCGGTCCTCAAGTGTGTGAGCCCTTACACTCCTGACCCACCGAGTCTCGGCCCGTTTTCTGGGGAGTCGTAAGACGGCTACGATCGTTAGATTGGGAGAAGCCCGGCAGAAGTCGGCGGTCGCGAACTTCATCGCGCGCGCAAAGCGTGGATAAAAGGATTCGAGATCGACAACCACGTGCGTGGAGGAATCATGTGGGTTGGAAGGGGCGGGCGGAAGGAACATAGGAGAAAACGGTCGACTCTTCCAGATAGACAGTTGGCTCATCCACAATCTGCCACGTTAGAAAGGCTTTTAGTAGGATGTAACTCACCGTCTCCCCCCGATATGGATTTGGGGCATTCGCACTCGGGTGGTCTTCAGAATGACCTGGCGCAGGATGTGGAAGCACCCACTGTTCTGGCTGACCTTGATGGTTATCGGATTCTTTGCCGTCTCGGTGTACGCGGGCATCGCAGCTTTCGATAATCTCAGCACCCACAATTCCGGTGACGCGGGGCTGATCACCCAAGCCGTAGCGTCGACTACTTTCGGCCGTCAGGCGCCGTTCTACGAATCTTACGACTGCATGTTTAAGGACCGTTGCTCGTTCATGCTTGTCCATCCGGGATTCGTTCTCGTTATGGCCACTCCGTTCTACGCCCTCGCTCCTTCGACGGTTACGCTGTTCGCTTTGCGATCCGTGTTCGTCGCGGCTGCGGCTGCCCCACTGTACTGGCTGACTCGACAGGTCACCCAGTCTCAAGCCAAGGGTGTGCTCGCCGCGGGTCTCTACCTCGTCTGGGCACCGACCTTAGCGGGGGACGCGTTCTCGCTGCACTTGGAATCCCTGCTACCGGTCGAGCTACTGACCTTGGCCGCACTGTGGCAGGCCGGCCGATATCGGTGGGGGTTGCTCGTCGCGCTAACCGCATTTCTAACGCTCGAAATCGCTCCCGTGTTCGTCTTCCTAATCGGTCTATTTTTCCTATTGCCGTTCGCAGAACGATGGGCCCGCCGCCGTTGGATACGATTTCGTCGAGGGGCCCAGCTCGGCCCGTGGGTGGACCCAAAAAAAACCACCTGGTCAGAATCGGTCCGGATGGCGTTGAAGTCCCGCGAACTGCGTTACACTCTGCTTCTCATGGGTTCTTCCGCAGTCGCCTTAGTGGTGCTCTTCACCTTCATGAATGTCTGGGGCTACTTGGCCCTCGGGGTTTCGCCACACGCGGTCCCGCCCGGCCTCAGCGGCCTCTTCTACGACGGCAGCACGGGTCCAACGCATTCCTACACCCTCGTCAGCCTTCTCCACTCGTCCCAGACAGCGTACTCGGCCGATTACTGGTTCATCCTGTATGCCTTGCTCGCCTTCATTCCGCTACTCTCGCCCCGGTCGCTTGTGATCTCAGTCCCCTGGATCGTGTGGACGTTCCGCAATGACAGTTCCCGCTTCACCCTCATTGGCCACCAGTACACCATGATCGCGGCCGTTCCTCTATTCATCGGACTAGCGTACGGCCTCCGCCGTATTCCATTCGGCAGGCCACGATCCACGACTCCGGGGCCTACGCCAACCGGGAGCTCTGTCTCCGTGTCGGTTAGCGCGATGCCCCGCCGCAGGCGCTGGCGGTCCCGGGCAGTCTCCTACTCGATGGTCTCGATCCTGGCGGTAATCGTTGTGGCCAACGTCGTCTTCTCTCCGATAGACCCACTCCTACCGGATATTGGGTACCAGCTGCCGCACGGCTTCGCCGGTTTGTACTTTCACAATCTAACCATCACGCCGGGTCTAGCTTGGGCCGAGCAATTGGTCTCCAATATTCCATGGAGTGCCACCGTCGCCGCTGAGTCTGTGCTTTTCCCGTTGGTCGCGAACTATCCGTATGCGATGGACGTAGAACCCAATATACAACCGTTCGCGGACCCACAGGAGACGGCAAATCTGCCCTTCAGTCTTCACCTGGGCCCAGAGTTCGTACTTCTCCCACTCAGCTTTTTCCCTAGCCTCAAGAGCGCTTTCAGTCAGAACCTCTCGAACCCGAACCTCTACAGACTAAGGGGATATGTTGCGTCGACGGCTATCGGCCCCCTTCTGCTCTACGAGCAAAGCTACACGGGGACGGCAGTACTTTATGGACCCCCCCTGACCGAACTGAACAGCTCTTATTGGCCGGGACACGGCCTGTTTCCCGGTCCAATCGGGAGGACTGTCAAAAGTCCTTCCGCTCCCACCGGCGAGATGGTTCGCAGCAATCCTGGGGTTACGGTCACCGGAGAGGTCTGGACTGGGCCGAGAACGTTCCTCGCCCCCGGGGGCTACACCCTTCGTGTGGAGGCTTCTGCCACCGGCTCGGGACTCAAAACGAATCCGCTACAGCCTGTCTTCGGCCTCATTGTGCGCGGATTCGGGGTCACGGTGCTGAACGAGACGTTTCTGCCATCCACGTTCGTGTCTGGGGAGTGGACGAACCTAACGGTGAACTTCACGACCTCGGTGCCCGTCCCGGAGACAGTTGTCCAAGGGTTGCTGCTCGGTCATGACGAGGCAATCTGGGCTGCCTACCTGACCGTTCAACCGAGAGCCTCCGGCTAGGCGGGAATATACACCGCTCGCTCGACCGCCTTCTGATTCCCTTGAGACCATGGAATATCCATCTACCCACACGGTTTCTGAGACATTCAGGGGTCGGACTTTCACGGAATGCACCCCTATCCAACGTGCCTGAAGGCGCCCGAGGGATTGAGACCTTGAGGTCCCGTTCGCCGAGGAATCCGATCAGCGGGAGATATGCAAGTCTCCGTCGAGATGGAGGGTGAGCCCTTCACGTGTCTGATGGTCAGGAAACGATTGACCCTGCCCCTGAATACTTGATCGATGATTGACAAGAGGGGACAGGTCGGTGGAATTCCGGGAGCTCGTCGAACATCGACCTTCGATTCGAAACTATTCAGCCGATCCCGTCGATCCGCGTGCCATTGATCGAATTCTTCACTTGGTCTCGCGGGCTCCCTCGGCGGGGAACCTGCAGACATACCGGATCTTCGTGGTCCGTTCCGTCCCGAACCGGCGGGCTCCCTCAGCCGCCGACGACGACCAGGAGTGAGCTTGTTCGGCGATTGGGTCGCATGGGCATGATGGGTCTGCTTCGCTCGAATGCCCTGAAAGGCTCAAATGGCGGCAGATTTCCTGACGGAGGGGCCCGTAGCTTAGTTTGGCTGGAGCATCCGGCTGATAACCGGAAGGTCGCCGGTTCAAATCCGGCCGGGCCCACTGTACCGCCAGAAAGTGCTCCGCACACCCTCGTCTGCTCTGCCGAGTATCCGAAAATCGGAATGGGCTGATTCTACTAAGGAATGGACCAATGTCGAGAGCGTGTGAACCTTCTCCATAGGGGAAGGCTGACATGCCAACAGAATCAAGTGCGAATCTAAACCAATCCGCTCTCTTAAGTAGCGGACCTCCGTCGAGGAGTCCTCTGCTGGGCGGAACACACGTGCCGATGAGACATGGTCCGCCGTTCCGATTTTGGCGGTCGAATAGGATGGTCGCTCTGGCAGGAGCCATCCTCCTCGCCGTTCTTTTTGTCGCATCTTCGGCCGGCGCGTACTCAGATGGACCGGGGACGACCTCCGGCTCGCGACCCGTGACTATCGATTCGGGTGCGCCGAAAGGTGCGGACTGGCCCACTTACCTCGGGAACTACAATCGAACTTCCAACAGCACGAGCGAGACCTGGCTCACCATGCGCGACGCCGGGGGGGTATCGGTCGGCTGGACCTTCACATCCGGCCATTCCCTTCCGAACGGCTCAGCCGCCGTCTACAATGCGATAGCCTCGTCCACGACGGTCTGGGACGGCATCGCGTATTTTGGGTCGTGGAACGGCTACGAGTATGCATTGAACGTCAGCACACACGAATCCATCTGGAGCACCTACCTAGGGGTGGATACCTTCGATCCGAGGTGTGGCGGTACCAACAACATTGGGATCTCGTCGGCCCCGACTGTCTATAATGGAACGTTGTATCTCGGAGGCAACAACGCCACGGGCGGAGTCGACTCGGCCTTCTATGCGCTCAACGCGACCACCGGATCGGTCGAATGGGACGTCCTCACCGGTGATATGGCAGAGGGCAACTACAGTTGGGCCAGCCCTCTCATCTACGACGGCTACGCTTACGTCGGGCTCGCCAGCAACTGCGATGGGCCCCTCGTGCCGGCCGGATTGATTCAGATCAACCTCGAGACGAATTCGACGACGCCGAATCACATCGTAGTCCACCGGTTCAACACAATGCCCATCAAGAACGGCAAGGAGCTCCTCGGGGCGAGCATCTGGTCGACTCCCTCTCTCGATACGAAGACCTACACGATCTACGTTACCACCGGAAATCCGGACGGTTCGGTGACAACCTCCCCTCCGAACTACTCGGAGTCGATCGTCGCGCTGAATGCCTCCACCCTCGCGCTCGAGTCCTCGTGGCAGATCCCGTCGAGCCAAGTGGTCTTTGATGGAGACTTTGGCGCCGGGGCGACCATCCTCCACAATGTGAAAGTGGACGGAAAATCCGAAACCCTGGTGGTCGCGGGCAACAAGGACGGCTATGTCTACGCTTGGAACGCTTCGGATGTCGGACGCGGACCCCTGTGGTCGACGCAGACCGGGATTACCGCCGTGCAGATCATCTCTCCGGCGGCCTACGGCGGTGGCCTCATCTACGTGAACACCCCCGCCGTCACGATTCATGGGATCAACGGCGCGGGAGGTATCTTCGCGCTGAATCCGAGTAACGGGTCGATTGTCTGGGCCAAGGTCCTTCCCGGAAGGGGCATCGGCGCCCCGCTCTTTGCGAACGGCGTCATCGTCACCGCGGCGGGACATTACGTGGAGGAACTCAACGCTACCACGGGCGACATGTATTCGAGAGTGGAAGCCTCGGCAAACTTCGTCTCTGCCCCATCCATTGCCGAAGGATACATCTGGGCTGGGTGCGAGAACGGAGTGGAGTACGCACTGACGGTGCCCGTAGCCTACGTGCTGACGTTCTCCGAGTTCGGGTTGCCGGCCCACACCAAGTGGGGCGTGACGCTGACTCCCAGCTCGGGACCCTCCCTTCTCCTGAACGCGACCGCACCGACGATCAAGTTTTACGAGCCGAATGGAACTTACTCCTACGCCGTGGCCCCCCTCGCGGGCTATCGCGTCTCAACGGGGTCCTACACCGGGTCGATAACCGTGAACGGCAGCAATCCGCCGGCGGTCGACGTCCACTGGAAGATCGTGAAGTACTCGGTGAAATTCTCCGAAGTTGGGTTACCTGCGGGAACGAACTGGTCGGTGACTATCGACAACCAGACGGACAAGTTGCCACATACAAGTACCTCGATCTCTTTCAGCCTGGCGAACGGCACCTACTCGTTTACCGTCACGGCGGCCGGTTACGTCGCGACGTCCGTTCCGTCGGGCTCGGTCAATGTCGACGGCGCGACCGTGAAGGTTTCCGTCACTTTCGCGCCAGAATAGACGGTTGGCATCGGCCCGCGAGGAACCGCTGGGGCCGCGTTTTTCCGCCTTTGCTTCCGAACGCAGGAAACCCGGCAGGTACCTGAGTCATTCGAACGACCATTGTGAACGCGACCATAGCGATATGGCAGTACTCCTCAATTCCTCGAATCGGCGAACCGAGCCGGGAGGTGGGAAGCCGATCTCCTTCACCGTCGGGGAGTTCTTCGCCTAAACAGGGTCGAATGTGACCGCAACGTCCACCGCCGCTCCATCCACGGCGAGCGAACCCGAAGGTTGCGAGGTCTCCGAGTACCCGCTCGACGAGACGGTGAACGCGTAGGTTCCGTTGGGGATGCTGAACGAAATCGCAGACCCCATTCCGGTTTTTACCTTACCGTCGATCGTCACCTGCCAGGCTGTCCCGGAAGGGAGGCCCATCTCCGTGAACTTCACCGTGTAGGTGACCGTCGTCCAGTGTACGGTGATAGTAGAGGGGTCGGCTCCATTCACCGTCACCTGGCCCACATACCCTCCAGGTGGGAGTCGGTAGCCCGAAATCGGTGAAATCGAGTACGTATAGCTGCCGTTCGGTTCGACGAACTCGATAGTCCCGGGGGAACTCAATAGTCGACCGTTAACGGAGGCGGACCAGGTAGTGCCCCTCGGCAACCCCGATTCTGTAAACTTAAGTGAGTATCCGGCAGTGTGATTTGTCCACTCGAGGGGTTCACCACCAAGCCACCACGTGTCGCCCAAGAATCCAATGTTGACTTGGGTTCCGGCGATTCCCCCGAAGAGTAGTAGGCTATCGTCCGAGGGATTGAATGCCATAACCGCAGCGAACCGGGGACGGGGAGACCGCGAAGGGGAACCCGTCACGTTCGTCCACTCACCCGCACGGTACGTCCACGTCACATTGAGCGTAGCGTTTGCCGTCTTATCCCCCGCTGTGGGGGTTCCCCAGAAGTGCATGCCCCCGAAGAGGACCACTGAGCCGACCGCGGGATCGTAGGCCAACTGTCCGTCGATCTCGGTTAGAGCGGGAGGAGTGTTCGTCGCCGTGAAGTTTGTTGCGCTTCGGTTGACCCAGCCTGATGCACCTGTGTAGGTCCAGGTCAGATTTTCGATGATCAGGCCGTATGGGGGCGGCCCCTGGACGGCGCCTCCAAACAGGAGAACGTACCCGTCTGCCCCGTCGTACGTCAGTCCGAAATTCCGCATTCCCGGGGGATGGATGGAGGTGGTGAGATTCTTCCACTGTGCCACCCCCTCCGAAATCCCGGTGAACGCCCAGGTCTGGTACGAGAGCGGGGAAGTGCAATTAGCAACGCAGCAGTTCGGCGTGGCGCACCCTCCGAAGAGGAGCGAATACCCGTCCGTGGGGTCCCACGTCATAGAACCCGTTCGATAGAAAGGCGGGGAGTTCACGAACGGGACCAGCGGCGTCGGGGTGACGTTATGCCAAGTGCCGTTGAAGATCCACGTGTTGCCGAAGTACCAGTGGGAAGCGGGACCGGGGGCCTCCTCGACCATAACCACATACTGTTGACCCGAACGATTGAAGTAGGCCATCTCGGGAAAGCTCTGGACTCGCGGACAGGTGGCGTAGGTGCACTGAGACGGCGTAATGTCCCTCCAAGTCCCTGACTCGTAGATCCAAGTCTCGCCGTACTTCACTCCGTTCCGTACGACACTGCCAATGGACCCACCGAACAGCAGCACGTAACCCCCCGCCGAGTCGTCCACCATCGCCGATTGGTATCCCTTAGCGGGGGCGTTCAGAGTGGGGAGGGCCGCCGAGGGCGAGCTCGCATGGGTCGAAGGCGCAGCGCTGGGAACGCTCGACGAAAGTGCCCCCACACCCAGTGCTAATCCACTAGAGGCGAGGAGGACAAAAGCGATTACAACCGCCCATCGGCCCCGGCTGCTACGATTAGGAAGAGGGCACCACGAGAGTTCCTGAACGGGCATGGGAGAAGGTCGTTAGGGTTGTTCTGATTAAGGCCTTTGGCTGAGCAAGCATTGGGGTAGAAGTGCGGACTTACGTGGCTAAGAGTGTTCGATGTGGCCTGCCGCATCGATCGCTGTCCTAAGATCTGGCAATTTCGGACTGGGATATCGAGACCCCGACCGAAAAGCAGTCGGCATCGAGGGGGCGCTCTCGCCCCGTGATGCCGTGAAATGGTTTGCCTCCGCCAGGAGAACGTTGACTTAGTGCCGTCCTTCAATGTGATGCTAAAGGTGGTCGAGAACCGAACGAACGAAGCTCGGGGGTGGACCGATATGGACCGTCCGTTTACGTCATTCTCAAACGGCTTCTCAGCAGGTCGGTCACACACCCAATCCATTCCCTCGAACTCGACCAGCTTACCGAAAAACAGCAACACGGTGAGGCCCGAACCCCGCTTGGCCTGTGTGCGGCTTTCCGTGATAATCACCGCGCAATGCTCGATTCGACCCTAGCGGACCGGCAGAACGTACCCGAAGATCGATAGATTCGGGATTGGGCTCGACGTCAGGATCAGCATCCCGACACGAAAACGCAGTATCACGAGGTCCTTCGACTTTAGGTCCTCCTCTTCGAGGAGGATCGTGGGCGATCCTGTCGACCTCGGCAGCTCATTGTAAAGCCGGCTCAGTCAGGCCAGGAATGCTGAACTGCTCATCCCGACCGGTCAGCGACCGGGGTGACGGCATCGTCAAGGACCTCTTGCGGGAGATCTCCTCTCCGCGATAAGGGAAATAGAAGGGTGGAATTGGTTACGACTCTTGTTCCCACCCAGGGGAGTGTTTGGAAGGGGTTACTCGATCTACACCGGGTTCCTTGCTATCAGAAGGTCGAACACCTCGCTATTGACTATCTGGGCTGGCACCCCTTATTCTGCCCGTTGCTGTTGACCTGGGCTATCTCGGGGACGGAGTCGTGGATGAGGATCTTCACCACTGTGCCCCCGGGCGCATTTGATGTCTTCCATCCGGTCCATGGGGTGTAGTAGTTGCAGCCCGAGTCTCCGTTACAGGTCTCGTGGAAGTACCACATGAAGCCGTCCGGAGAGCCGTAGGGGTTGGGCTGGGTGTGCGAAGTCGTCCCATAGACCTCCTCGTAGTCCGTGTAGACGTAATCACCGTAATATTGCGCCTCCTGCTCCAAGCCGTCGGGGTTCGAGGCCCCGGCCGGTGCATGCAGGGCGAAGATCTCGGTGATCGCGCCGTTGGCAGCAACCGTGTAGACCTCTTCCCATCCTCCCGAGGAGTAATCGCCGTTCGTAGCCGACGAGATCGCGAACAGGTACTCCCGACCTCCGGTCAGGGCTTCGTAGTCGGGATTGTAGACGTACGACGCCGCACAAATGCCCGTGGTGTACGAGTAAGCCAGTCCCCGCGTGCCATAGTCACCCGTGAAACCGCTCCGGTCGTAGCTCCCACCGTTGTAACGGATCTAGAGGATCACGAAGTAGAACTCGCTCGTGCTCGGAGATCCCGCGGGAACGGAGATCACTCCCAGGACTCAACTGTTGAGTTCGGCGGACCCACTGGAGACGCTACCCATGTAGTAGTAACCCCTCGTGGACGGCGGACCATCGTTCTGGTGTGCCGGAGGAAGGGACAGACGGCAAAGGGACCCTGGCTAGGCGTGGGAGGGGCCCTAGCGGTTTCCGCAATCGGTGGCCAGCTCCAAGGGCAATGACGTTGAAATCCCTCTCGACTCGGCAAACGGTCACAGTTTGTCTGTCGGAAACTAATGAATCGCTCATCGAGACATCGACAGGATGATTCGCGGTCACGTCGGGTTGAGGCGGGTCTCGACTGCGCGGCAGGGCACCTCCTCTCTCCAGGGGGCCCTGACGAGTCTGGGGCGGATGGCGACGAGTGACCCAAAATGCCGGAACACCCAAACGACTCGAGCAGGATGGAAAGTTTCGCTCGATTGACAGGAAAGAGGAAGGAAGTGGTTGAGCCTGGCCCCTCCCGTCTTCACGGGAGGGGTTTGGAATAGGTTGTTTCAACGGCCGTCACTGCTGTGCGGACACCGGTTACGCTGCTGGTTAACCGGTCACGAACCCCTTGTTGGTCATCTTGTTGATGACCGACACTTGCTCATTGACGCCCGCGTACTTGCCAATCGTGACCGAGGTTCCGCCCGGCGCGTTGGACGTGTGCCAGGCAGACCAGGGAGTCCAGGCGTTGCAGCCGGACGCTCCGTTGCAGTTCTCGTGGAAGAACCAGACGAAGCCGTAGGGAGCCTGGTACGGGTCAGGTTGGGTGTACGTGGTTGTCCCGTAGACCTCCTCGTAGTCTGTGTAGTCATAGTCTCCACAGTAGTACGCCTCCTGCTCCAACCCGTCCCCCGCCGTGGCGCCGGTAGGGGCATGTAGGCCGAAAATGAGGCTAAGTCCTCCTGTGGCCGATACCGTGTACACCTCTTCCCAGGCGCCTGACGTGTAACTTCCAGGGGCCGTGGTGATGGCGAACAGGTACTCCTGACCGGCGGTCAAGGCACCTGCGGACGCACTGTAAACGTAGCTCGCAGCGCAAGTGCCGGTGGTGTACGAATAGGCGATCTGGAAGCTACCGTAATCATTCGCGAACCCGATCTGGTCGTAGCTTCCACCGTTGTCCCAGATGGAAAGGATCACGTAGTAGAACTGGCTCGAGCTAGGAGCACCGGCGGGGATGGAAATCTCCATCATAACCCAGTTGTTGAGCACAGCGGATCCAGCATACACGCTCCCGGCATAGTAATGGCCACCCGTAGTCGGCGGAAGCGCCTGCTGGGGCACTGGAGGCGGAGTCGCCTTCCCATTGACGGTGGGGTAAGCCTGTCCCGTGGACCAGTGGAGGGCAGTCACCGCTGAACTGATTGGGCTGGCTCCCAACACAGTTTGACCACTCGGCAACGCCGCCACCGGGGCCGTGGAAGCGGCATTCAAGAACGCAGTCGGTGTTCCCGCATGCGTGGTGAGAGCGCTCGGAAGCACCATGCCCATGATTGCCACCAGCATCACGGCCATTCCCACTAGCAGCTTCGTTCGTCCCTTCATAGGATCCTCGAATTCCCAAATCCAGTCCTCTCTGTGTCTCGCATTCTTTCACTAGGGACGGTGTCCCCGGGGGCAC
>Ga0326728_10006129_pt1 | contig 32828 bp, 26 predicted proteins | sample MB3enrmetagenome_FD_207602 | JGI IMG/M metagenome (GOLD analysis project Ga0326728, IMG submission 207602) | Lab enriched peat soil microbial communities from McLean, Ithaca, NY, United States - MB31MN | ecosystem: Environmental > Terrestrial > Soil > Wetlands > Peat | place: USA: New York... | reverse complement strand
CTACCCGCAGTTGTCTCGACCGGCTCTCCAATCGCCTCACCAAAATCGCCACCGAAGCGCGCAAACTCGGCACACCCTGAGAATGGGCAGAGATTGGCCGGTTAAACGGCCTACTCGCGGAAGTGCAGCCCCTGACTCCCCAGCAGTCGGCAGTTGGCGGCGGTGTGCAATCGCTGGGATTGATCCCGCGTAACAACAAAGGGTAGAGCGAAAGGCTGGGCGCAGTTTCCAATCACACAACCCAGAAGGCCTAAACCGGGCGCCATGTAACGGATTCGGCCACATCAGGTGAGGAGTTTAGGCGTGGCATTGCGCCGCCATTCGGGGACCCAGAATCGCCGCTGCTACGGCCAAGCGCCCCGTTCCCCAAAAACCCCTTGACAATCTACGCCTAAACTGATAGCCTAGAATGGGGTGCCAGTCGGTTCGCCCGGAACCGCGAGGTTGCCGGAATTACGCTGCCACGCTGCCCGGCCACCGGAGGTGGCAGGAATGAAAAATGAAGGAACAGTCAAGAAGTCGAGGAGTCAAGAAGCTGAGGGGTCGAGAGGTCGAGATTCGAGAAGCACCACAGCCCCAGACTAGTTTCCAGGAACGGCTGCTAACTTCCCGACCCCTTAACTGCTCGACTCCTCGACTCGTGAAGGGAACAAACCGGGAATGTCGATGAAAAAAAAGGAACATGTCAAAATGTCGGGGACCGGGGTAGCGCGGACCGCCGGTTTTGCGGTCCGCGGCTTTTCTCAGGCCCATGCACAAGCCGCAGACCCCAACAGCGGGGGTCTGCGCTACAAAAACGAAGGAACAAACCGGGAATGTCAATGAAAACAAACGACCGAGGCGGAAACGAGCGCAATCCGGGAGTGTATTAGCACTCGAAGGCAGAGGGTGAACTATGAAGCGGGGTACGTTAAAGAGCGTATCGAGGGCCGACAACAGACGGCTGACGGCTGATAGCTGAGAACTGACAGCTTCCTCAGGAACAAACCGGGAATGTCGATGAAAACAAAGGAGCATGTCAAAAGATCGGAAAGCGACGTAGCGCGAACGCTCGCGTTTGCGGTCCGCGGCTTTTCTCAGGCCCATGCACGAACTGCAGACCCCAACAGCGGGGGTCTGCGCTACAAAAACGAAGGAACAAACCGGGAATATCTATGAAAACAAAAGAACGTTGCCTCTCGACTTTCGACTCTCCACTTTCGACTCTCGGAAAAGGCTGACGGCTGATAGCTGAGAGCTGATAGCTTTCTTACAGGAACAAATCGGGAATGTCTATGAAAACAAAGGAAAAAGTCAAAAAGCCGAGAGCCGAACGCGACAGCAGAGTCGAGCCGCAGTCTAGGGCGTTGTTAACTCCTCGACTTTGGACTGTCGACTCTCGACTTCTTGACTCATCTACCGCGACCCTCCTGCGACAGATTGTCCTAGCGCAGCCCGCACGTTCTTCTCCACCGTATCCATGAATGTGGGCGCGGACAATCCTTCCTGGCGAAAGACCACGCCCCCATTGCGATCGAAGATTATCAGGGTAGGGAGCGAGATGACCGCCAGAAGCCGGTCCAGTCCCTGGGCATAGGCAACTGGAGTAGTCCAGCGCTCTTGCTTGAGATAGGCCGGCACAACAGCCCGGTTCTCGTCCACGTTTATGGCCAGGAACACGGCGGCGGGTTCGCTGCGGAAGTCCTGGGTAACGCGCTCGAGCAGGCTCCCCTCCAGGCGGCAAGGACCGCACCAAGTGGCCCAGAACTCCAGCACCAGCACTTTGCCCCGGTAATCCGCAAGGGGCAGCGTCGAGCCGTCAAGGCGCTTGAGCACAAAAGCGAACGGATCCCGGACATCGGCGTTGGGCTGGCCGGAGTTCTGGAACCGTGGAGCGAGCGTGACGGCAAGCTCGTCATAGCGGGCAAGGACAAGGTCGCCCAGGCCTTTTTCGGATCGGTGCAGCGCCAAATAACAACTGCCCAACTTGCGGCGGAGTTCTTCGTGCTGCGCCGGATCGAGCCCGGGACCCGGAAAGGCGAACGCCGTGGCATACTCATCCACGGCTCGTTGAAGGTCGTTCCTCTTCACGGCCAGGTCACCCAGCCGCTCTGCAAGCTCTCGCGAGGGGTAGACGGCATAGCTCTTCTCATAGTCCGCTTCCGCCTTCTCCAAGTTGTCGGACTCGGCGTAAAGCTTGCCCCGCAACAGGCAGGCCTGGGCAAGCATGATAGCCGACGAGTCCGGGGACTTCTGCTTTCCTGCCGCGGACCGGCCCGCTTCCTGATACTGCGTCTCGGCGTGATCGACGAGACGAGTGGCGTATTGAAGGGCTTTGGCGTCGTTCGCGGCGCCGCCCTGCCGCTCGAGCACGTCCACCAGCGAAGAAAGCAGGGCGGGATCATCCGGCCTGTAGATCAGTAGTTTTCCGCCATACTCGATCGCGGTTTGAGGATCGTTGGCGCGAAAGGCAGACTTGTAAATAGCCTCGACAACCTGCTCGCGTCGCTTGCTTTCCGGAAAGCGCTCGAGAAAGCCTTCCAGGTTCTTGATCACTTCCTGGGGATTGTCTTCGGCGGAACGTACCGCGTCCTGAAGCGCCTGCGATTCCTGCATTTCCTGCGAGTCCTGCGCGGCGGCATGCACAGATTGCAGAGAAATGGCGCCAAGCATCAACATGAAAAGACAGAGACGAGCGACGAGTGACGAGTGACTGCTGACCACGCCGCCAAGAATCTGTGTTTTCCCCATCCTGCTAAATCTAAAGTGAAGCCAAGAGCAGGTCAAGGCAAATAGAGACATGCTGATATAATGTTGGTTTCCCGAGGAGCTGAAATGAGGCGAATTCGCGCTGTCTTCCTGGATGCAGGCAACACGCTGGTGTTTCCGAGGCTCGAGGTGATCATTGCGGATCTCAAAGAACATGGCCACGCGGCAACGCTCGAGGACTTCTATGCTGCCGAGCGTTTGGCGAAGCAAAAGCTGGATGATTGGTTATGGCCGCAGATCCGGGCCGGCACGGTCCCGGAGCAAATCGACTACTACTACTGGTCGGAGTACTTGCGCGAGCTCACGCGCCGGCTGGGCGCGCCGGAGAGCAAGTTGGGCGAGCTTACAGGGCGCTTGGTTGAAAGCTTCCAGAACATCCAGCTCTGGTCTCGCGTGATGCCCGACACGGCGCCCTTCCTCGAGTGGCTGTTGGACCAGGGCTATCTCCTGGGAGTGGTTTCAAATTCCGTCGGAACTCTGGAGGGCCAACTCGTTCGCTTGGACTTGGCGCGATATTTCCAGGCCATTTTGGACTCTGCTATCGTGGGCGTTCAAAAGCCACACTCCGGGATCTTTAAGCTGGCGCTTCAGCGCCTGGGCGTGGAGGGTAGGGAATCCGTATTTGTGGGCGACACTTATGCGACGGACGTGGGCGGCGCGCAACTCGCGGGATTAACCGGCGTGCTCATGGACAGTGTAGGGGCCTACCCCGACGCCGCCTGCCTGAAAGTCTCATCGCTTCCGGAACTGGCGACGATTCTCGAAAGCTTATAAAGCCGCGCCAATCGTATGACACCACCGCCCAACCCATCTGCATCAGCTAGGTAGGGGGACGGCTTGCCGTCCCCTGTAGGGTGTTTCGTTCCTCGGCCGGCGTGGGGCAAGCCCTATCCCTACGCGCGCAGGAGTGCTACCATTCTCACCGCGTGAATGGAAACTTTAGGGGGTGTGTTATGGAAGTTCTGAAACATCATCGCAAAAAAGAGGACTACAAGCTGCGTACCCACATGATTCACGGGGCCTTCGACAGCAAGAAGTGGGATTTCAACCACCACGTCGTCCCGCCGGTCTCCCATTCCACGGCGTTTCGTCTCACTTCTCTCGAGCGTGGCGCTAAGGGCTTTGTGCAATTCGCCTCCGCTGACGAAGCGATGAGCGGCCACATGCCGATCTACATTTACGATCGGCTAGATGAGCCCACGCGTGCGATGCTCGAGGAAAACCTGGCCTATGCCGAGGGCGCCGACGTCTGCGTGACTTTTGCCAGCGGTATGGCGGCAATCAGCGCGGCTTTGGGTTCGGCGCTTCGCCAGGGGAAGGAAGTTCTGGCCCACCACACGCTCTACGGCTGCACGTATAGTCTGATGACCAATTGGCTGCCGCGCTTCGGCATGCAGGCCCGGTTTGCCGACTTCCTGAAACTCGATTCCCTGCGGGATCAGATAACCGCCGCCACCCGCGTCCTCTATTTTGAGACTCCAACCAATCCCACCATGGAATTGATTGACGTTGGGGCGTTCCGCCGCCTTGCCGACGAGGTGAATGCAGGGCGCGGGGAGCTTGACCGAATTCAGGTGATCGTGGACAACACCTTCGCCACGCCCCACTGCCAGCGTCCCCTGAAACTCGGCGCCGACATCGTTGTCGAGAGCCTCACCAAGGGGCTGGGAGGGTTTGGGACAGACATGGGCGGAGCGGTGGCCGCCCCGGCGGAGTGGTACAACAAGCTGATGCTCTTTCGCAAGGACTTCGGGGGAGTGCTTTCACCGCGCGCCGCCTGGGGCATCCTGGTTTACGGGCTGCCCACGCTGGCCACTCGCATGACCAATATGCAAAAGACAGCGCAGCGCGTGGCGGAGTTTCTCTCGAAGCATCCCAAAGTGGCCAGCGTCAAGTATCCCGGCTCGGATTGCTTCCCGCAGAAAGCCTTGGCTCATCGGCAAATGGTCAGCGCGGATGGAAAGTTTGCTCCCGGCAGCATGATCTATTTCGTTCTCAAGGGAAGTGACGCGAAGCAAAGCCGCGCCGAGAAGCTGGTGGACTACCTTGCCGAGCATGCTTATTCAATCACCTTGGCCGTCAGCCTCGGTCAAATCAAGACCCTGATCGAACATCCCTTCTCTATGACCCATTCCGCGCTGCCCGACGAGCAGAAGCTCGCCTTCGGCATGCATCCCGAGGGCATTCGAGTTTCCCTCGGCCTCGAAGACTGGCACGACATCATTCGCGATTTCGAGCTTGCGCTGGAGAAGGTGTAGGCAAAAGGCAGGCAGTGGGCAGTTGGACAAACAGAAGCCGCGGACCTCGAGAGGGGAGGCCCGCGCTACCTGCCCTCTCCATTTGGGGCGAGGGATTCCCCTCGAAGCCCAAGCGGATTCAAAACTGACTGCTGTTAGCTGGCGGCTGAGAGCTGAAGGCTGACAGCTTTACTTTACTTCCCGGTCGTCATGCTCGCTTGCGTAGCGACACGCTCTTTGCGCAGCACTTCACGGTAAAAGCGCCCGGCGATTTCTGCGGCGTGGGGACCGAACATCATACGCCCGCCGCGCAGGAGGACGACGGCTACGTACTTTGGTTGTTGTTCCTGGGCGTAGGAAACGAACCAGCCCAGGCGCGCTCCGTCTTCGCTGCACGTTCCCGTCTTTCCGTAGATCTGCAATTCAGGGTCGTAAGCTGAGCGGGCTGTTCCGTAAAGGACTGCGGCCTCCAGGCCCGCCTTGACCTGCGGCAAGTACTGGACCAGATCATCCAACTGGCGCCGAATTCTGGGCTCGAATTGGGAGAGTTCATCGGCGGTGCGTGGGTACTGTAATTCGTAGAGCGTGCCACCATTGGCGACGGCTGAAATCACAGCGGCCATCTGCAGGGGCGTGACTTCCATGTCCATTCCGTAATAAGCCAGATAACCCACGCCGCCTTCCTTGGGGGCGGTGGCGGGAAATCGCCCCGGTGATTCTCCAGGAATGTCATCGCTGGTCTTTTCGCCCAGGCTGAACTCGTGCGCGTACTGGGCCAATCGCGAGAATCCCAACATCTCACCCAATTTGTGGAAGAATATGTTATTAGAGCGGGCCAGCGCCTCAGTCAGGTCCATGCGTTGGCGGCTGCCGACGTAAAGCTTGGTGGTTGGGGTGATAATGCCTTCCCGCAGGGCGGCCAATGCCACCACAGGTTTAAAGGTCGAGCAAGGTGTAAAGCCGCTGGAAAGCGCCAGCTTTTGATTCACGATGGAGAGAACACGCCCATTGTTCGGATTGACGATCACTATGCTGCCGTTCCAGTTTCCTAATGCTGTGAGGGCCGCTTGGCGCACGGCAGGATCGTCGCCGACCGGATTGTCGTCCGCCGCAGGATCGCTAAACGAGCTGTAACGGTAAGAACCGTTACCACGCAGGCGGCGCCGGCTGTGCCTCCGGCTGGCGGACATTCGCACTAGAGAGCTTTGTCTCTGTCTCTTGGCGGTGCGGAGCTTTGAAGTTGAAGGGTTGTTGGAGGAGGAACGCGCAACTGGGGGCGTCGTCGATGTCGTCGTCCCCGAGTAAGGTGCGGTCCCAGAGTAGGTATTCATCCCGAGCAGGCAAAAAATGGCCACGGCCAGAATGGCTAGTCTTTTAGACAAGGTTGTAATCAAGACCTCCTTGGTTTGGGTCGAGTTGGTTCCGCTCCCACGCCGGAGCTGGCGACTGCCGGTGGGGAGAAAATTCGCTTCGCTGGTAGCGCAGACTTGCTTTTCAGATCTGCAACTCTGCCGCGGGTTTCCCCTCCAAAGCAACATACCTTGAAAAGCAGGCGCTCGCTACTCACGTTAATCTCTTTCGTACGGGACTTTCACTGAGAAAAAACCGCCGGCCAAATAGTTACGAGCCGGCATCATGCCAAGCCCCCTGCCTGCACGCTTACTTCTTGCCTTTCGCGGCAGCGGCTTCGACCGCCGCAGCCGCATCATGCGGCGCCGGCAGGTTTAGCGCTTTGCGGACTTCCATGTCCAGTTTCTTGCGGACGTCCGGGTTATCGCGCAAGAACTGCTTAGCGTTCTCGCGGCCCTGCCCGATGCGCTCACCCCCGTAGGAGAACCATGCCCCACTTTTCTCGAGGATGTTACGCTCGGCGGCCACGTCGATCAGGTCGCCTTCCTTGGAAATCCCCTCACCATATAGAATATCAAATTCTGCCTCTCGAAAGGGAGCGGCAATTTTATTCTTGACGATTTTTACCTTAGTTCTGTTGCCTACGACACGCTCACCATCCTTGATCGAGGCAATACGGCGGATGTCCACGCGTACGGAAGCATAGAACTTCAAGGCCCGGCCACCGGTGGTCGTCTCCGGGTTCCCAAACATAACCCCGATCTTCTCCCGGATCTGGTTAATGAATATCAGGCAGGTTTTGGATTTGGAGACGATGCCGGCAAGCTTTCTGAGGGCTTGGGACATCAACCGCGCCTGGAGACCCGGTAGGGAGTCGCCCATATCACCATCCAGCTCCGCCTTGGGAACAAGCGCCGCCACAGAATCCACTACCAGAACGTCAATCGCATTGGAGCGAACCAGGGCTTCGGCGATTTCCAGCGCCTGCTCACCATAATCCGGCTGCGAAACCAGCAGGTTGTCCACATCCACGCCCAACCTTTTGGCGTAAGGGGCATCCAGGGCGTGCTCGGCGTCCACGAAGGCGGCCATTCCGCCGCGCTGTTGAGCCTGCGCCACCACGTGCAACGCGATGGTCGTCTTGCCGCTGGACTCCGGCCCAAAGATTTCGACCACCCTTCCCCGCGGCATGCCGCCCACTCCCAGCGCCGTATCAAAGGAGACCGACCCGGTTGGGATTACCTCCACGGGGACAAAGGCGTCCTTCGATCCCAGGCGCATGATCGAACCTTTGCCAAATTGCTTCTCAATCTGCGTCAACGCCAGTTCGATCGCCTTGCCTTTCTCGCTTTGCTCTCCAGGCATGTGGATATCCTTCTCTATTGTAGATTCTTCTGATTAAGATGCGTTCCGCCAGTCTTCGATCGCAAACACCCTCCTGGCCAACCCTCCATCGTATCATCTTCACTTAGGGTACTCATAGAACCCTCGCTTTGTCTTCCGGCCGAGCCGTCCGGCGGCCACCATTTTTTCAAGCAAGGGGCAGGGGCGGTACTTGGAATCGCGGAAACCCTCGTACAGGACTTTCATGATGTCCAGGCAGACGTCCAAGCCGATCAGGTCGGCGAGCTCGAGCGGCCCCATGGGGTGGTTCATTCCAAGCTTCATCACGTCATCAATCCCCTTGGCGTCTGCAACGCTTTCCATCAAGCAGTAAACGGCTTCATTAATCATGGGCATCAGGAGGCGATTCGAGACAAACCCCGGACCGTCATTCACACGCACCGGCGTCTTGCCCGCTGAAGTGGCGAGGCGTTCGGCCGCTTCGATTGTCTCCTGCGAAGTGGCCAAGCCGGGAACGACCTCGACCAGCTTCATTACCGGCACGGGATTGAAAAAGTGCAGACCCACGAAGCGGTCCGGGCGGCCGGTCGTGGCCGCGAGGCGCGTGATGGAAATGGAGGAAGTGTTGGAGGCGACGATGACTTCCGGCCGGCAATAGGGCTCGATGGCGCGGATCGCGCCTGCCTTCACCTCGAAATTCTCGGTCACCGCCTCGACGATGAAATCCGTCCCTCCCAGGTCTGAGACCCGTGTCGTGGTCTTCAGGCGGCGGAGCGCCTGCTCGCGTTCTTCAGCCGTCAGACGATTCTTCTCGACATCCCGGTTCAAGCCCTTGCCAATTCTACTCGCGCCTGCCTCGAGAAACTCCTGCGAGAGATCGTGAAGATATACCGTGTAGCCGCTTCGGATCAGTATTTGGGCGATCCCGTGGCCCATGGTTCCCGCGCCCAATACACCCACAGTTTTCGTTTCCAATTTATGCTCCGCATCTAACCGCGTTCGACCTTGCGCATAATGAGTCACTTCTTAAAGAAAAGTCAAGGTGCGAAAGTACCATTTTCGGTGGTGTGTCAATTTCGTCTAGCGGCGGCTTTGCGCCGCGCTAGGGCGAGGTAAACTCGCCGCTGCCAGCAGACAAAGCCCCTACTCCATTCTCAAATGGCTTGACACGGGTTGCGGGTTAAGGGGAAATAGTCGAAACTACTGTAGGTGGGGGAGTGACATGGTCGCCTGGGTCTTGGTATTTCACTTTATCGGACTGGTTTTCTGGATCGGCAGCTTACTGGCCGTAACGCACGTCCTGGCCGTCCATTCTGAAGAATCTTCCACGGAAGCCCGCGCGGCGCTGGGGCGATTGGAGATGAAGCTTTTCAAGGGTTTTGCTCATCCCGGGGCGGCATTGATGGTGGTTACAGGAGTAATCCTGATCGGTGAAAACCCTCATTACTTGCGCGAGTATTGGCTACACGCAAAGTTGCTGCTTGTGGCAGTCATGATCGTGCTGGATTTGAGAGTCTATTTTCGCGCCACCGCGCACTTGGCGGGAAGAGCAGAACTGCGGCGTCGTGAATGCATGGCCTTGCACGGCGCAATTGCGTTGGTGTTTTTCGGCATTCTGATACTCGTAATACTCAAGCCCTTTGGCGCGGGGGGCTCGCCCCGCCTGCGGTCCGCGTCGCGTTTTAGTGCAGAGGCGGCCTTGCGCCGCCATTGGGCGAGGTAAACTCGCCGCTCCATGGGGAGGAACACTTGATGAAGATCACGGTAAACAAGAACGGCTCACTTCGGGTGGAAGGGGAATTCACAATCTACGACGCGGAGGGGGGAGCATTCGACTTAGCGGGGCGGACCTCAATCTCGCTTTGCCGTTGCGGCCATTCGGGGAATAAACCCTTTTGCGACGGAACTCACAGGCAGATCGAATTCCAATCGGAAGTAAAAGCCCAGGCGCTTCCGCCGCCTGCCCCGAAGCTACCGGCGGCCTAACTGATTGACGACTGTTGATTGTCGATTTCCGATTCACAATCGCCAATTCCCGGAGAATCCCATGGGCGTAATCGCGTGGCTCTTGGCCATTCTGCTGTCGGTCGGAAGTGGACTCCAGGGTCAAATCACGACTTCCCGTCGGCCGCAACTCCTGATAGAGGCGCAGCAACTCGCGCAGGCGCTTCCAAGTCCGCAGTTGCGTATTTTGGATGCTCGGCCGCAAGCGGAGTATCAGCTCGGGCATCTGCCCGGAGCGGTGAACCTTCCGGCTCTCGAAACCGATGACCTGGACGCGAACCGTCGCGGGCTCCCAATGCCTTCGGACCGGGCTGAGCGCCTCTTTCGGGAGGCGGGAATCAGCTCCAAGTCGCAGGTTGTCATATATGACGACCAAGGCAACCGATTCGCCGCCCGCGTGTTCTATGTTCTAGATTTCTTCGGACATTCGCAGGTGCAAATCTTAAACGGTGGTTTGAAGAAGTGGCAAAGGGAAAGACTGCCTCTTACCACAGAGTGTCCTCGCGTCGCCGCTGGTGACTTCAAGCCACACGCGAACTCAGCCCTCATTGCCACCTCCGAGTGGGTGGACACGCACCTAAACGATCCCCGCGTCAAGCTGGTGGATGCCAGATCGGCGGCGGAATTCACCGGAGAGACTGTCCAGGGCTCGCGCGGCGGCCATATCCCAGGCGCCATCAACCTCGAGTGGACACGGGTGATTGATTCCGGCGAGATTAAAGCCTTTCTGGATGCGCCGTCGCTCGCCAAGCTCTTCTCCGATGCCCAAGTTTCCCCGGCCCAGGATGTCGTGACTTACTGCCAAGTCGGGATCCGGGCTGCCGAGGTCTATTTTGCGTTGCGCTTGGTTGGTTACGAGCGGGTCCGCGTGTACGACGGATCCTGGGAGGACTGGAGTGGCCGAGCTGATTTGCCAGTGGAAAAATAGTGTAGTTCGTATGTGGATACCGACCCTGCCACTTCGTTGACTAGACTTGGAGCGTGTGTTACGGTAGCGCATGATTTATTATTGGTGCAGGGGCGCGGAGCGTACGAATGGCTTTTAACAAAGCCAAGGTGCTGCAAGAGGCCGACTACCTCGCCAGCCAAGGCAAAATCAGTCAGGCGATCAACCGATACTTCAACATCTTCGAGAAGGACCCCTCCGAACTAATCCTGCTGAATACGATTGGCGACCTTTATGTTCGCGACCGGAATGTCGCCGAAGGTCTAAAACAGTTTTACAGGCTCGCCGAAGCCTACGTCCAGGGCGGACACACTCTCAAGGCCATTGCTATTTATAAGAAGATCTCCAAACTGGAGCCGGACTCGGTCGGGCCTTTGCTGAAAGTTTGCGAACTCTACCAGGCACAGGCGCTGGTGCGCGAGGCCCGCGAGATCTATTACCAGGTCGCGGAATTCTACAAGAAGAAAAACCAGAATGACAAAGCGCTGGAAACCCTGCGCAAAGTTGTGCAGGTCGATGTCGAGAACGCCACCGCGAGGGCGCGGCTCGCCGCGTTTTGCGAAGAGATCGGGCGTAGGGATGAAGCCCTGAAAGTCCACCTGGAAACCGCCGAGCTTGCGCTGCGCCGACAAGACACAGAGGTTGCCGAGCTGGCTCTGAAGAAAGCGCAGGTATTGAATTCGGACGACCCGGGAATATATTTGCTCAGGGCCCGTCTGGCCTTAGTCCTGAAGCACCCGGAGGAAGTCGAGGCGATCCTGAGCGGCGCCCCCGGATTGAAGGAAGATCCCGCCAGGCATTTGCTCTTGATCGAGTCCCTGGTCGCCACGCGGCAATTCGAACGAGCGGAAACGCTGGCACTGGACCGCTTTCGCGCCGCGCCGTTGGACTTCTCGGCACTTGCTTGCTTGGTGTCCGCGTGTGTTGGGGAAGGGCAGCTTGATGCGTCATCCAGAGCCTTGTCCGCGGTAGCCGGCGAACTTATTGAGCTAGGGAACACGGGCCCTTTGCTGGAGTCGCTGCGCCTGATCCGAAGCAAATCTCCGCAGCACCTTCCCACCCTCGAACTGATCTTGAGGATTTGCGACAAGAACGGAGACGCCGACTCGCTTGCGGAAATTCTGGAGGCGCTGGGTCAAGCTTATTTTGAGTGTGGGCAATTCGAGAAGGCCGAGCAGTCATTCCAAAAGCTCGTCGAGCGCGAACCTGACAACGAACGTTACCAGGCTTTGCTAGGGCAGGTCCCCCGGAACGAACCCGGGGGATTCGTCGATGCCCCCATTGCCAGTCCATCCTCCTCCTCCGCGCCTACTCCTGAAGAAGTGCCGTCTCCGTCTGCCTTGACGTTGGGCGTTGACGACCGGGCAACGGTGGTTAAGGAGGCGCTCGAGAACAGCGAGCTTTATGCGCGTTTCCATTTGCTGAGCCGGGCGGTGGCGGAGCTCGAGAGGGTTTTGGAAGTTTATCCCGACGAGACCGAGATCCACAAACGCTTGGTCGGGTTGTGCTGGAAGGACCTACCTGAACGAGCCGAGCAGGCGGCGCAGGCACTGGCGAAGATCTATGCGCAGCAGGGCGATGCCGAGGGGGCCAAGCGAATTGCGCAAATGGTTGCCGGGCCAGCAGGTGTAACCGCAGTGGAGGAGTTGCCCGCTGAGCCACGCGGCGAGGCCGCGAGGCTGGAACCATTACCGTCCCCTCAGGAACAGCCCCCGGCTGCCGCTGCCGAGGAGATAGACCTCGCTTTCGAAGCTTTGCTCACACCGGTCCAACATGAGGTGGAGGAACCCTTGGATCCCTCCCTTCCGCTCGCCTCTCCAGCGCCGCCGTCGGATATTTTGGAGTCGCCCCTCGAACCTGTTGCGCTCGAACTATCCCTTTTCCCGTCTGCGTCCTCCTCTGCAGTTCAGGAGATCGACCTTTCGCAGGATTTGGAATCTTTTCTAGCTCAGATGGCCAAAGGAATCCCGGTCTCGGAATCTCCTCCGCAGGCCGCCTCCTTCAACTATGATGACAGCCGCACCGAGATCAACTTCTATCTCGAGCACGGGTTCTTTGAGGAAGCGCACGCGGCCGTCAGGGAATTGGAGAGGACGCTGCCTGGCGATCCCAGAATCGCGGAACTCCGAGTTCTTGTGGACGCGCCTACGGGTGCGCCGGCGATCATAGCCGGGGAGAAGCAGACGGCGGACGCACTGGAAACTGCCTTCGTGAAGGACATCGCTCCGCCTGTGCCTCTTTCTGCACCCACGGCAGGGCCAGGGCTTGCAGGCGAGGAAGCGACTCCCGCCGAGCCGGCCCTCGGCGTGAGCGTCGAGACATCGGCCGACCTTCCAGGGGACTTTGCGGAGGGGTTTGAGTCCGCGATGGAGAGGTTGGAAGGGCCCACAGTTCCTCTAGCGCCTGCTCCAGGGCCCGCCGCGAAAGTTGTCGTGCCCACGCCGTCACTGGACTCTCCGCCGAGTGAGCAACGAGCGGAAGCAGGTGAACCTCCCGTTTCCGAACCTGACCTCGAGGCCCATTACAACTTGGGTGTGGCCTATTGGGAGATGAACCGCCTGGACGAAGCGATAGGCGAATTTCAAAAAGTGGTGAAAGGCGCCGAAATCAAGCGTCTCCCGCCAAACTACATGCAGGCATGTAATCTGCTTGCCACTTGCCTCATGGGCAAGAGCATGGCTTCGCTTGCCGTCAAGTGGTATTGCCGAGCGTTGGAGACGCCCAATCTGGACGAAGCCGCTTGGCTCGCTCTCCATTATGATCTTGGCGTCGCCTACGAGCGGGCAGGTGATCTGTCGCGCGCATGGGAGAACTTCGCCGAGGTTTACGGCCACAACGCCGGTTTTCGGGATATCGCCGAGAAGGTCCGCACTTTTCAGCAGAAAGGCTCATAAGGCTCACGTTACCTGTCATTCCCAAGACATGCGCAAACTGTTGACCATAATTTACATCGTATTTTGTCTGGAGCTGGGGATTTTCCTCTTCATCCTTCCCTGGGCGCCGTATTGGAGTAAGAACTATTTCATTGACCATTACTCGCTGCTTGCGGGACTCTCGCGCAACTACTTCCTCCGGGGCGCGATTTCAGGCCTGGGATTGGCTGATATTTGGCTAGCAGTACATGAGATCTGGGAACTCCTCCACCCTCCTCGAATCTCTGATCCACCCACAACCAAATGAAGAGTCTTCTCCTCTGCTACATTACCGACCGCCGCCAGTTGGGGCCGGGATCCCTCGCATCTGTGATTCGCCAGACGCTGCGCGCAGGCATCGACATGGTGCAAATTCGAGAGAAGGATCTCGCGACCCGGGAATTGACAGCCCTTGTGGAAGAAGCCGTGAGCGCCGCGAGGGAACTTCCATCTGTGGCGCAGGCGTCTCATGTCCCGAGCCTGCGTGACGGGCATCCCTTCGCTCCGCTTAGGAAAGGCTGCGGACCCCAAGACTGGCGGTCCTCGCCACGCACCCACGCCTACGTGCTGGTAAATGACCGTCTGGACGTGGCCTTGGGGGCGGGAGCAGACGGGGTGCATCTGGGGGTTCATTCAATGCCCGTACAGGTCGTGCGCCAAGTGGCGCCTCGCCCTTTCCTTCTCGGGGCCTCCTGCCACTCGCTGCGCGAGGCCATGGCCGCCGAATCTAGCGGAGCGGATTACCTGGTGCTGGGACCGATCTTCGAAACGCCTTCCAAACTCGCTTACGGGCCGCCGCTGGGTTTGGAGGAACTGCGGAACGTAGCTTCACAAATAAGAATACCAGTCCTGGCGCTGGGTGGAATCACTGTGGAGCGCGTCCGGCCTTGTCTGGAAGCGGGAGCGTCCGGTATCGCCGGAATCCGCATCTTCCAGGATTGCGAGTCCATCGAAGAACGGGTGCGCGCATTGCGCGCGCAGTTGGAATAGTCGAGGAGTCGAGAGGCCGAGGAGTCTAGAGTCGAGAGTCGAAACGCCCTTATCACTCCCCCATCCACGCTCCAAACGGCTTCAGCCTTTCAACATTGTCGCACACGGCTTTGATGGCGGCGGTGATGGGCACGGCCAGGATCAGCCCGAACCCACCCCACAACCAGGCCCAGAACATCATGCCGATGGTGACCGCCAGTGCATTCAGGTTCAGACGGTGTCCCACAAGCTTCGGAGTCAGGATATTCACGGCAATGAAATGTGCGCCGGCAACCGTGGCCGCCAATATGAGAAAAGGCTGAACCGAGTCGTACTGCAAGAGGGCGACCATTAAAGGCGGAACCAGCGCCAGGGCCACTCCGATATAAGGGATAAGGCCCACTATCGCCGCCAGGAGTCCCAACACGAGGGCGTATTGAAGATGGAGGGCCGCAAAAACCAGGCAAATCGGAACCGCCGTAATTAGAGCCACCAGCACGTTTCCGAGCGCAAACTGGCGAAGCATGGTGCCGATGTAGTGGATGACGTCCTCTGCCTGCTGCCGCTTATCGCGGGGGAAAAGGTTTAGCGTGGCCGCCCACAAGTGGTCCTTGGAGTTGAGCATGAAGAAAACGAGGAAGGGAATGAACATCACCGTGACGGTGAAGGCGTAAACCGACCCCATGCCGCGGAGCAAAAACTGCGCCCAGGGGGATTCCTGCTGAAGGCGCACGGTAGGCAGGTTGCTGTCCGAGCCGGCAGGCATGATGTTGCGCGTGCTCTGCTGAAAGCTTTGGGCAGCCACATCCAGATGTGCGGTGATTTGCCGGAGCTTGGCCGCCAGCTTGGGGGCATTATCGACGAAGTCCGCCGCGCGGCCATAAACCCCGTAGACCGCCAGATAGCTGACGGCGAGCATCAGCAGCACCATGATCAGCGAGCTCAGCCAGCGCGGCAACCGCAACCGTTCCAAAAAGCCAGTGCCGGGCTCCAGCACGGCGGCGATGAGGATGGAGAAAATCAAAGTGATGACAACGGAGCTGGCATAGTAAATGCACCCGCAAAGCACCGCGAGGGCGATGATCTTGGCGCTGAGCGTGGCCCCCTCGCGAGCAGTCTCGGCTTTGGTCTCCGGCATTAGAGTGCTCCCCACGTGATTCTAGCCTGTCAGGCAATAGAATGCCAGAGAGCGTTTTTTCTTGACAGGCCGGACACCTTTGCGGTATAAGAAAGTATATTTATGCACTGAATGCATAAATATTCTATGCCAGGAATGCGGGGCTTGGAAGACGTTGGATGGAACTGTTAAAACTGAAATTGACCTCCGGGCGCTGGGCGCGGAAAAGGCAAAGGCCGCGGACGGCAAGAGCAGGTCGGCGCCGACTGTGCGCGCGACTGTGCTCGGCGCCAGCGGCTACGTGGGGCGCGAGCTTTTGACCATCCTGGCGCGTCACCCTCAAGCCGCCGTTGCACGCCTGATTTCCTCCCCGCTGGACGGCAAACAGCCCTACCCCATCGAGCAGGTCCATCCCGCGCTGCGCGGGCGCTTCGCGGTTCCTTGCCTGCCCCTGGACCTCGAGCGGCTGGCTGGCTCGGAAGTGCCGGCGGCCGTAGCGGCCTCCGAGGTCGACGTGGTGTTTCTCGCCACGCCGCACGAAACTTCCCGCGATATCGTGCCCATATTGTTGGACTCAGGCTTGCGCGTCATCGACTTGAGCGGGGCCTTCCGCCTCAAGGACTCTGCCGCCTACCCGCGCTGGTACGGTTTTGAGCACCGCACTTTGCAGGCGCTTGCCCAGGCAGTCTATGGCCTGCCCGAACTTGGCCAAGCAGCCATTGCGCAGGCTAAACTGCTTTCCAATCCAGGCTGTTACGCCACCTCCGTAATTCTGGCTCTCGCCCCGCTCCTGAGGTCCGCCTGGGTGGAAGTGGCGGCTGGCATCATTTCGGACTCGAAATCCGGCGCCAGCGGCGCCGGACGGACTCCCAGCGGGAAACTTCACTTTCCGGAGGTCAACGAGAATTGCCGGGCTTACGGTATTTTCACTCATCGGCACGTCCCGGAGATGCTGCAAGCCTTGGAAATTGGCGAAAACGACTTCATTTTCACTCCTCACCTGTTGCCGATCACGCGCGGTATTCTGAGTACTGTTTACGTGCGCCTCAACGCGCGCCGGACCCGCGACCAGGTGGTTCGACTTTACAGTCAGTTTTACGCGCCTTCACCTCTGGTGCGGGTTTATGAAGCGGGAGCACTGCCTGAAATCCAGGCGGTGGCCAACACGCAGTATGCGGACCTTGGTTTCGCGCTGGATGAGGGTACGCGGCGTCTCATCGTTGTCTCTGCCCTCGACAACCTCGGCAAAGGCGCGGCCGGACAAGCAGTTCAGAACATGAACATCATGTTCGGATTGCCGCAGGAATTGGGCCTGGTATGAAGTTAGTGATCAAAATCGGCGGACAAGCGGCGGAGGACGCCAAGGGACGGAGGAGGCTGGCTCGGCAGATTGTGGAACTGCGGCGCGCCGGGCACTCTGTGGTGGTTGTCCACGGCGGCGGCCGAGCGCTCACCCGGACCCTCGAGCGCTTGGGTATCGCCACGGAATTCCACCAGGGGCTGCGCGTAACCGACGCCGCTACGCGCGACGTTGCCCTGATGGTTCTGGCGGGCATGGTTAATAAGCAGTGGGTGGCGGAGTTGGCAGCGCTCGGCCAGCCGGCCCTGGGAATTTCCGGCGGCGACGCAGGGTTGGTCCAAGCAAAGAAGCTGTCGTTCGGGTCGAACGGCCAGAAGAAAGATCTGGGTTACGTCGGGCGGCCCCGCAAAATCCGGACCGCCGTTCTCGAGATGGCCTTACGGGAAGGCCTTGTTCCGGTGGTCGCAAGCCTGGGGCTGGGGGCTCGGGGAGAATTCCTGAACATCAATGCCGATGACTTGGCGGCGGCTCTTGCCATGGCTCTCCGGGCCGACCGGCTCTTTTACCTTACTGAATCGGGCGGAGTCTGGGACACAGAGCGGCGCTTGCTGCCTCTGGTGAAGCTGGGCGAGATTCCCAACCTGATCAGGAAGGGCGTGGTGCGTGACGGCATGATTCCAAAACTCCTTTCCTGCTCGCGCCTGCTGCGCAAGAATGTGGGAGAAGTTGACATCCTCCCCGCCGATGGATCGCGGGCCCTTCTACGCGCCGTGGAGAACGGGGAGCACGGCGGAACCCGGATTGTGAAAAGCGCATGAAATTCGACGAGATTGCACAGCTCGAGAAGCAGTTCCTTATCCCCACTTACGACCGTTTGCCAATCCTGGCGGTGCGGGGCGAGGGCTGCTATCTCTACGACGATCGGGGCAGGAAGTATCTTGATTTCCTGGGCGGGCTTGCCGTCAATTCTCTCGGCTACGCGCATCCCGAAATCCTCGCGGTTCTTCGCGACCAAGCCGAGACGCTCCTGCACACTTCCAACTTGATTTACCACCCTTACCAGGCGCCGCTCGCCAAGAAACTCACCTCGTTGTCAGGAATGGATCGGGCCTTCTTTGCCAACTCCGGCGCGGAAGCCATTGAGGGAACTCTGAAGCTGGTTCGTGCCTACGCGCGCAGCCGCCAGGAATCTTCGCTGCGAGACGAAGTCCTGGCGATCGAGAACTCCTTTCATGGAAGAACTTTTGGGGCGCTCGCCGCGACTTGGCCCGAAAAGTATCGCAAGCCGTTTGAGCCCTTGGTTCCGGGCATCCGGTTCGTCCGGCTGAATGACTCCGGGCACTTACGCGAAAGCTTCACACCGCGCGTGGGAGCGGTGCTGCTGGAAGTGATCCAAGGTGAGGGCGGGGTGGTGGAGCTCAACCAGGAATTCCTCGAGACGGCGGCGGAGCTTTGCCGGGCACACGGCGCCCTGTTGATTTGTGATGAAATCCAGTGCGGCCTGGGACGCACCGGGCGCTTCTTTGCGTTTTCCAAGTTCGGACTTCGGCCCGATATCGTGGTAGTGGCCAAGCCCCTGGCAGCGGGTCTGCCCCTGGCCGCAATCCTGGCTCGCGAAGAAGTGGCGCAGGCTTTCTCCCCCGGCATGCACGGCACGACGTTTGGTGGCGGGCCGCTCCAATGTCGACTGGCGCTGAAAGTTCTCGAAATCCTCGAGCGCCCCGGATTCCTCGAGCAGGTTCGCGAGGTCGGCGCCTATTTCCGGGCACATCTCGAGGCCCTCCGGGGCGAATTCCCGGTAGTTGAGGAAGTGCGCGGTGATGGCTTGATGCTGGCTGCCCAACTCTCCGTTCCCGGAAAGAACGTGGTCCGGCAGGCGCTGGAAGCAGGAGTGATTTTCAATTGCACCCAAGAAAAGGTGCTGCGCTTCCTCCCGCCGCTGATCATCGAGCGCCACCACGTGGACGAACTTGTTGGAGTGCTAAAGCCGATTCTGGCGACGCTCGAGCCCGCGGAAGCTCGTAGCGCCGGGTGAGGCGGGGCGCGGCGAGCGCCACTCGAACGCGCAGTCCGATTATTTCGGGAACACCAGTTGGGCAAGGAAGTGACTATGAGCTCGAGCCTGAGTATGGTGGAAAAACAAGAGAAACTAAGCGTGAGCGATTTGCTGGCGGACACTGACCTGTCGCCGCGCGACCTGAGCCTGATCTTCGAGTTGGCGGGACGCGTCAAGGCTTCGCCTCGAGCCTATGCCCAGGCGCTTTTAGGCAAGCAACTGGCGCTCATCTTCGAAAAGCCCTCCCTGCGCACCCGTGTTACTTTCGAAGTGGGAATGACGAGCATGGGCGGCTTTGGCGTTTACCTGGATCACGCCAAGCCGCGGCTGGGTGAACGCGAAGCGGTGAAGGACATTGGCCGTAATCTCGAACGCTGGGTAGATGGGATTGTGGCCCGCACCTTCTCGCATGAGTCGGTGCTGGAATTGGCGCACAACTCCTCGATTCCCGTTGTGAACGCGCTTACCGACCTCTTCCATCCCTGCCAGGCTCTGGCCGATCTCTTTACCCTGCGGGAGAAGTTCGGGACACTTGCCGGGCTGAAACTGGCCTTCGTAGGCGACGGAAACAATGTGTGTCATTCCCTGATGATCACCGGCGCGAAGCTGGGCGTCTCGGTGCGCGTGGCCACGCCTCCCGGCTACGAGCCCAAGCCCGAAATTGTCGGCGAGGCGAAAGCGCTGGCCGCAGCGATGGGGGCGACGATCGAGCTTTTCAATAACCCAGTCGAGGCCGTGGCGGGCGTGCAGGCGATTTACACCGACGTCTGGGCGAGTATGGGCCAGGAGCACGCCGTGCACCTGCGCGAGCAGGTCTTCGCGCCTTATCGCGTTACGGAAGACTTGATGGCCACTGCCGACGGTTCGGCGGTGTTTATGCATTGCCTGCCGGCGCATCGCGGCCATGAGGTTGCCAACGAGGTCATTGATTCCCCGCGCTCGGTGGTCTTCGATCAGGCGGAAAACCGCCTGCACGTTCAAAAGGCCCTGTTGATTCTGCTTATGCAGGATACGCGCGGTTAGCTGCTGGACCTTGGATCTGGAATCTCGCAGTTGGAGAAGAGCCGTGGCTAAAGGTCGGAATAGATCGATCGTCCAGCCGAAGAAAGGAACTGAGACATTGACCATCCGCAAAGCTGAGTTGCGGGATGTGCCGGCGATGTACAAGCTCATTAACCGCTACGTGGCCGAGCAGATCCTGCTTCCCCGGCCAATCACGAATCTCTACGAAGACGTGTGGGAGTTTACCGTCGCAGAAGAAGATGGAGAGATTCTCGGCTGTGGAGCGCTCAAGTTCTACAATCAGGAGCTTGCCGAGATACGTTCGTTGTGTGTGGATGCAGCGCTGAAGTCAAATGGCGTGGGCAGGATGCTCACCGAGGCGCTGATGGATGAAGCAGAACGCTGCGGGCTGAAAACGGTGTTTGCCCTTACAGTCGTCCCGGGCTTCTTTGAGAAGCTGGGTTTCCAAAGGGCCGAGCGCGAGAAGTTTCCGATCAAAGTCTTTCAGGACTGCCTGGGTTGCCCCAAATATTCGTGTTGTGATGAGATTGCCGTCAGCTACGAGTTGGCTTGGCGGCACACGGACGAAGTGGAAATACCCGCCGATACAATCGACGCCCCGGCATAGCGCGGTCGTCCGCGCTCCCGCCCTAAAGGCCTAGATCCGACTTCACTTTTTCCCAGGCGATAAGGCGACCGGGCTTCTTCATAACTTGCCGTGCCTCCTCTAAGTCCAACCTGTCCTCGAGAGCCTCCAGTGTCTTTAAGTCGTCCACTGAGACGACGGCGGCAACGTCCCTGCCGTGACGCCGGATGACGGTACGCTCTCCGCCGAAGCTTGCCCGGTTGACCGCCTCTGCGAACCCGGCCCTCACTTGGCTGGCATCAAGGTGTCGAGCCATCTAAGCCATCTCCTTCGTACAAATTGTACAACCTCCAGTGCCGTGCGGTATACTTCGGCCACTCAACTTGTCGGAGGCCTATATGCGGTTAAAGAGCCTTGTCCTCACCGTACCTATCATCATCGCGGCCGTATTGGGCGCACTGGCCGCAACGCCGCAGACCATGCGCCTGGACTATTTCCACACCGGCAACGCCGCTCAGGAGTTGTTCAGCGTGGACCGCATAGTTATTGAACCTCTACCGTGGGCCGGGAATCCTGCTAAGCCCATCGACACCACCAACCGCGGCACGTACTTCTTCGAAGTGAGGGACCTCAGCAGCCAGCGCGTTTTGTACTCACGCGGGTTCTCATCCATCTACGGCGAATGGGTGACAACGGACGAAGCGAAGAAGGCGAACCGCACCTTTCACGAGTCAGTACGCTTCCCCGCGCCCGAAGCCCCGGTTCAAGTTGTGGTCAAGAAGCGCGACGCGCAGAACGCTTTCCTCGAGATCTGGTCGACCAACATCGATCCGCACGATAAGCGCATCGACACATCGAAGCCGCCTTCACCCGGGCGCGTGCTCACCCTGGAACAAAACGGCGACCCTGCGGATAAAGTGGACCTGCTGTTTCTCGGCGACGGCTATACGGCGGCGGAGCAGGATAAATGCGAGAAGGATGTGCGCCGGCTCGCCGAGGGCGTCTTCACCTATTCGCCGTTTAAAGAGCGCCGCAAGGACTTCAACGTTTGGGCGATCTGCTCGCCTTCTCCTGACTCAGGAGTGTCGCATCCCTCTCGAGGCCTCTACCGCAACACCCTCTTCGGCTCGCAGTTTGATGTTTTCGGCACCGACCGTTACGCCCTGTCGTTCGATAATCGCGCTATCCGCAGCGTCGCGTCGTTTGCCCCCTATGACGTGATGGGGATTGTGATGAACTCAAAGGAGTACGGCAACGGAGGCATCTTTGGGCTCTACGCCAGTGTCAGCATCGATTTTCCGGCGGCCGTTCGCGTCTTCATCCACGAGTTCGGACACCACTTCGCGGACCTCGAGGACGAGTACTATTTCAACGCTAATGTCGCCTATGCGCCGGCCACCACCCGCGTCGAGCCGTGGAAGCCCAATGTCACCGCCCTCCTGGACCCCCAGCATTTGAAGTGGAAAGCTCTGGTGCTTCCCGACACGCCGATTCCCACTCCCTGGCCCAAGGAGTGTTACGAGAACAGTATCCGGGATGCCCCGATCCACATCCAGCAGATGCGCGCCGAAGGCCGCACCGCCGACGAGATCGCCGCATACCGCCGCCAGGCCCGCGATACCACCGAGCACTGCCTTTCCGACGGCCCCTACGCCAATAAGGTTGGAGCATTCGAAGGCGCCATGTACGAAACCAAAGGCTACTACCGGCCGCAGCAGCGCTGCATCATGCTTTCCGGAGATGCGTACTGCGCCGTTTGCCAACACGCCATCGAGGAGATTATTGACCTCTACTCGCGGCCCTGAGGCCAAAGGCTCGGCAGCGTGTCACTAGAAGCTCTAGGTTTAATGCTGGACCCTCTCAGGCGCGAACTCCGACCTCTGCCCATGATGCTCGCTTCCTATTCTGCGCGAGCCGGGCATCAAGCTTGACGGGTTCTGGAAGGCACGACCTTCGCCGACGGCGCATCCTGATCGGGGTCTAGTGTATACTCCCGACTATGGACAAAATCCGAATCGAACAACACGGCTTTGTTGGGGCTGCATGGATGGCCGCCTGGCTCTTCACCATCGGGTTTCTACACCTGACGTTCTGGAAGGGCGTGCTGGCGATACTGTTGTGGCCTTACTATCTGGGTGTGGCGTTCGCCAAGTAGTCAGGGCAAAGTTTCAAAGGCTGCGGAAGGACGCGCCCGGCGTGTCATTGCGAGGAATCCGCCATGCTTATTGGCGGACGACGAGGGGCCTCGCAAGTGTCGCCCACTCAGAGCGAGATTTCCCGCTGCGCTCGGAATGACAATATGTCCTCATTGCTCAGACTGCGACATAAAGTCCCTGTCACACCTGGCGATGTGAAATCGCCGCTACGCCGAGAGGCGCGGACGCAAATCAAGCGCTGCGAAAGTTGAAACGTGCCTTCGCGATGGGAGTGCCCACCACCTCGATCTTGTTCAGGTCGCGAGTGCCAACACCTAGTTGTTCCGCCAGCCGCAGCGTGCTGTCGCAAGTTTCGAAGGGAGGGGTTCCGCGGTCCGCCATGGGATCGAACCCCATGAGCGCCGTGCAGACCGCATCGGTGGCCACGCAGTTCGTTCCCGCCACCAGCAGGCCGGGTTGGACATGGCGCACGTGATCGCACCAGGGGCCCTCGCCGCCGGCCATGGAGTGGATTCCATCGATGACGGCGAGATGTACGGGCCGCGCCGCCACCAGGTCCGCCACCACGCGCGGCACGCTATACCCCGGGTCCTTCGGGGCGTTGGCATTAACTGCCGGGGGTGCGCTCTTCGAAGGCAAGCGATTCATTTCGTGGAAAGGCCCGCGTCCGCCTCGCGGGGCGAGGCTCGGTTCATCCACGGGAGCGCCGTCGCCGTAAATCGTGCAGGGAGTAATGCCGAAGCAATTCTTCATCGAGAGGGTGACGCCGGCGGTGACGTGCTCCTTCAGCTTGGCCAGGGATACGAAAACATCGCAGTCTTCATAAGAATGGTTGAGATCGTAGCCTTTGAACATCAGTCCGCCGCCCGGAACCCAGAAGCGCGGATACTCCTTGCCGTAGCCGAGATAGTTCGTGTTCTCAAATTCCACTTGCGGCGCCGCGCTCAGGAAGTCTCGCGGTTCCCAGTTGGCCTGGAGCATGAATTCTTCCAGTGGCTCGGTGGTCACCATGGGGCTCTCGAGCAGGCGAATGCGCTGCGCTCCCGCGTGGCCGAGAAGGTGAACGGTTGCCCCAATCACTTCAGGGTGCACCCAATGCGTGATTTCCGCCGGCAAGTAGCCGAGCCGGTCAGTGGCGACGCCGGTCAGGTTGAGTTTTATGGCAACGGTTTTTCCCCGGACCAGTCCTTCGAGTCCTCCCAACTGATCGAACATGCTGCTCAGCGTGTCCAGCACTTCCGGGCCATACTCGTGACACGTTCCCACCGCGACCCGGGCCGCCGGAGTTGAGCGAGCCAGGAACATCGCAGGCCGGGCCACCCAGGCGCCGGCCGCGGCGCCCATGGCCCCCAGGAACTTCCTTCGGGAACAAGTAGATGTCGTCATAGGTTTGTACCCTCGAACTCGAGTGCGCAATAGACAGAGAGGCGGGGAAGTCGGAAATCCGTCCCCGGCGACGCGGCGACGCCGTGGAGGGTGCGAGCGACCTTTGTTTCAGGTTGCCAGAGCCGCGCCGATCCGACTCGATCGTTCACCCAGAGCGTAACTGAATCGGCGGGATCGGAGGAGTAGTTGAGCACTTGCACCAGCCGTCTTCCGTGGTGTGGCGACGTGAACTCGCCGCTCGAGTGGCAGTTGGTTGTTTGCGGGTTGTAAAGGCGCACCAAGTCATTGCGACGACTCACCAGCAGATGAGTGTCCACCGCCGCCTGGTAAGGATCCGTGAACCCTTCTTCCGCCACCGCTATTTGCCCCTTCCCGACATTATACATTTTATATTGCAGCGAGGGGTCTTTTTTGGTTGGCTGCACGCCCGCAGGGCCCCAGCAGGTTGCCGCAATCACTAAGCCCCCTTGCCGGGCGAAGGTGAGCAACTGGGAATGTTGTTCGGCGCTGGGAGCTTGTTTGTCAAGCCAGAGAATCGCCTTCAGGCCTTGAATGAGCCCGGGCAGCGGCTTCGACCTCTTGATAATCCGGAACTGTACTTGGCCGCGATTGAGAAGGTTCAAGACCTCTCCACTCAAGTACGCATTGTCTCCACGAAAGTCAGAAACCACCGCCAGCACGCCTTGCGATTGGAACCGTTGCCATTCCTTGTGACTTTCGCAGAAAGCGAGTGTTTCGCAAATCTTTTCCCAAACACTCTTGGCTTGCAGGTTTCCCTTCTGAAGTGCGGCCCGCAGCTTATCGTCGAGCGAGATGATCCATTGGCTCCCATAGGCCCGGCTGTCGGCGATGGCCAGGGCATAATCGGCGGGGTGAGCTACGGTCGAAGTATCAGGGGGGTCGAAGTCCAGCCACAAGGTCTTTCCCGGCGCTAACTCAGCCGCCAGCAGCGCAAACCAGGCGTTGGAATTCACCCAGGGGACGCCTGTCGGCCCGGCGACGGCAGTATCTCCGTGCATGGTCTCGACATTCAATCCTGGCCAAACATTCTCCGTGGAGCTGAAGATCGTGGAAGCCTTTTCCCAGGCAGCCTTGTCGCGGGGAGATTGCCGAATGGCGGGAAGGGCAAAGGATTGGCCATATGTGTCTTCGAGCATGACCGCTCGAAGCCCCGCCGCGCGCGCCGCGTCAACGGCGGCCGCCGTATTCTCCTTCACCGTGACCCTTCCCACAAAGCTGAGTCCCATCCGCCGGCCGGCTTCGAGGAGAGGCTTCAAGGCCTGTTGCTGGTCCGAATCCTCAGGCACGCCGGCAGCCCAGTCTACGACAAGGCAGTTGATGGGTGTGCGCTTGAGCAGCTCCAAGGCGGAGGGACGTTCCCACGCTTCGAGCGCCTCCTTGAGGTCAGGTTTGACACTCCGTGTCTTGTTTCGGCGCGCCAGCTCGAGCGGCCCGCAGGGCCACTTCATCGGCAGCCAGTTCTTGTCGAGGTTCATCCCGGATCTCCTGCGCATTAGCGGAACGAGAACCATAAAACTACGGTACATAAGAAGAGTACAACGGCCCACATCCGATAGTCACCCCATCCCCTCGCAGGCACCGTAAATTCCACCAACACGTTACGCGTTGCTTTGTTGGGGTCCGCTGGCCGAGTGGCCAAGCTGACCACAATCATCACGTCGTCGTTTACCGTCTGCCTTCGAGTGCTGATACATTCCGGGATTGCGCTCGTTTTCCACGCCGGCCGTTTGTTTTCATAGACATTCCCGGTTTGTTCCTTCGATTTTGAGAGTCGAGGAGTCAACAAACATGCTCCAGGGCGCCGATCCACTTAGCTCTCGCACTCGATTCTCGATTTCTCGACTCATTGACTTCTTGACCTTGTCCTTTGTTTTCATCGACATTCCCGGTTTGTTCCTTCAATTTTGAGGATCGAGCGTCGACGAATTGACAGACACGCTCAGGCTGCCGGTTGAGTTTGCTCTCGGATTCGACTCTTGGACTTCTTGACTTCTAGACTGCTCGACTTCTTGACTCGGTTCTTTGTTTTCATCGACATTCCCGGTTTGTTCCTTCAATTCTGGATGCTTCCCTCGGAAAGGCCCAAAAATCGCGCTGTAGGGGCGGCCCTTGTGGCCGCCCAGGGGCAACCACAAGGGTTGCCCCTACAACGCCCTGCCCGAACGTGATTTTGTCACATCTTTCTGAGCCTACTCCGAAGTCAAGTGGCGGAGCCGCAGCCTGCCGTAGACCCCCCCCTCAACGTAGCATTGTAGCCTATTTTCGGGGTTTGTCAACAGATTTCCGGTGTAACGGCGATTTTGCCTCTTCAAATGGCGGCGTTAGGCTTCAAACCGGCAAAACGCCCATTGAGCCTGGAGGGGTTGACCCTGGTGGTGGTCGGGCCCCTCCTCCGGTAGCACAGGCACTCTTGCCTGTGGCTGCACAGCCAGAGGTGGCTGTGCTACCGCCGGAAAAGCCCTTTTGGCATCCGGTCCGTAGGTTTACGCCTGCGGCTACTCACGGTGTCCCGCTCCGCGGGACGGCTGCCCTTGCTCCCCCTCCCCGGCCGCGGCTTGACACTGGATCACCCCGGCAACTAGGATTAGGAGCCTCGCCTGCGAGTTCTCATATGAATGACGAGCGTCTGCGGCGTTTTCGCCCGGGAGGTCATATGCGCAAATTGCTGCCAGCCTTAGCCGTTGTGCCCTTCGCTTGCATTCTCGGTCTTGCTCAGGAGAGCGCGAAGCCGGAGAGAGTCTTGCCCGCCATCAACGAGGTCGATTCCTGGCAACAAGTGGGGCAGCAGCCTTACGAATTCACCTGGACCCAGCGCCAGCAGGATCCGCACACCTTAGTGGACTTTGAGGATATGCAGGGATGGAAGCTCGAGCTTTATGAGGGGGCGCAAGGCGAGTTGCGGCGCAGTCGAGAGCAGCAGTTGTGGGGGGAGTACGTTGCGAAAGTGGTCTATTCAGGAGTGCGCGAGCAAAGCCGCCTGATCGCACGCCCGCCACAGCCCATCCCCATCCCGGAGGCGTTCGACTGCGTTGATTTGTGGGGTTTCGGAAATCGTTGGAGCTGGGCGCCCGACCCCACCACTCCTCCCGTCGAGATTGCCGTCCTGGTCGAAGACGCGCAAGGAAAGGAATTCCGGATTCAACTGGCGGACGTGCAATGGAAGCAGTGGTGGCTGATCCATCGTCGCGTGCCGCGCGAGATTCTGAAGCAGATTGTTTTTCCGGCTCGCTTCACCGGGATCGAAATCAGCAAAGTCACGAACCCGCAAGCGCGCGCCTTCTTCTGCGATAGCCTGGCTTTCTACAAGGAGGAACTGAAACCGCTCACCCTCCATCCGCAACCGAAGCGAAATCTGGAGCCGTATCGCGGCGAAATCGTGGGGACGAACACGGGCCCGGGCACACTCCCATTCCCAACCCGTGAGGAGACCATTCTACCCGTCAATTTTGAGAGGGACTTCCAGGTGACGGCTCGCGAAATCGCCCCACGCAGTTACGAATTCCGCTATGGGGGCCGGGATGCGACGGTAGTCTATGACTATCGCCCCGAAAAGGGCGGCCTTGGCGAATTGACGGTGAAGGTGAATGATGGCGAGCCTTTCAGACCCGTGGGAGGCGGCGGGGTTCGATTTGCCGACACGCCGGCCGATACGGTGGCCGAGGGCGAATTGTTATCCGCCGAACTTAAGGACGGCGTGGTGCATGCCGCCTTTCGCATGGGACCGCCAAATCCCGCCGCGCGCGAACGAGAGCGGAGGGTGGAATACGAGTTGCGCCTGTGGCAAAAGTCGCTGGTCCTGGACGTGCGGTGCGAGGGCGGCGAAGCCACGGAATTGAGCTTCGGCCAAGTATCGGGTGTAACCCATCCCCGTTTGGTGACAGTCCCCTACCTCACGTATGGAGAGACCAATCCCCGCGTCCTTATTTCGGGCGATTCAACGAGGCCCGTCTTCAGCTCGGTCTGGTTCGACTGGTACCGCTCGAGCGCTTCCGAGCCCTATTACACCGACAAGCCCAAGGTGACCGGCGACAGCGCTCAGATCAACGGCGGGATGCGCTACTTACCCAAGACCGACGGCGCCCGCAACAACCTGTACGAGAGAATCTTTATCACCAATTCCCAATATTACGAGGAGACGCTGCCGACGATTGCCAATCCTCCCTCGCTGCGGCAGGAAGAGGGCAAGCAAGTGCTCTGGACCGTGACCGCGCCGGAGTCGTGGGCCAAAGATCACGAGCGCTGCGCGCGCATCCGCTCCTACGGTCTGGACAAAATCATGCAGCACAGCCACGAGGTCACCTGGCGCGACGAGGGCGACAGCTACACGCTCAGGCTGCACGCCGCGCCGCAAAAGGGCGGCGACGCCATGCTGAAAGGGTATATCCAAGCGCAAAACGATATGGGATGGCTGCAAGGCGTTTACACCAACTACTGCGATTTCGCGCCCGTCAACGAAAACTGGAACCCTGACGATGTGCAGCGCTCGCCGGACGGCGAGTGGCGGCGCGCCTGGCCGCGGACTTATGCTCTCAAGCCCGCCAAGGCCGTGGAGTTCGATGAATACTACGCGCAACGCATCAAGGAGAAGTTCGGCGTAAAGATGTCTTACACCGACGTGCATTCGGCGGTCGCGCCCTGGGGCTATTGCGACTTCGATGCGCGCGTGCCGGGCGCCGGGACATTTGCCGCCACCTTCTACGCTTATGGACAATTGCTTCGCAACGATCAGCAGGTTTACGGGCCGACCCAGTCCGAGGGCACCTACCAGTGGCTCTATGCCGGGTTGACTTCGGGAAGCTACGGGTGGGTTTACACCAAGGTGAACCTCTTCACCGAGCCGCTGGATGTTTCATTCATGCTGAGGAAAATCCACCCGCTGGAGTGCGACTACGGCATGGGCGACACGTCGTATTACCTCAGTCAGATCGATAAGGATTGGGCAACTTCGCCCAAGAAGCGCGACTATCTCGACCTGCTGCTCTCGACGACCATTGCTTACGGAAACATGGGCTGGCTGGCCACGGATTTCGACCCTGCGGGGCCTTTCAACGTGGAAGCGATGGCGCGCTCGTATTACATGATGCAGCAGTTGCAAGCCCAATATGCCTTCTCTCAGCCAAGGACTATCGAATATGCCGACCGCTCCGGCGCCCTCTGGTCGCCGAGCCAGGCGCTGGCCACAGGCGACAACAAGGAAGGCCGCCTGCACGTGGTTTACGAAAACGGGACCGACGTTTATGTGAATCGCGCGGTAGAGGGAACGTGGAAGATCAAGGACTCGACCCACACCCTCTACGAATTGCCGGTGTCCGGTTGGCTGGCGACCAACGATGACAATCACTTTCTTGAGGCATCCGCGACGATTGGCGGTCATCGGTTTGACTACGTGGCAGCTCCTGAATTCGAGTTTCTCGATGGGCGCGGCCACTGGACCCAATTCGGCAACCTGGGTGCGACCGGCAGCGTCGCGTTGCGCCGTGGCCCGCAGGGTTTGCTGGAATTCATCGATATTTACGGCAATCAGCGAATCGACTTTCGCGCTTCCAAACCAACCTTGATGATTGCCTATGACGCGGAAGGCAAAAGCCTGGGAAAGGTCAATCTGACCAAGCACAAGAAAAGTTGGTTCGAATTCAAGCCCGTCGCCGGAGGCCGAAGGTACGAATGCAAGGTCGAGCCATAGGCCGAACTCTCGAGCACAGGTGAAGATGTTATGCGGCACACAGCGAGAAGGAATTTCCTGAAAGGACTGGCGGCAGCGATCCCGACCTCTGCGGTTCTCTCGAGCTATCGGGCAATGGCTGCGCCCTTGCGCAAGAAGGTGAAAATCACCGGCGTGAAAGCCATGGCGGTCCACGGAAGCACCGACTGGAACCTAGTGAAAATCGAAACTGACAGCGGCATGGCGGGAATTGGCGAAGCCTACTGGGGACGGGGAGTGAAAGACGTAATCCTTGGCTACTTGCGCCCCCTTGTTGTGGGAGAGGACCCGTTGGACATTGAGCCGCTCTACACCAAAATGGTGCGCTCCACGGGGGGCGCAGGCTCGACCGCGGGCGTGACGGTGACGGCGATCAGCGGGGTGGAGATTGCGCTGTGGGACCTGGCGGGGAAAATCCTGGAAGCCCCGGTGTGCAAGTTGCTGGGCGGCCAGTACCGCGAGGGCGTCCGCGCCTATTGGACCCGCTCACCCAAAGACATGCTCGACCGGGCGTCCTGCCGGGAATTTGCAACCGCGCTCGAGAGCCACCCCTATGGCATCACGGCGGTCAAGTCGGATGCCGATGCCTTCCCCGCAAAGTACGACCCGCAGTTCCGCGAGCCCGGCCACGAACCCAATAGCCGCCATTTGACGCGCAAGGATCTGGAGCGAATCAGCGTGGGCTTTGCCAACCTGCGCGAGGCGCTGGGGGAAGACATTGACATAGCGGTGCATTGCCACTGGGAGTTCGATTGGATCGACGCGCTGGAACTGGCGCGGGCCGTCGCGCCCATCAAGCCGATGTGGCTCGAGGACCCCATGCCGCCGGATTATTCGGAGTCCTGGAGCAAACTCGCCGCAGCTTCTCCCGTGCCCATCCTGACCGGAGAGAATCTTTACAAGCGCCAGGGCTTTAAGCCTTTCATCTTGAATCAGGGTTGCCACCTTATTCACATCGACATTCCCAAAGCGGGCGGACTTCTGGAGTCAAAGAAGATCGCGGACTTGGCGGACCTCTTTTACCTTCCCGTCTGCGCCCACCTCGCTGCCAGCCCGCTGGGAGCGCTCGCTTCCGCACATTGCGCGGCCGCCATCCGCGACTTCCGCGCCCAGGAATTCTCCCCCGGGGGCCTCACCACGGAGGAATGGGAGAAATTCGTGGTGTACGACGGCCCGGTAATCAAGGACGGCAAGTACAGGATTTCAGATAAGCCGGGATTGGGGGTGGAGCTTAATGAAGATACCGTCCGCGCGCACTTGATGCCGGGTGAAACTTGGTGGGGGTGAATAGCAGGTCCGTTTAGGAGACTTTACGTATGGGGAAGGCCAAAATCGTCATCATCCTAGATGAGGTTACACTGAGCCGCGTAGACGCGCTGGTTAGACAATCTCTTTTTGTCAGCCGGAGCCAAGCGATCCGACAGGCCATCGAGGAGAAGCTTGCGCGACTGGACCGTCGTAGGTTGGCAAGCGAATGCGCGAAATTGGACCCGGCTTTTGAAAAGGCTCTGGCAGAAGAAGGGCTGTAAGATCAGCCAATCTCAGGCCCGTGGATAAGCTTTCGGTGGATAGCGGGGGCGCCCCAGTTGGGAACAGACCGTCTCCCTGGCGCTAATCTTGACCCACATCTTTGGCTGAACACCGGGCGTTCATGGGGTGCACGCCCTCAGCCCCAAAGGGCCGTCGTAACACAGCCCAGGCCAAACGGCCTGGCTCGAAATTGTCGTTCCTCTGGGTTCGCAAAAGCCCTGAAGGGGCGTGATCAATCCACCGAACAGGGTTCGCAGGCGTGCTCCCGTAAGGCCTATTTCGCCCTTTCAGGGCTAAACGCTAATAGAAGGACGGATTCGCGGACCCAGGCTGCGTTGGCCTGGGCTGTGCTGGCGCCGCCCCTTTGGGGCTCAGTGCGCTGACACCGCCGACGTTCAGCGAAAGCTGGTGAAGTGGCACAGGCACTCTTGCCTGTGTTTGACGGCGCAGTGTATCAGCCTTGGACACAGGCAAGAGTGCCTGTGCTACTTCACCAGCCACAGCGGGACACCCCAAAGAGAGGGCTGCTCGTTCGGTTCACATTGTAGAAAGGAAATTACGGCGCCGGTGTAGTAAGGCTCGCGTCCACGGGCTCGTACATGACGGCGGATGGGTGACGAGTCTGCTCGTAGGCCGCGATGCGGTCCGCGTGGCGCAGGGTGAGGCCGATGTCATCGAGCCCTTTCAGCAGGCACTCGCGGCGGAAGGGGTCGATTTGAAAAGAGAGGCTAACGCCAAGGTCATCTGAAATGGTCTGGTTTTCGAGGTCGACGGTCAGCCGGTAGCCCTCATTCTTCGCCGTGCGCTGGAACAGCTCATTCACTTCCGCATCGGGCAGGGTGACCAGCAGCACGCCGTTCTTGAAACAGTTGTTATAGAAGATGTCGGCGAAGCTGGGCGCGATAACGGCGCGAAAGCCGTAGTCAAGAATCGCCCAGGGAACATGCTCGCGGCTGGAGCCGCAGCCGAAGTTGGCACGCGCCAGGAGAACTGAAGCGCCCTGGTAACGGGGCTGGTTTAGCACGAAATCCGGATTGGGATTTTCGCCCTCCAGGTAACGCCAGTCATAAAAGAGCACGCGGCCGTACCCTTCACGCGTGGTCCACTTCAGAAACTGCTTGGGGACCATCTGGTCCGTGTCGACATTTACGCGATCGAGCGGGGCGACAAGTCCTGTATGCTTGATGAATGGTTGCATTTTATTTGGTCCGTGGTCCGTTGTCAGTTGTCAGTTGTCAGTGGTCAGTCGTCAGTTACCAGTTGTCCGTGGACTACTGACAACGGACAACGGACTACGGACAACGCCGTCCATTACGATTGATTCTCGACCTTCCATTCCCTGACATCCACAAAGTGGCCTTCGATGGCGGCGGCGGCGGCCATCACCGGACTGACCAGATGGGTGCGGCCGCCCTTGCCCTGGCGTCCTTCGAAGTTTCGGTTGGAGGTGCTGGCGCTGCGCT
>Ga0326728_10006128_pt1 | contig 32837 bp, 28 predicted proteins | sample MB3enrmetagenome_FD_207602 | JGI IMG/M metagenome (GOLD analysis project Ga0326728, IMG submission 207602) | Lab enriched peat soil microbial communities from McLean, Ithaca, NY, United States - MB31MN | ecosystem: Environmental > Terrestrial > Soil > Wetlands > Peat | place: USA: New York... | reverse complement strand
TGTCCGGTTATTCCTTGACCCTGCTGCCGGTCTTCGCCGCCTTGGGCGCAATCGGATTGGTTGCCGCCTATTTCAGCATGCCCCACGTCACGGCCCGCCTCGACCGGTTCATGATTGGCGCGGGCGAAACGATGCAAACTTCGGTAGCGGTTAACGCTTTTCGTGAAGCGGGCTGGCTTGGACACGGCCTCGGCGAGGGGTTCACGAAAGCGCGGCTTCCCGACGCCCACAACGACTTCGTCTTCGCCGCTATCGCCGAGGAAACCGGCATTGCCGCTTGCCTTTTCTTAATTCTGATTTATGGCTTGATCGTCTGGAGAGCGTTGAGAGGCGCGTTCCGCGAGGAGGATGCCTTCGTCCGTCTCGCCGCAACGGGCCTTGTGACGATTTTTGGGTTGCAGGCTTTGATCAACATGGCGGTCAATTTGAATTTGCTTCCAGCAAAAGGGGTTACACTCCCCTTCGTATCCTACGGCCGTTCCTCTTTGATCGCGTCTGCAATAACGCTGGGCATGATCGTTGCCTTAACGAGGCGTCCGGCATCGCGGCACGCATCGCGCTCCACGCAGGTGTTAGGCGGACTAACAGTAACTTCGGGTAGGGAGAGCCGGTTATGAGCCGCGGTTCGATCATGCTGGCCGCCGGGGGGACAGGCGGGCATCTTTTTCCGGCGCAAGCGCTGGGCGAGGAGCTCATCCGGCGCCAGTGGAATGTCGATTTGATCACGGACATGCGCGGCAATGTTTTCGGCGGGGACTTTCCCGCCCGGAAAATTTATAAAGTTCCAGCTGCGACATTCCAGGGCCGCTCGCCGATCGAGGCGACGAAGACACTCGGCATGCTTGGAAACGGCTTTCAGGCGTCGTACCGCATTATGGGGGAGGCGGCACCGAAGGCCATTATCGGTTTCGGAGGCTATCCGACTCTCGCCCCGGTTCTAGCGGCGATAGGACGGGGCATCCCCTCGGCAATTCACGAGCAAAATTCTGTTATGGGTCAGGCGAACCGCTTCCTTGCCCCCATGGTGAAGGCCATTGCCTGCTCGTTCGAAAACACGAAATATCTGGAAGGCAAGCTTCTTGCCAAAGCCCACCTTACCGGTACGCCTTTGCGCAGCGCCGTTCATGCGCTTCGCAACGTTCCCTACCGCCCGCCGTCAAGCCAGGCCCAGCTCAATCTTCTTGTCTTCGGTGGAAGTCAGGGAGCCAAGTACTTCTCCGATATTATTCCGCAAGCCCTCCAGTTGCTTCCCCCGCCGATGCGCGACCGGCTGTTCGTGATGCAACAGTGCCGCGAGGAGGATATCGACCGCGTTTTCGAGTCTTACGAGGCTGCGGGCGTTGCCGCGGAGCTGGCGACGTTTTTCGAGGATCTGCCAGCCCGCATGTCGAATTCTCACCTTGTCATCGCGCGAAGCGGGGCGACAACCGTCGCCGAGCTTTGCGCGCTCGGCCGGCCGGCACTCATGGTTCCGCTGCCCCATGCGAAGGACAACGACCAGTTTGAAAATGCGAGCCGGCTGGAAGCTGCGGGCGGGGGCTGGTGTTTACCGCAGGCGTCGCTGACCGCTGAGAGCCTGGCGGCTGCAGTGCAGCGCCTTTTCGAGGACCCAACGGGGCTCGTCAGAGCGGCGACGAATGCTCATGCGATGGCAAATTACCGTGCGGTTGAAAATTTAGCGGAGCTTATGGAAGAGTTGGCGGTTAAGCATGCTCAGGCAAACGCAGCAGTAACTGCTTAATAATCCGCCATTATGATGACAGAGCCGGTAGCTGTGGGGGCACGCCGGCCCGCGGGACGGGAGAACTGAGGCGATGACAAATCCGCTTACCGGCGGCCGGATTCATATTATCGGCATTGGCGGCATTGGCATGAGTGCCATTGCCGAAATCATGGCTGCGCGCGGCCTCACGGTTCAGGGGAGCGACCAGAAGGACGGCGCGAATTTGCGCCGCCTTGCGGCCAAGGGCATCAAAGTTTTTGCCGGTCACGACGCAGCCAATCTCGCCGGGGCTGCGACTGTCGTTATTTCCACGGCTGTGAAAGAGAGCAATCCCGAGCTGCAGGCCGCGCGCGCTCTCGGGCTTCCGGTTTTCAACCGCGCAGAGACGCTTGCCGCGCTCATGCGCGGATACCGCACGATCTCCATCACAGGCTCGCACGGCAAGACAACCACGACAGCCATGACGGGCTGGATGATGGAGAAAGCGGGCCTCGATCCGACCGTGCTCGTGGGCGGCGTCGTTCGCGCCTGGGGGTCGAATGCGCGCATCGGTTCGAGCCAATGGATGGTCGTCGAGGCCGATGAATCGGACGGCACTTTCATCAAGCTGCCGACCGAGGTCGGCGTCGTGACGAATATCGACCCCGAGCACCTCGACTATTACGGGACCGAGGCCGCCCTGCATGAGGCGTTTCTCACGTTCCTGCGCCAAATTCCCAAACACGGCCTAGCCGTGCCGGGCACCGATCACCCGGTCGTCCGCAATCTGCTCAATCACTTGGCTATAGAAGGCGCTCTTCCGCCAATTGCCACTTTCGGGCGCGCAATCGATGCAGATGTGAAAATTGACAATATAGTCACAAATGGCGGCACGGTGACTTTCGACGCACGGCTCGCCAACGCGAGCGGATATCCGCCTACGCGCAAGCGCGGCGTGAAACTTCAGGTTCCAGGCTTGCATAACGCGCTGAACGCAGCCGCTGCTGCCGTCGTCGGCCAACACATCGGCCTTTCCCCTGACACGATATTCGATGCGCTGGCTTCCTTCGAAGGCGTCGACCGCCGGTTCACCCGGACAGGCGAATGGAACGGCGTCGCGATTTACGACGATTACGCCCATCACCCCGCTGAGATCGAGGCTGCGCTGAGCGCCGCGCGGGGTGCCGCTAAAGGCAGTGTGATCGCCATCATGCAGCCGCATCGCTTCTCGCGGCTGAAGTCGCTGTTCGACGGCTTCTGCCAATGCTTCCGGGACGCAGACACGGTGCTGATCACGCCGGTCTACGCGGCGGGCGAGGTGCCGAACGGCTTCGACCGGGACAAGCTCGTCGAGGGAGTTCGCGGCACGGGCCACGGACATGTTTACCCGGTCGAAAACGAGGAAACCCTCACACGCACTGTGGCGGCGATCGCCAGGCCCGGCGACCTTGTCATCGGACTTGGCGCCGGAACGATTAGCGAATGGGCGCATGCGCTCCCAACCCGCCTGAGCCATTTTTCCCCGCTCGCCGGCGCGGCGGAATGATCGATGTTCGCCGACCTGGCACCAGCTCTTTTGGCCGCAGCGCCGGACCTTCGCGGCAGGCTCTTGCCTAACGTCAAGCTAAGCGAACTAACGTGGCTGCGCGCCGGAGGGCCGGCGCAGCTGCTGTTCACGCCAGCTAGCGAGGACGATCTCGCTTATTTTCTGTCGCGTTGCCCGCTGGATATACCGGTAACGGTCATCGGCGTCGGCTCGAACTTGCTTGTCCGCGACGGCGGCGTGCCGGGCGTTGTCATCCGGCTCGCACGCGGCTTCAATGAGACTGAACAGCTTGAGCGCACCAGGATCCGGGCGGGCGCAGCCGTCCCGGATGTACGGCTCGCTCAAGCAGCGGCAGCAGCGGGGATCGCTGGCCTTGCATTCTACCGGGGCATTCCCGGCACCGTGGGCGGCGCGCTTCGCATGAATGCGGGCGCACATGGCGGGGAGACGAAAGACTTCCTCGTGGAGGCGCGTGCGATCGATCGCTCGGGCGTTGTGCACGTTCTCGATAATGCCGGCATGGGCTTCACCTACCGCCATTGCGCGGCTCCGGCAGACTATATCTTTACCCAGGCGATCTTCGAAGGAACGCCAGGCGATCCCGCGGAGATCGAGCGAGCCATGCAGCATGTGGCCGAGTACCGCGAAGCCAATCAGCCAATTAAGAGCCGCACCGGAGGGTCGACCTTCAAAAACCCGCCGGGCCATAGCGCTTGGAAGCTGATCGATGCCGCCGGATGCCGTGGCCTCAGGGTGGGCGGCGCGCATATGTCGGAAATGCATTGCAATTTTCTCATCAACGATGGCGGCGCGACGGCAGCGGAAATCGAGGCTCTGGGCGAGCTGGTGCGCGAGCGCGTTTTCGCCCACAGCGGGATCATGCTCGAATGGGAAATCAAACGGATCGGCATCCCGGTCAGTGCGGGTAACCAGCTCGCAGCCGCCGAATGACGCCAAGCCGGCCTCAATGGTTCCTACTTCAAAGCGAGGCGGCGTTAACCGCCATGGCGATCCATAGAATCATCGCAAACTTCGGCCACTGGATTGCGCTGCGCTCGCAATGACAGCACGGATGCAGCAGCGGCTAGCGGAGGCATGATGACAAGCAAGTACAATCACGTAGCGGTTTTGATGGGAGGCTGGTCGGCGGAGCGGGAGGTTTCGCTGAACTCCGGCGCGGCTTGCGCGGGCGCCCTTGAAGAGGCCGGCTACCAGGTCACGCGCATAGACGTGGACCGGGACATCGCGAGCAAACTTGCCACGCTGAGGCCCGATGCTTGTTTCAACGCGTTGCATGGCAAGGGCGGCGAAGACGGCTGCATTCAAGGCATCCTCGAAACGCTTCAGATACCTTATACCCATTCCGGCGTTCTTGCCTCTGCGCTGGCCATGGACAAAGCGCGCGCCAAAACCGCCTTCAAAGCTGCCGGCGTGCCCGTGGCTGAAAGCGTTGTCGCAACGCCTGCCGAGGCGGCGCGCGCTCACCTGATGCCGCCGCCCTATGTCATCAAACCCGTGACGGAAGGTTCGAGCGTCGGCGTTTTCATCGTGCGCGAGGATCACGCCCATCCGCCGCAAGAGCTCACACGGCCGGATTGGTCCTACGGCAATGTTCTGGTCGAGCGCTATGTCGGCGGGCGCGAGCTGACTTGCGCCGTTTTAGGAGACAAGCCGCTCGGTATTATTGAGATTTTACCAGCGGTGGGTTTAGATTTTTACGATTACGAAGCCAAGTATGCAAAAGGAGGCTCCCGCCACATTTTACCGGCACAAATTTCACCGGAAATTTACGAGTTTATCCAGAAACTGGCCCTCGTTGCGCATAACGCATTGGGGTGCCGGGGCGTCAGCCGGGCCGACTTCAGGCTCGACGACCGCTCGCACGGAACTGGCGAACTTGTCTGCCTGGAGGTCAATACTCAACCGGGCATGACTGCGACCTCGCTGGTACCGGAGCTGGCCGCCCATGCTGGGTTAGCGTTCGGTGAGCTTGTACGGTGGATTGTGGAGGATGCTTCTTGCGATCGTTAGCTAAGGATAGCGTCCACTTCGAAAGTGCTGGAGACCGCAAAGGTCATTCACTTGCGAGGAATGCGTCTTCCATTTCGTGGTTTTCGCTCGCTGAGACCCAGGCGGACCGGGCCGCCAGCGCCGGTTTCGTTCTCAGCATGGCGTTTCTTGCGGCAACCGCGATCTATGCGTTTTTACTGTCGGACGCTGCACAGCCGCTCATTTCGGAAGCTACCGCGCTGGCAGACCAGGCGGCTTTCGACGCCGGCTTCCGGCTTGAGGATTTGGCTCTTTCCGGCGCTCAAAATACACCGCAGGCGGCTCTGCGCGAGGCCCTCAAGCTGCCATACAACGGCTCGTCTCTTCTCTACGATGCAACCGATGCGCGCGCCCGGCTGTTGAATCTCGGTTGGATCGAAACGGCTGAGGTCCGCCGCATTCTGCCCTCGCGCCTGGAAGTGATCGTTTACGAGCGCACGCCTTTTGCGCGCTGGCGGGATGAAGGCCAAAAAGTTCACGTCATCGACCGGGCAGGGCACCTTCTCGGTCAGGACGATGAAGGGCGATTTAACGGGCTCCCTCTTTTTGCGGGAGAAGGTGCACCATCGCAGGCCTCACGCTTCGAAGATGCATTTCAAGACCGCGAAGCCATCAAAGACCGCTTCCAAAGCGCTGAGCTGATCGCGGAACGTTTTTGGACGGTGAAGCTCAATTCGGGGCTGGTGCTGAAACTTCCGCGCAAGGTCACGCCGTTAATTTTAGAGCATCTCGATTCGCTTCTCGCTAACCCGAAGATCGCCGGGCTTGGACTTGAAACGATCGATTTACGTCTGTCGAACCGGACGATTTTGCAATTGCTGGAGCCTACCGTGGCAAACCGTGACAAGGCCATTGCAGTGCTAACGTTGGCGTCACCGCAAGCTTTGGCCGCGCCGGGAAAGGGCAAAGCCTTATGACGGGTGCGCGGCGGCAGGCCTCGCGCGGTCCGTCGCGGCTTTGGCCGTTCAAAGCGCGAGGCGATATCGTTACAATTGTCGATTTGGGAGCGCAAAAAGTTGCCTGCGCAATTGCATGCCTCAACACGCCGCACTTCGGTTTGGACGCCGGCCCAAGGGATATAGAGGTGTTGGGAAGCGCCACCGTAAGGTCTTCCGGCTTCTCCAAAGGGCGTATCGTCAATATTGCCGCGGCGGAAACGAGTGTGAGACGCGCGGTCGCTCAGGCGGAGGCGCAAGCGCAGATCACAGCCGGGGAGGTCGTTGTAACCGGGCAATTCGAGGGCTTAACCACTCAAATCTTCGAGGCCAAGCCCGGAGCCGGCCGGCCGGCCATTTTGAAGGAGGACGCCTTTGCAATTTCGGCCGCCGTCGAGGAGCAATGTCTCTCAGTGCAGCGTAAGCTATTGCACATGTTCACTTCTTCCCCACAAGAAGACGATATGCTGATGCCCTCCTATAGCGGGGGCACACCTGCCAGCGAGGTGGACGTCATCGCGATATCGATGCCCCAGAAAGGGGCCCGCCAGTTCGCCGTCTGCCTTTCAAGGAGCATGCTCACGTTGCGCGGCTTCGTGGCGGGCCCTGTAGCCGCTGCCTTGGCGGTGACCAATTCGCTGGAACGGCAAGCAGGGGTGCTGGTCATCGACATGGGCGCGCAATCGACCGGGTACGCGCTATTCTCGCAAGGCGTACCCGTCGTTGTCGAATGCATCAACTCGGGCGGCCAGCAGATTACGGACCTTATTGCGCAGGTTTTTGCCCTGAGGAAATTCGAGGCCGAACGCGCGAAAGTCCGCTACGGCAGCGTTTTCGACGGCCTTCAGGCCGACCTCGATTTGCCCGTCCGGAACGGGGAAACGGGCGAGCCCATTTCTAAATTTGCGCTTAATCACTTAATACGATCGAATGCATCGTTGGTTTTTCGTGCCGTTAATGAACGGTTAAAGGGTGCTGGATATTCTGTTCCTATGGGGGGCACGGTATTGACCGGCGGAGGGAGCCTGCTTCCAGGGATCCGCGAGCTTGCTTCGCATCTCCTCGCCTCGGAGGTCAGAACGGCGAAGCCCATTGCGTTGAATGGTCTTAACGCCGGCAATGCGCTCGCCGCGTTGGTTGGCGGGTGTTTATATGCAAGCCGGCATCAGTCCGCGGGAGAAATGCCTTATGCACCCGGACTTGCGTCCAAAGATAGTAGCTACGCGTCTCGAATCGGCCAATGGCTGCGTGCGAGCTTTTAGTGGGCTTCACGCGCTGCGATTGGCGACAGGCATAGGCGGGCGAGCGAATGCCCGGACAGGAAGCTGACGAGGCCTGATATGGGAATAAACCTGCAACTTCCCGGCTTGACGGAGTTGCGGCCGCGAATCACCGTCATTGGCGTTGGCGGGGCGGGCGGTAACGCCGTTAACAACATGATCGAAAGCGCCCTTGAGGGCGTTGAATTCATCGTCGCGAATACAGACGCGCAAGCTCTTTCCGCGTCGAGCGCTGGCTGCGTCATTCAAATGGGCGTGGGCATCACCGAAGGCCTCGGCGCCGGCTCGAGGCCGGAAATCGGTGCGGCTGCCGCCGAAGAAGCGATCGAGGAAATCCGTTCTCATCTCGACGGCGTGCATCTGCTTTTTATCACCGCTGGAATGGGGGGCGGCACGGGTACGGGCGCGGCGCCGGTCATCGCGCGGACGGCAAAGGAACTCGGCGTGCTCACTGTGGCCGTCGTCACAAAGCCGTTCGAGTTCGAAGGTCAGCGCCGGATGCGCACCGCCGAGGCGGGGATCGCGGCCTTGGCCGAGCACGTCGACACCCTTATCGTAATCCCGAATCAGAATTTGTTTTTGGTCGCGAGCGAGAAAACCACCTTCGCCGACGCCTTCCTGCGCGCGGATGACGTGCTGAAATCGGGCGTCAGCTGCGTAACCGACCTCATGGTGAAAGAGGGGCTGATCAACCTCGATTTTGCGGACGTTCGCACCGTCATGCAAAACATGGGCACGGCGCTTATGGGCACCGGCGAGGCGGAAGGCGAAAAGCGTGCCTTGACTGCCGCCGAAGCTGCGATCACCAATCCATTGCTCGGCAATATCACCATGCGAGGGGCGAAGGGGCTGCTCGTAAGCATCACCGGCAGCTACGACATGACGCTTTACGAAGTCGAGGAGGCCGCATCGCGCATCAGGCGTGAGGTCGATCCCGATGAAAATCCCGACGTGAACATCATTGTCGGGGCGACGTTCGATCCTGCGCTTCAGCACCGGATTCGCGTTTCTGTCGTCGCCACCGGAATTGACGCTGGTGCTATGTTTGCGCCGGCTGCGGCACAGAATTCCCGTCCGCGCGCGCAGCCGCACGACAACAACAGGGAATCCCGGCTCGCCGAGCGGTTATCTGCGGTTGGAAACGACCCGGGAGGACGATTTCGGGGCGGCGCCGCACCGCGCGACCAGGGGGGAGGGGCACGGCAGCCCCAGAACCGGCACGAGTCCCCGCCGCGGGTAGTGGTAGAGCCCAAGGGCAAAAAGCCCGCTGAGCAGGAGGCGCCGGGCTTTGCGCCCCGGCCCCAGCCGCCAGCCCAGCAATTCGAGCCTGCGCCGCCTGCTAAGACGGTCAGGCCGCCCAAGCGTCCGCTGACCTATGACGATTTTCCGGAGCTTCACAACGGCGGTGCGGCCGGCGCGGAGTCCTCCGCGAATCGAACCTCAGCCAAAAAGAGCGGTTTTTTCGACTGGATGGCGGGCAGGCATAAGAGTTCAGCGAAGCCAGCTCCGGCTAATTCTGCCCAGAAAACTGTGGCTCCTCAGCCACGGACCCCCCATGAAAAGCTGCCGCACGAGCCCGAGCTCAACGGGCATCGGAACGGGTTTTCCGCCCGCCAGCCCATTCACCACGAAACGGGCCCGCTAGGCGAGGATAACCCGGCGGCGCGGCATCCTGCCGGCGAAGCTGCTGATATTCCAGACTTTTTTAAAAAGCCGGTCTCCTAGCCGTAACCCCTGCGCGCTCAGCCGGCTGACGCTCCCGCGCATGCGAGGGGGCGCAGGACAGGGGTTGCCCGCTCAATTTGCTGAAATTCCAAAGCTGCCCCGTAACAGACTGTTAGAAAGCGTGATTTGAAGCCGGCTCGCCCGCGCGGCTAGGTTGCCGCTAACGGATGATGTTGAGTTTTCGAGTGCGTAACCGGCAGTTCGCCGGCCAGAAGAGTAGCGTGAGCTACCGTGCATCGCCTCAAGGTTTGGCAGCATACGCTCACGCGGGGGGCGCCTCCATCGGCAAAGGACGGCGCAGTGGCAAAAAAAAGCGGCGCACGAAAATGAACTTTCGCAGCATTTCCAATAGGCAAACCACCGTCGATCGCGAAGTTGTCTTGAAGGGCATTGGCGTTCATAGCGGCGCCGAGGTTTCGCTGATCCTCCACCCCGCCGAGGCGAATAGCGGATATAATTTTTACGTTCAAGGCGGCGAGCGCATCGGTCACGTCCCCGGCGATTTCCGTGCTGTCAGCAATCTCACTCTTTGCACCGTGCTCAGCGCAGCCGACGGCACGACCGTCGCGACCGTTGAGCATTTGCTCGCCGCGCTGCGCGGCCTCGGTGTCGATAATGCCGGCATCGAAGTCGATGGCAACGAAGTGCCGATCATGGATGGAAGCGCCGAGCCGTTCGTCGATGCCATCGAAGAGATAGGCTTGCGCGATTTGGACGAGCCCCGCCGTTACATCAAAGTGCTCCGGCCGGTCCAAGTGAAGGAAAACGGCTGCACTGGCGAGATTTTCCCCTATAACGGTTTCCGCCTCGATGTCGAGATCGACTTCAAATCGGAATTCATCGGCAGGCAGCGTCTCGACCTCGACGTCACGCCTGCATCGTTCAAAAGAATCTGCCGCGCCCGGACCTTCGGCTTCATGAAAGACGTGAAGCAGCTTTGGGCAGCTGGACGCGCGCTCGGCTCTTCGCTAGCCAACACCGTGGCGATAGGCGAGGACCGCATCCTGAACCCGGAGGGCCTTCGCTATCCGGACGAGTTCGTGCGCCATAAGACCCTCGATGCAGTCGGCGACCTCGCCCTTGCCGGCGCTCCGATCCTCGGCCTCTACCGCTCCTATCGCGGCGGGCATCGTCTCAATTCCGCTTTGCTTCATGCGCTCTATGAGAACAAAGACGCATGGACGATCGTCGAGGTAGCGGACAAGCCCACCCATCAGCATGTCGCACCGCGAGCAAACTTCGGGATTGCCTTTGCAACACCGAATTTCGCTCCAGAGACCGCTTGAAGGCTGGCTGCGGGTTGCGTAAAACCCACACAAGGGCTTGCAATTTCGCTACGAATGTCTCCTGACTGAAAATCTCCGCATTTGACCATCATTTTGCGGCTTTCTACCGTAGAAGAAAAGGCAGCAGAGTGATCGAGTCGCATGTTGCGGCTCATCGCCAATGGGGTTTTGGAGCAGGGCGACATGACATTGCGATGGATTGGGCAGCTTGCTGCGGCGATAACATTGGCAGCCTTTGTCACAGGCTGTAGCACGATGGGATCGATGTTCAGCGGCGATAGCGACACGAAGCTCGATAACCGCCCGCCTGAGGCGATTTATAAAGAGGCGAACGAGCTCTTGGACAAGGGCAGTAGCGCGAAGGCCGCCAAGCTGTACGAAAGGGTCGATCAGCTTTACCCCTATTCGGAAGAAGCCAAGAGGGCCATGCTGATGGCGGCTGTCGCCTATCAGCGGGCCGGAAAGTCTCCAGAAGCCGTCGCAGCCGCACGGCGTTACCTCACGCTTCATCCCGGAACCAAAGATGCAGCGCAGGCGCAGGATATCATTGCGGCCTCGTACTACGACCGTATTTCCACGCCGACCCGCGATCAGAGCGAGACGAAGAAGGCAATCGCCGAGATGGAAACGCTCCTCCGGCGCTACCCGGATAGCCCGTTCTCCGAGGAAACGAGGAAGCGCATCAAGCTTGCGCGCGACACGCTCGCTGCATCGGAGATGAACGTTGGCCGTTATTGGCAGAAAAAGGGTAATTATCTCGCGGCAGTAAACCGGTTCAAGACCGTCGTCACGGACTACCAGCAGACGAGCCATGTCGAGGAAGCCCTTATGCGGCTTACCGAATGCTACATGGCGCTTGGCATTGTGACGGAGGCTCAAACCGCCGCGGCCATCCTCGGTCACAACTTCCCGGATAGCCCCTGGTACAAGGACGCTTACGCGCTTCTGCAGTCGGGGGGCACCGCACCGAGAGAGGACACGGGCTCCTGGATGAGCCAATCCTGGAAGAAAGTCACGAGCGTAGCAGGATAACTGGGCGCGGTTGCATCATGGCCGCTGCTCCCGAAGGGCGAATCGCTTAAGAGAGCGCCATGCTTGCCGCTCTTTCGATCCGCGATATTGTTCTGATCGACAAGCTCGACCTGAGCTTCGCCGAGGGGCTGACGGTTTTCACGGGCGAGACCGGGGCGGGCAAGTCGATCATACTCGATAGCCTCAGCCTTGCGCTCGGATCGCGCGGCGATGGCGGCCTTGTGCGCAAGGGCGCTCTGTCGGCAAGCGTTGCCGCATCCTTCGACTTGCCGGCGGGCCATCCAGCCGGAGGCCTGCTTCGCGAGCACGGCCTCGACGAAGGCGAGGCGCTGGTGCTAAGACGCGTGCAGCTCGCCGACGGCCGGACCAAAGCCTTTCTCAACGATAGGCCCGTGTCCACCGGCCTGCTGCGTCAGCTCGGCCGGCTGCTCGTCGAGATCCACGGGCAGCACGACGATCGCGCCCTGCTCGATTCTTCCTCCCACCGTTATCTCCTCGACCAGTTCGGCGGCCTTCTGCCGGACGCGCGGGCTGTGTCGCATTTGTGGGAGCGCTGGCGCGAGCTGGACGCCAAAGCCGCAAAGCTCGAGCATGAGCTGGAGCTTGCCGGGCGCGAGCGGGACTATCTTTCGGCAGCCTGCGATGAGCTGAACAGCCTTTCGCCGCAGCCAGGCGAGGAAGAGGCGCTCGCGGCTCGCCGGCAATCGATCCTGGCATCGGGAAAGGTCCGCGCCGATCTCGAAGCGGCAGCCGATGCTTTGTCGGGTCCGCACTTTCCGGAGGGGCGGATTAGCGGCGTCTTGCGAAGGCTCGAACGCCAGCCGAACCTTCCCGAAAGCCTAAAACCGGTGCTGGCGGCGCTTGAGCGCGTCTTGATCGAGGCCGAAGAAGCACGTGCCGTCGTGGAGGCGCAGCTTCGCAGCAGCGGCGAGGACAATGTCGAGGCCATCGAAGAGCGGCTTTTCAAACTAAGGGCCGTGGCGCGCAAGCATCGCGTTCCAGTGAGCGATTTGCCGAAGGTGCACCAGCGCTTCCTGGAGGACCTGTCGAAATTGGAGACCGGCGAGGAGCAATTGGCTGCGGCCCGGAAAGCGGCCACGGCCGCCGCCTCAGCTTACGCTCAAGCCGCTGACGCACTGAGCGCGAAGCGGGCCGCCGCCGCAGCTAAGCTCGACCGCGCCGTGCAAAAGGAGCTCAAGCCGTTGCGGCTTGAAAAAGCGCGCTTTGTTACACATACTGAAAAGCTGACCGAGGGCAAAGCCGGCTTGACCGGCGGGCCCTCGGGGCGCGAAGCGATTATGTTTTACGTTCAGACGAACCCCGGTGCACGGCCGGGGCCCCTGATGAAGGTGGCATCGGGCGGAGAGTTGGCCCGATTCCTTCTCGCGCTTAAAGTTGTCCTTGCGGAGAAGAGCACCGCTCCGGTTCTCGTTTTCGATGAAATCGACACCGGCGTCGGCGGAGCGACCGCTTCGGCAATCGGAGAGCGTCTTATGCGGCTCGGCCGGCAGGCTCAGGTGCTCGCGGTCACCCATTCCCCCCAAGTGGCTGCCCATGCGGATGCGCATTACCGGCTCTACAAAACCGCTCGCGGAGAAGGCGAGAACATCTCGGTCGAAACCTGCGCGGAAGCGCTCGATGGCAGCGGCCGGCGCGAGGAGATCGCGCGTATGCTCGCGGGCAGGAAAATAACCGAAGAGGCGAGAGCCGCCGCCGAGCAACTGATCGGAGCCAAACATGAAGTTGGGTGAGATCGCGCCCCAAATGACTTCGCACATTACACCTCACCCTGTCCCTCTCCCACTGGGAGAGGGGACGTTGTTGCATGCTCCAAGTGCTATTCAGGCGTCCCTTCTCCCATGGGGAGAAGGGCGGGATGAGGGGCGTTGCGCCCGATCGTTGTGCGGCCCGATGCATGGCCGCGTGCCGAGGGGCAGGCCGTGAAGCGACCAGGCAGAGCCGGCAAAAATCCTGCGAAAGCGGCGCGCTCGCAAGTCGAACCGAAGCCCGTCGATGAGCTATCTCCCGCCGAGGCCAAGAAAGAGCATGAATTTCTCGCCGGTGAGATCGAACGGCACGACAAGCTCTATTACCAAGAAGACCAGCCGGAAATTTCCGACGCGGACTACGACGCTCTCCGCCTGCGCTCAGAAGCTTTGGAGCAGCGCTTTCCGGGCCTTATCAGCGAGAAAAGCCCTTCGCTAAGGGTAGGGGCGCCTCCAGCTGCGAAGTTCGCTAAGGTCAGGCATGCGGTGCGGATGCTCTCGCTTGGCAACGTGTTCAGCGAGGAGGAAACCCGCGAGTTCGTTGCAAGGGTACGGCGCTTTTTGAAGCTGGGCGCGGGCGCACCGCTCGACTTCACCGCCGAGCTGAAAATCGACGGCCTGTCCGTTTCGCTGCGCTACGAGCGCGGCAAGCTGGCGGTCGCAGCTACGCGCGGCGACGGGTCCGAGGGCGAGGACGTCACCGCCAATGTCCGCACCATCGCGGATATTCCGCAGGAGCTGAGCGGCCGGCACGTTCCCGATGTCTTCGAGGTTCGCGGCGAAGTCTATATGGCTCACGCGGATTTCGCGGCGCTCAACCGGCGGCAGGCGCAATCGGGGGCCAAGACTTTTGCCAATCCGCGCAATGCTGCAGCCGGCTCGCTGCGCCAGCTCGACCCTGCGATAACGGCCGCGCGGCCTTTGCGCTTTTTCAGCTGGGGATGGGGCGAGGCCAGCGCATTGCCCGCCCAGACAAATCACGGCGTTTTGGACGCAATCGCAGGGTGGGGCTTTCCGGTGCCGCCGGTCACGCTCTGCAAGTCCGAGGACGAGATGGCCGCGGCCTACCGCGCCATCGAGCTGAACCGCGCAAGCCTCGCATTCGATATCGATGGCGTTGTCTATAAGGTCGACCGGCTCGATTTGCAGGAGCGGCTAGGTTTCGTCTCGCGCACGCCGCGCTGGGCCACCGCACATAAATTCTCGCCCGAGAAGGCAACGGCGATACTGCGCGGCATCGAAATCCAGGTGGGCCGCACCGGTGCGATGACGCCTGTCGCGAAACTGGAGCCTGTGACCGTCGGCGGCGTCGTGGTGCAGAATGCGACGCTGCACAATGAGGATGAAATCGCGCGCAAGGACATCCGCATCGGCGACACGGTCATCGTGCAGCGCGCCGGCGACGTCATCCCGCAGATCTTGGGCGTCATCCTCGAAAAGCGCGCGGCAAACTCGGCGCCCTTCGCTTTTCCCACCGTTTGCCCGGTTTGCGGCAGCCACGCCGTCCGGGAGATGAACGAAAAGACCGGCAAGCTCGATGCGGTGCGGCGCTGCACCGGCGGCCTTATTTGCGCGGCGCAAGCGGTGGAGCGGCTTCGCCATTTCGTATCGAGGCGCGCTTTCGATATCGAGGGGCTCGGCGAGAAGCACATTCAGGCGTTTTTCGACGAAGGGCGCATCCGGGCGCCGGCCGATATTTTTACGCTGCAAGCGCGCGACGGCGGTTCGCTGCCGAAGCTTGCGGAGAAGGAAGGCTGGGGGCCGCAATCGGCATCGAACCTCTTTGCGGCTATCGAAACGCGGCGCGCGATTGCGCTCGAAAGGTTCATATTCGCGCTCGGCATCCGCCATGTGGGCGAGACGACCGCAAAGCTTCTGGCGAAGACCTTCGGATCGCTGCAGGAGTTCCGGCGGGTTATGGCGGAGGCGGGCGCGTTCGATCGCTTGAACGAGATCGACGGCATTGGGGACGAGGTCGCGCAATCCATCGTGGATTTTTTCGAGGAGCCTCACAACCGTGAGGTTCTTGCGGCCCTTGAGCGCGAGCTGACCGTCGAACCCTACAAGCTAGACGTGGTGCCCTCGCAGCTCGCGGGTGCGACCGTCGTATTCACGGGCAAGCTCGAAAGGCTGACGCGCGACGAGGCCAAATCGCAGGCTGAAAGGCTTGGCGCGAAGGTGGCGGGTTCGGTGTCCAAGAATACGCTTTACGTTGTGGCCGGCCCTGGCGCGGGTTCGAAGCTCAAGAAGGCCGAAGAGCTCGGCGTGAAGATCCTGTCCGAGGACGATTGGTTCGATCTCGTCAGCGCGGCATAGCGACATTGCTAAGCCAGCTTTTTACCCGCCGCACCCTTTTTTCCGGCTGCCAATAAACGGCACAAAGCGGCCTCTGCCGATTTTGTGAATAGGCATAAGCGGCACAGGCGGGCTAGAAGTGCGTGAGGCGAAGATCGTGACAGGGGGGGAAGCAATGATTACGCTCTACACCTTCGGCCCGGCGTGGGGCCTTCCCGACCCCAGTCCTTTCGTGACCAAGGCACTCGTGCTCCTGAAATTGTCCGGCTTGCCTTTCGAGACGAACACCAAGGGGTTCGGCAAGGCGCCAAGAGGCAAGTTGCCCTATATCCGCGATGGGGAAACGGCCGTCGCCGATTCCACTTTGATCCGGTTTCATCTGGAGAGCCGCCACACTATCGATTTCGATCGTGGTCTCACGCTGGAGCAGCGCGGCATCGCCTGGGCGGTTGAGAAAATGTGCGAGGACCACCTTTATTGGCTTTTAGTGCACGCGCGCTGGATTGAAGGCGATAATTTCGAGCGCGGGCCGGCGCACTTTTTCGATGTTGCGCCCGCACCGCTGCGGCGGTTCGTCAAATTGATGGTCCGCCGCCAGATACGCCGCAACCTGCACGGCCAGGGGTTGGGCCGCTTCACGGAAGCTGAGCGCACCGTGCTCGCGGACCGCGCCTTCGCTTCGATATCGGCGATCCTTGGCGATAAACCCTATCTCATGGGCGAGAGCCCTTGCGGAGCCGATGCCACCGTTTATGGCTTCACCGCCGGTGCGCTTTGCCCCCTCTTTGAGACCGGACTGCGCAGGAAGGCCGAGGCATATCCCAACCTTAGGGATTATTGCGAAAGGCTCACTCAACAGTTTTTCCCTGGCGGCGCGGCTTAGCGGCGCCGTTCGCGGGAACGGCTGGCGTATCGCTGCCGCTTGCCGGAACTTTCGCAGGGGCGCGCTTTTTTGCCTCTTCGCGCGCCCGTAATTGCTCAGGCGTGAAATCGCAGAGCGGCCGGCGGCGCTCTTTCATGTCCAGATGGAAGTGGTTCTTGTGGGAGTCGCTGGCATCCGGCCCGAGCGTCGTGCCGAAGATCTCGCAGGCGCCATCGTGTATTGCGTGCAGGAAGGCCGAGCGTTCGCCGCTTTCGTTCCAATGATCGAGAACGCTGATGCGCTCGCCCTTTGCGGTGATAAATTCGCCGATATCGACAGCATTGGCATAAGCGTGCTCACTGATCCGCTGAACGGGATCGTCATAGCGCGAGCGGCAATTATAGGCGGACAAAGTCCCGATTTGCACGATAGGTTCGCCGAGATGCGCCTTCGCATAGGGCTGCAGCACAGCCTCGGCCCAGCGGCCCAAGGCCTCGGCCATTTTGCAGGAAGCCGTTGGCGGCGGCGAGAAGACCAGCTTTGGCTCGTTGCCGTTCTCGAAGCCTAGAAGCCGGATGGGCGCGGGGGTGCCGCAGGCGCCTTCCTTAATTGGATCGAGCTGGCCGAACAAGGCGCGCAGCCCGGAAAGCCGGCGGACGCAATCCATGCGGCCCGCTTCAACCTCGGCGGCGGTCCAGCGTTCGGGGGGCGGCGGGGGGCCCATGGGCTCGGGAGCGGCCCCTGCGGGCTTTTCCACTGGCTCCTTTGCGGGCTCCTTCGAAGTTTGCCCGGCAGGCGGCTGAGGACCTGGCACGGAGGTTTTGCTCGCGGGGTCAGCCGGCCTTGACTGTGCGAACTCCTCGCGCTTTGCCCGGTTGGAATGAGAACGGCGATGGTGCCGGATGCGGTGCCGGACCTCGATGAGCAACGCTGGATTGGCGCCGGCCAGTCCGTCAAAGGCTTGTGTCCGCGCGCCCGCATGCGCAGCAGTTGCGCTTGCTGCAACAAATGAGAGGACCGCGAGCGCTGCCGCCCGGGCTACGGCCGTGCCGATGAGCTGCAGCTCACGCCGCCTCATGAGCCTCCCCGGCAGTTTCGCCCTCGCGCGGAAGCGGCCGGATTCGCTTTTCCAGGTGCTTGAGAGCTTCGGGGCAAGGACCGCCATAAGCCCAATCCAACAACTCCACAGTGTGCACCACCGGAACAGGTCCGCCAGACAATTGGGTTATGCAGCCGATATTTCCGCTCGCGACGCAATCGGACTTCACCCGGTCTATGGACGCAAGCTTCCGTTCCTTAAGCTCGTTGGCCAGCTCGGATTGAAGAATGTTGTAGGTCCCCGCCGAGCCGCAGCAAATGTGGCCTTCGGGGATATCGACGACGGTAAATCCGGCGTTCCGCAACAGCTGGCGCGGCTGCTCGTGAATTCTTTGGCCGTGCTGCATGGAGCAGGCGGAATGATAGGCAACGCGGATGTCGCTCCAGCCCACCGGCGCTTCGAACCTCTGTTGCGCCGCGAACTCCGAGATGTCCTTGGCGATCGAGGAGACATATTTCGCTTTGGCGGCATAGGCCGGGTCGTGCGCGAAAAGATGGGCGTAATCCTTGACCGTTGTGCCGCAGCCTGACGCGTTGATGATGATCGCGTCCAGGGGGCCTTTTTCGCGCTGTGCGTGCCAGGCATCGATGTTGCGCCTCGCGAAGACCTTCGCATCGGCCTCTTTGCCCATGTGCAGGGCCAGCGCGCCGCAGCACCCCTCGCCTTCGGAGAGAACCACGTCATAGCCGAGGTGGTTGAGTACCCGTATGGTGGAATCGTTGATTCCAGGGCGTAGCACCCTTTGCGCACAGCCCATGAGCAAGGCAACCCGCCCGCGGCGCCGCCGTTTCGTTTTCACAGTTTGATAGCCCGTGAATTCGCCGTGCCGGGCGCGCCTTGTAGGGGCGAGGCCGAGCATGGCCGCCAGCGTCTTGAAACGGGACCGTGCGAAGAGTCCTCTGAAAGGCCGCGCCGCCTTGGCGGCGAAAAGGGCGGAGCGGAACCGCCCCGGATAGGGCAGGATCCTGCGCAAGACCTTGCGCATAAAATCGTCGCTTGGCGAACGCATAACGGCTTTCTCGATGTGCTGACGCGCAAAATCGGAAAGATGCATGTAATCGACGCCGCTTGGGCAGGTCGTCATGCAAGAAAAGCAGGACAGGCAGCGGTCGAGGTGCAGGCGCACCTGCTTCGGCGCCGCCTTGCCTTCCAGCATCGATTTGATGAGATAGATCCGCCCGCGCGGACTATCGCGCTCGTCTCCAAGCAACAGATAGGTCGGACAGGTCGCCGTGCAGAGCCCGCAGTGGACGCAGCGCCGGAGAATTTCATCGGCCTCTTTCAGGCGAGGGTCTTTAAGCTGCTCGGGCGTGAAGTTCGTTTCCATGTGCACTCAAACTCCTGCGTACATGCGCCCGGGATTAAGGACGCCCGCCGGATCGAAAGAGGTCTTCAGCGCCTGGACGATCTTCATCTTTGCGAAGGGAAGCGGATGGAAAACCTCTATGCTCGAGCGCACAGCCTTCGGGGCGCGCATGAGCATCGAATCCGCCTCGAACTCGGCGAGCACGCGCCGCACTTCGGTGACACTCGCATCTGCCGAGGGCGGCAGTTCCAGCCAGAGCAATCCGCCTGACCACTCATAGGCGGCATTGACCTCGAAGAAGGCAGACAGGGCGCGGACGATCAGTGCGGCCTTGGAAGGGGCGATGGTGATCCGCCACAATGGCCGCTCGAAATCCTTGGACAAAAAAGCCCGGGAGCGGATATCGGCCCAGAACTCCCACGATCTTTGCTGATCCAGCTCGTATGTGTCTCCGAAAGGAGCGATTTCCCGGCGCAGCTTCTCGACGCGATAGGCGAGACTTTGCGGAGCGCCTTCCAGCCGGAGCGCGGTGAGCGCGGTTTTCGCCGGTGCGATCTCCTGGTCGCTCAAGCGCCCGACGAGGGCGCTATGTAAATGGATCGTGCCCGAGACCTCATAAGGCGTACCCATGGCGGCGCTCATGACACCGGTGGCGGCTTCGTCGGCTAGCCCTAAGAAGATGACGGTGCGGCTTTCGGGCGCCTTGGGCAGCACCTTGAAGGTCAGCTCTGTGAAAATCGAAAGCGTTCCCCACGACCCCGCGAGGCCCCGGACGAGATCGACGCCCGTGACATTCTTCATGACCCGCCCGCCGGACTTGATGGGCGAGCCTTCGCCATTCACGGCGCGAAGCCCAAGCAGGTGGTCGCGCGCAGCGCCGCGCAAGATGCGCCTTGGCCCGGAGATGTTCATGGCCGCGATGGCGCCGATGCTGGCAGCCAGCGCGTCCGGGCTGTAAATCCGGCTGAAATCGGCGGGTTCGAACGCAAGCTCTTGGTCATGCTTGTCGAGTGCTGCCTCGATCTCGTGAAGCGGCGTGCCGGCTTTTGCGGAGATCACAAGCTCTTTGGGTTCGTAAAGGGTGATCCCGGATAGCTTCGCGGTAGAGACGACGGCCGACGGCTTGATGGGCCTGCCGGCGTCGCGCTTGGAGCGGAACCCGCAGACCTCGAGCGGATTCCCCCCGGCATTGGCGACCTTCACGAGGGCCGCCAATTCCGCTTCGTCCCGCGGCATATAGACATCAGCCATGTTTCTCAAGTGCCTCGGCCGCAAAGCGGGTTTGAAGATCGAGCGGGAAAACTTTACCGGTGTTCAGAAGCCATTGCGGATCGAACGCCGCCTTGACGCGCATCTGCTGGATGAGATCGGAGTCGGTGTACTGATATCGCATGAGATCCCTCTTTTCGATACCCACGCCGTGCTCTCCGGTCAGGCAGCCGCCAGCATCGACGCAAAGCCTGAGCAACTCGGCGCCGCACTCCTCTGCGGCCTGTTTCTCGCGCTCATTGTTGGCGTTGTAAAGAATGAGAGGGTGCAGATTGCCGTCTCCGGCATGGAAGATGTTCAGAATTTTGAGCTGATGTTTCTTCCCGGCATCTTCGACCTGCTTTAAAACCTCAGCCAGCTTGCCAAGCGGGATAACGCCATCCATGCAATAGTAGTCGGAAATCCGGCCCACGGCGCCGAATGCCGACTTGCGGCCTTTCCAAATCGCGGCGGATTCCTCTTCGCTTTGGCTAATACGCATCGCCGTTGGCTCAAAGCGGCTGGCGATCTCTTTCACACGCTGGATCTGCTCCTCGATTTCGTCGGCGGAGCCTTCAACCTCGACGATGAGCATGGCTCCGGCGTCTCTTGGATACCCCGCTTTCGCAAAATCGTCGCAGACCTCGATGGCTAGCTTGTCCATGAACTCGATCGCGACGGGGATGAGGCCATCTGCGATGATCGCAGACACGCACCCTCCAGCCGATTCAGCCGAGCCGAACCCGAGGAGCATCGGGCGCGCCCCTTCAGCTTGCCTAAGGATACGCACGGTCACCTCGGTGACGATGCCAAATTGCCCTTCAGAGCCCGTGGCGAGGCCAAGCAGGTCATAACCTTGCGGGTCGAGGTAGTCGCCGCCAAGCTCGACAATCTCGCCATTCATCAACACCATTTTGACCTTGAGCACGTTATTCGCAGTCACACCGTATTTCAGGCAGTGCGCGCCTCCCGAATTCATAGCGATATTGCCGCCGATCGTGCAGGCGAGCTGGCTCGATGGATCGGGGGCGTAGAAGAACCTGGCCGCCCCCACAGCGTTCGAGATGCCGAGATTGGTGATACCCGCCTCAACCGTGGCCGTGCGGTCCAAAAAATTTACGTCGAGGATTCTGTTCATCCGGGAGAGGCCGATGACAATGCTGTCTTCGGCGGGAAGTGCGCCGCCGGAGAGCGAGGTTCCGGCTCCCCGGGCAACGGCCTTGATCCTGTTCTCGCTGCAAAACTTGAGAACCCGGCTGACCTCGCCGGTCGAGCGGGGCAAAACCGCTGCCATTGGAACCGAGCGGTAGGCTGTGAGGGCATCGGTTTCGAACGCGCGGAGCCCTCCCTCGTCGCTCACGAGCGTGCCTTGACCGAGTGCGCGGGAAAGTCCTCCCACGATAGCTTGACGGCGGGCGATAACCATGGGGTCCGCTTTAGGCATTTGAATTAGAGACATTTGTAGGCCGCCTCGTTCCAGGGTTTGCTCAAACTTTTTTCAGGGTCTAAGGTGTCTTAGATAAATTTAGGCCAAAAATCGTATATTGCTACAAATTGCGAACATCAGATTATCCGTTCTAGCAATAAGGGCTCTTGACACTCTCTCTACTTATACACTTATATGAGCGTTGCACATTTGTGGGCATGAATTGTATACAACTTTCGGCGCCACTATAAAGGAGCGGATGTGACTTCGATTGCAGACCTCGAGATTTTTGCGCGTGTTGTCACTGCTGGCAGCATGTCGGCAGCGGGGCGCGAGCTCGACCTTTCCCCTGCCGTCGTGAGTAAACGCATAAGTCACCTGGAAGGCCGGCTCGGTACAAGACTTTTCCACCGGACCACACGCCAATTGCAGCTGACCGAAACCGGCCGCGGCTTTTACGAGCGCGTGGTGCAAATCCTGGCCACCGTCCAGGAAGCGGAGGCCTTCGTTTCGTCCGGCCATGAGCGTGCTGGGGGAGCGCTTAAGATAACGGCTCCTACCGCTTTTAGCAGGCTGCATATCGCTCCCTACCTCGGCACCTTTCTAAAACAATACCCCGATCTTAGTATCGAGATTATCGCGACCGATTCTATCTTGGATATAGTCCGCGAAGGCATCGACGTCGCGATCCGTATCGCCGAGCTCGACGATTCCAGCCTCGTTGCTAGGAAGCTCGCACCGTGCCGGCGGATTTTTTGCGCCTCTCCGGCTTATTTGAAGGAGCATGGCATCCCCAAGACACTTGCGGACCTCGCGTCCCATAAGGTGCTTGTGGAAAACAACGCTGCCTGGCGGCTGCAAGGTCCAGATGGCATAGTTTCTCTCAAGCTTGCCAGCGAGATCAAGACCAATAGCAGCGAGATCGTTCACCAGGCGCTTATAGCGGGATGCGGCGTTGGCTTCCGTCCGACCTGGCAAATTCGCGACGAAATTCTGTCGCGAAAGCTCGTGCCGATCCTTCCGCAATACCGCGAAACGCCGGGCATCGCCGTCTATGCGGTCTACCCCGATAAGCATTACATTCCGGCGAGGCTTCGCGTCTTCGTGGATTTCCTGGCCGCGGCCTATGGGCCTTCGCCGTATTGGGACGAGGGGCTCGATTTACCGCCGCGCGCGCAAATAAAAAAGACCGCCGCGAATGTGCCGGTGGTTACCGCCGAAGCCTAGACGGCCGGGGCGCGGCTACCGGGCCGCGCGCTGTTAATCCTTTCGTCCAGCTCCTTGGCAGCGCAGGATCGCGCTAATGCTGGCTTGACGCGCGCCAGAAGGAACTCAAGGTCATGACGATGCCCCCCCAATCCGGCCAAGACCGGCCCCCGGTGCAGGCCGCTTTATTCGTCACGTGCTTGATCGATATGTTCAGGCCGTCCGCCGGCTTTGCGGCCGTGAAGCTCCTTGAGGAGGCGGGCTGCGATGTTCCGGTGCCCGCCTCTCAAACGTGCTGCGGACAGCCGGCTTTCAATTCGGGGGACCGCAAGGCCGCGAAAGAGATCGCGCAACAGGTCATCGCGGCATTCGAGCACTATTCCTATATCGTCGTGCCGTCCGGCTCCTGTGCAGGGATGCTTTGCAAGCACTATCCGGAGTTGTTCGATGCGGAAACGGAGCCTTCTTGGCATGCGCGAGCGAGCGCCTTTGCAGCCCGGGTCTTCGAGCTCACAGCGTTCCTGTCGGATAAGCTCGGCGTCGACTTTACTGGCCGGAGCTACCCGTACCGCGTAACCTACCACGATTCCTGCTCCTCCATCCGGGAGATGGGAGTCGCCGCTCAGCCGCGGAAGCTTCTCCAGAGCCTCGATGGGATCGCGTTTGCCGAGATGAGCGATCGCGAGGTCTGCTGCGGATTTGGCGGCACGTTCTCGATCAAATATCCCGATATCTCCAATGCGATGGTGACGCAAAAGGCGGAACGGGTCGCCGAAACGAAGGCGGAAGTCCTTACCGGCGCCGACCTCGGTTGTTTGATGAATATTGCCGGTAAGCTCGCCCGGCAGGGCAAAGCGGTAGAAGTGCGTCATATCGCCGAGATTTTGGCGGGCGAGACCGGCGAGCCAGGATTGTGCGCGGGGAAATGACCCCGCCTCATCATCCAATCAGCCCAAGAATAAATGCCGCAGCAAATAGGAATACCAAAAGGGTTGCGATCTGACTGAGACCCATTGTGAGTGACATCGCTTACGTCCTCAACTTAGCCGCGTTTCACCCCGGTGCGAGGCCAAGGGTCTCCGCTTTCTTGCCGAAAGGCAAATTTTTTCGATTGTGCAGCGCGAAACCTGAACCAAATGGCAAAAATGTTTTTTCAGCGCCAAAGGCGGTTGAAGCAAGCATTTCTCTAGTCCGGCGGACCGTTCGAAGCTACTCTCGCATTTGCACAACGCGGCAGTTTGGCGCATCTTAACTTTTCCACATCCCTCCGCAAACCGGGTCAGCCATGACGAAAGAATTCGAAGCGCTCCTTTTGAGCAAAACCGAAGCCGGACAGAACGCGGCCTGGAGCCGGCTCACAGAAGCCGATCTGATGGAGGGCGATGTCACCGTGCGCGTGACGCACTCCACCATCAATTACAAGGACGGGCTTGCGATCACAGGCAAGGCGCCGGTCGTTAGGCGTTGGCCCATGATCCCAGGCATCGATTTCGCGGGGATCGTCGAAAGCTCCACCCATCCGGAGTTCAAACCGGGCGACGAGGCCGTCCTCAATGGCTGGGGCACAGGCGAGACGCATTTCGGCGGCTACTCGCAATATGCGCGCGTGAAGGGAGATTGGCTCGTTCCGCTTGCTCCGGGGCTTACGCGCGCCGAGGCCATGGCCGTCGGCACGGCGGGCTACACGGCGATGCTCGCCGTCCTGGCGCTTGAAGCGCACGATGTGGCGCCGCCCAAGGGCCCGGTGCTCGTGACCGGCGCGGCGGGCGGCGTCGGAAGCATTGCCATCGCCCTGTTCTCGAAGCTCGGCTATAAGGTGATCGCCTCGACGGGGCGGCCCGCAGAGGAGGGCTACCTGCGCTCGCTCGGGGCGTCGGAGATTATCGCGCGGCAAGAGCTGGCGAGTCCTGGCAAGCCGCTCGGACGCGAGCGCTGGGCAGGCGCCATAGATGCGGCCGGAAGCCACACGCTCGCCAATGCCTTGGCGCAAACGAAATATGGCGGCGCTGTCGCGGCTTGCGGGCTCGCCCAAGGCATGGACCTGCCTATGAGCGTCGCGCCCTTCATCTTGCGCGGCGTGACCCTCGCCGGCATCGATTCGGTTATGGCACCGAAAGCCAAACGCCTTCAGGCCTGGTCGCGGCTCGCCCAGGACCTCGACCGCCAGAAGCTCGCGGCCATCACGCAAACGCGGTCTTGGAAGGATGTTCTTGAGCTGGCCCCGCAAATCCTCGAAGGCAAAGTGCGAGGCCGCATCGTGCTGGAAGTCCAATAGCTAGAGCACCGGACGCTTGGTTCGGAATCGACGTCATTGCGAGCAAAGCGTCCAGTTTAGCGCACGATGCCCTACCGGGCAGGCGCCCCGTATCTCAGCCGTTTGCGCATGAAGACTTCGTCCGATGCATCGGAGGCGAGCTGCTCAAGCACCGCGACCTCCTCGAAGCCGAAGCGCTCGTAAAAAGCACGCGCCCGCGCGTTGAAGGTTGAGACGCAGAGCCATAGCTGGCGCGCCTCTTCCGCCCGTGCTTGGCGTTCCATCCATTGCAGGACGTGCAAGCCCAGATTGCGCCCCTGAAAACCGGGCAAGATGGCTAGAAGCTGCAAATAAGGGCCGTGCAGGAAAGGGGTTTGGATGGTGACGATGCCGGCAAGCTCGTCCCCGGAGAGAATCTCGAACCTGTGCACGCAGGGCTGCTCGCGTTGAAAGGCTCGCGTGAGCCGGTCCGCCGGCCAGCCGATGACCGACCAGGGCGGCATGGCTGCCAGCGCCTCGCCGAGCCTTGAGGCGTTTGCGGGCGAAAGCGGACGCAGCGCCGCTGCGCCAAGATCGTAAGTTGTGAGTTCAAAAGCTTGCATCGGGCGGACTGGGGTTTCGCAAGGATATTATGCCGGGGTTTTGCGCGGCCGCCATAGCTTACCCCGAGTTTGGCCGCGCCGTTACTCCCAGTCCTCTATATGTGGGGCTAGAGCTATTTCCGTTTATATAGGACAAGGGTCTAGCGGCTGGGATTCTTGCTCCATAGGCTCCAAAGGAACATCGCAAGCGCGAGCGGCAAGAGCACATAGGTGGCGATGGCGCCAGGTGGCGGTGCCGCGGCCTGCAGCGGTTTCAGACTGCCTGCGCCAAGACGCAAAGCTTGCTCGATGAAAATCGCGAGAAGCATGAGAGGGGTCAAGAACCGGTAGCGCAGGATCGCAACCCAATAGAAAAGAGCCAGGAGCATCTGGCTGGCTCCCCATTGCGCGAAAATGGCGGCGATGTTTGTTCCTCCTCCGGCACCCAAGGCAAGGCCCGCGATGCTGGCGGCGCCGCCATCGGGCGCGAATATGTGGATCAGGCTGCGCAGCGTGCCCGCTACAGCGATGAGGATCAGGAAATAGAAAGGGGGTCTTGGGCCGGTATAGCGGGCGCCGGTCTGCGGCAGAAGTCTCGGCCAATCCAACATCGCAGGCCCCTCGCCTTTGACGGCCCAGCTGCGCCGCCGCACATCAACGCCATTGCCTTCCGCGCAAGGAAGCCTGTGCCAGGCTTGCAAGAAGAGTGCCGGCGCGAATACCGGACATCGGCAGCTTCAGCCGGATGCGCGAGCCTCTATTCTCACGATCCGTTCACAGATTCCACTAGAATCCGAGTAAATTTTCATTGCGTAATGTCCGCATCGCTCGCAAACTCTCACACGCGCCAATGCAGTTTGGCGTGCTCTCATAGGTGAACGGAAATGGCAAAGAAACCTGAAGCCAAGCCAAAGGAAGCCCCTAAGCCGGCGGAAAAACCCGCCGACAAAGCGGGCGCCAAAAAAGGCGGCAAAAAATAAGGTAGGTCTGCGTGAAAAAGGAGGAAGAGATTCTCTTCCCCTTTTTCCTCATTTTCCTATAAGCATGGCCCCTAACCAGCATCGATCAAATCCAAGATGGGGGCTCCATGCGGCTCTTTCATAGCTTTCTAATTTTAGCGGCGCTTGCCTTTTGGCCGGCGGGCGCATCTGCAATCACACTGACAAACCGCGACGCGACGGACCAAAAGTTCATCCTCATCGAAGGCGATCAGCAAAGCGAGCGCGTCATCAAGGCCGGAGAAAAGATCGAGCTTTGTGAAAAAAGCTGCGTCATCCGCCTGCCCGACGGGGAAGACTACGAATTTGACGGTACGGAAATCGTTTCCCTGGAAGAGGGATTGCTCTTCCTCGACAACCCTGAGGATCAAAACAAGGCAGCCCGCTGAAACTTAGCGGCTGTCCTGGATACGCGGAAACAGGGAAGAGCCCCTCACCCCAACCCTCTCCCCAAGGGGAGAAGGAGCAACAGCGTCCCTTCTCCCCTCGAGGAGAAGGACAGGATGAGGGGGGACTTTCCGGCGATTCCGAGAGACCAGGACAGGCGCCCCGCCGTTCAAGCCGGCAAGGCCCTGCTCCTGCCGCTATCGAAAGCGCCAATGACAAGCTCCGGCCGCCGCTTTGGCTGCTCAGCCTCTGTAATCTTGCACTTTTGTCGCCCGAAGCCCCGGAAGTCCGTGGCGGTCGATGAGGCGCTGCCAGCTCAGGAATTCGTCGATGGTCAGCTTATAGCGGTTGCAGGCATCCTCAAGGCTGAGAAGGCCGCCGCGCACAGCGGCGACAACCTCCGCTTTCCTGCGGATGACCCAACGCTTCGTATTCGGTGGCGGAAGATCTGCGATTGTCAGCGGACTGCCATCGGGTCCAAGAACATAACGCAGGCGGGGACGGAACATTTCGGCCATAGTACTCTCACACGCGATCAAGACCTGAGGGCACTGTAACCGCGGGCACTTAAAACGTGCTTAACGGGCCTGGTATAAAAATGGTCTTCGTTTTCAACTTTAGATTGCGTAACACTGTTCCGTTGTGGCGCCGCTTTAAGTGCACAATACCGGTTCGCACTTTCGCCAGCGCCACCATATGACTTCAGCGCACAGCCGATCCATCGCAAGCATGCTTAATGTTGAAAGTTAACGTAAAGCCGGTCCCAGGGGCCGAACCGATCGATGAACCCGCCCTCACCCCGGCAAGCATGGGGCTGAGCGGCCTTGCGCGCGAGCATCGCATCGTTGTGGCGATGTCTGGCGGGGTGGATTCCTCGCTCGCAGCGGCTCTCGTGGCGCGCGCGGGCTACGAGACAGCCGGCATCACGCTTCAGCTTTACGACCACGGTGCCGCTACGGCACGCAAAGGCGCATGCTGCGCGGGGCAGGATATCATGGACGCCCGGCGCGTAGCGGACGTGCTCGGCATCCCTCATTATGTGCTGAATTACGAGGACCGTTTCCGGGAGTCTGTCGTTGAGGATTTCGCGTCGAGCTATCTGGCAGGCGAAACACCGCTGCCTTGCGTCCGCTGCAATCAATCGGTGAAGTTCTCCGATCTCTTGAGAACTGCGCGCGACCTTGGAGCTTCGGCGCTCGTCACAGGGCATTATGTGCAAAGCCGTCAGGGGCCGGCCGGCTGGGAAATGCTGCAAGCCGTGAGCGCCGATCGCGACCAAAGCTACTTTTTGTTCGCGACAACGCAGGAGCAGCTCAACTTCCTGCGTTTTCCGCTGGGCTCATTGCGTAAGAGCCAGACACGCGCGCTCGCAGCGCGCCTTGGCCTGCCGGTCGCCTCGAAACCCGATAGCCAGGACATCTGCTTTGCGCCAACCGGGGATTATGCCGAGGTCATCCGCAAGCTGCGCCCGGAAAGTGCCGAGCCGGGCGAAATCGTCCATGCCGATGGGACCGTGCTCGGGACCCATCCGGGCATCGTCAATTTCACGGTTGGGCAGCGCAAAGGCCTTGGCATTGCCGTTGGCGAGCCGCTCTTCGTGATCCGCATCGAGCCCTCGTCGCGCCGCGTCGTGGTGGGACCGCGAGAGCTGTTGCGCACCGCGCGGATTGCCTTGCGCGAGGTCAATTGGATCGGCCCAGGAACGCTTGCCGAGGCTGCCGCTGTGCGGCGCGCGCTCTTCGTCAAGGTGCGATCCACGCAGGAGCCGCGTCCGGCGCATCTCGTCAGGGATGAATCCGGCGTTTCTGTCGAGCTCGTCAATCCGGAGTTTGGCGTTGCGGCCGGCCAGGCTTGCGTCTTTTATGACGATGGAAGCGGCTCGGCGCGCGTTCTCGGCGGCGGCTTCATCGCTTCGGCAACCGGTTAACAATTATGGGTACAATGCCTGTTCATCAGCCACGTCTCGACGAGAATGCCGTGCGCCAAGCTTACGAGGGCTGGGCACCGGTCTACGACTACAGTTTCGGCTTGGTCTCAGGTCCCGGCCGGCGGGCTGCGGTCCAGATGTTGAACACGCTGCAAGGACGGATACTTGAAATCGGCGTTGGGACCGGCCTGTCCTTGCCGCGGTACAAGCCCGGCCTTGAGGTGACCGGAATCGACCTTTCGCCCGACATGCTGGCGAAGGCGGCGGCTCGCGTTCAGCGGCTCGGGCTGAAACAGCACACGCTGACCGTCATGGACGCAAGCAGCCTTGCCTTCGCGGATGGAACCTTCGATGCCGCGGTGGCCATGTATGTCATGACCGTTGTGCCCGATCCCGGGGCCGTCATGGCGGAGATGCGGCGCGTTTTGCGCCCCGGCGGCACAGCCATCGTCGTCAATCATTTCAGCCGCGAACGGGGATTGCGTGCGGCCGTGGAGCGCGGCCTCGCCCGCTTTTCGCACCAGCTCGGCTGGCATCCCGTCTTTTCGCTCACCAATGTCACCGGCGCGCCCGGCTTCCGGCTGATCGAGCTGGTGAACTTGCCGCCGCTCGGGCTGTTCACAATCCTGCGCCTTGAGAAGGTGGCATGAGTGCGCCCGGCGCCATGACAGTCCGCCGGGCGGCGCTTGCTGCTCTACAAAAATGGTGGTATAGGTTGCACTTATCCCCTGCAGGGGGATTAAAGACCTGTTTGCCCAACAGGCGGGCCGCCCTAAATAGAGGCACTAGCAAGCCCCGGAGCGGCAATGACTTTCTGCTAAAAGTCCGGCCTCCGAATTGGGAGGCCGGCGCCGTTTAGACCCCTCTTCCCGGCCATTCCCGATCATGCCGCCGAGCCACGCACGTTAACTTCCCGACCATAATTTTGCTCTTGTTCGCTGCAACTTAGCGGCGATGATAAAGAGTTTCACACGCCGCGCCGTGCTTTCGTCAGCGCTTGCAGCGCTCGCAGCGGGTGCCCTTAGGGGCAGCGCCGCGGCTCAATCTGCACGCATGCCGTTCGCCCAATGGGCCGCAGCCTTCCGCTCCCGCGCCCGCGCCCGCGGCATCTCGGACGCCACCTACAACCGCGTCATGGGCTCGATTAAGCCGGACACCTCTGTCTATGCGCTGGACCGTGCGCAGCCCGAATTCCAGGAGGAGGTCTGGCAATATCTCAACCGGCGCGTCTCCGATTGGCGCATCCAAACCGGTATCGTGCGCGCGAAAGAATACGCGCCGCTGCTCGAACGGGTGGAGCGCGAATACGGCGTCGGCCGCTACACGATGCTGGGCCTTTGGGGCATGGAATCGGCTTTCGGCGATCTTGTCACCAATCCGAAGCATATGCGGCCGATTTTCCCGGCGCTCGCGGCGCTGGCTTGGGGAGAGCCCCGCCGCCGCTCCTATTGGGAGCAGGAATTGCTCAATGCGCTGGTCATTGTGGAGCGGGGCTGGGGCACGCCGGAAGAGATGATCGGCTCCTGGGCCGGCGCAATGGGGCATACGCAATGGATGCCAGAGGTCTGGCTCAATATGGGCGTCGATTTCAACGGCGACGGGCGCATCTCGCCCTATGGGCCGCCAGACGATGCTCTTGCGGGAACGGCCCAATATCTTGCGAAGCGCGGCGGCTACCGGCGCGGAGAGGGATGGGGCTATGAGGTGCGGCTGCCTTCGGGCATGCGAGCCAGGGGTGGTATGCGAACGGTCGCAAGCTGGCACGCGTCAGGCGTGCGGCAGGCAAACGGCAAGCCCTTTCCGAGGCCGCAGGAGCATGCGCGCCTTTGGCAGCCTGTGCCCGGCGGCCCCGTATTCCTCCTCACGCACAATTTCGATGCGGTGAAATCCTATAACCCCGCCAATACTTACGCCCTTGCGGTTTGCCATCTCGGCGACCGCATAGCCGGCGAGGGAGCCTTCGTGCAAGAGTTCCCTGGCGGGGAGCGTCTGCCGACCCTCGCCGAAGTTCAGGAGATCCAAAAGCGCCTCACGGCCTTGGGCTACGATAGCGGCGGGACGGACGGCCGGGTTGGCAACGACACGATGGCCGCCATCCGTAATTTCCAACGCAAAGTTGGCATGAAGCCGGATGGCTATGCCGGCCTCAAGCTTCTGGCGCGGCTGCGCGAAGCGGCCTGAGCCTTACCTTGACTGAGCGTCCCAATCCTACCAACGAAATGAGTGTCCATGTTTGTTCTGCGTGCCAAAATCTCCGCTGCCTTAACGGCGCTTGCGTGTGCCGTCCTGCTATCCGCCGCCATCGCCGCGAGCACCGCGCGCGCGGCAGAGCTCGTCGTTTTTGGCAGTGCGCGTTGCCCTTATTGCCTGGCCTGGGAGCGCGAGATTGGGCACGCTTACCCGAAATCCGAGGAAGCGCGCAAAGCGCCCCTGCGGCGCATCGCGATCCAAGCCCGCCGTCCGGCCGATCTGGCGCAAATTAATGACGTTCACGTCACACCGACTTTCGTTTTGGTCGACAACGGCCGTGAAGTGGGCCGTATCACCGGCTATTCTGGCAATGAGTTCTTCTGGCCGGAATTGGACCGGCTGCTTGCCCGCCTGCACCCCAGGGGATGACGCCGCGGAGCCGCGCAGGAGAAGCCCGGTAGTCGCGCATGCCTACAGCCTATGCCATTGCTCGCCAGAGAAAGGGGCCGCTCATGACTATACCGAGGTGGACGATCGCGGCTGCGATCGGCGATGCTCGCAAGCACTGCCGCCTTTGCCTTCGATCCGGCACTGGTTCCGCAGGCAAAGCGGACAAAAGCGAACCTTTACCTCGCCTCCGAAGAGGTCACAGCCTTTCTTAATGCGAGAGGCGGGCGGACATTGTTCGTCGATGTGCGAACGCCAACAGAGCTCCTGCTCATTGGCAGTTCGCCGCTGATCGACGCGAACGTGCCCGTGAAACTTGGCCCGGTGCTCATCCTTACTGACAAAAAGCCCGCGCTCAGCTTCGAAGCCAATGCCGGTTTCGCTGCTGGCGTCGAACGCCGTTTGACCGCCAAATCGCTGACCAAGAGCGACCCCGTGATCTTGATCTGCCGGTCCGGCGAAAGAAGTGCGGCTGCCGCCGATTTGCTGACCGCTGCCGGCTTCTCGCAGGTTTACTCGGTGATCGACGGGTTCGAGGGGGACATCGCGAGGGATGGCCGCGGCGCCGGACATCGCACGGTCAATGGCTGGAAGAAGAAGGGATTGCCGTGGGGCTATGGCCTCGATAGCGAGAAGCTCATTGTGACCGGGTCCGGACGTTAGAGCCTGTCCTGGTATATCGGAATCGCCAGGGGGTCTAAAGCCGCCTCCGCTTGTATAGGACAGATTTTAGCGGAGTGAAGCATTGAGCCATGGGCCGGAGCGCGAACAAGAAAGGCGGACTTTCGATTTCCGTCCGGCCGTGCTCTTGTTTAAAAGCTTAGAACTTTTTGCCACACATCCGGTTGTATTTTTTCTCTATCTCATACCGGGCCCGATTTCCCGTTGCGGGAGTCCCCTCTCACCGCCTATGGTGCGCAGGCCTGTAGGGCTAAGGCACCGCATGTAGCCAAGACGCATGTGAAACGAGTTGGGGCACGATCAGTGGCACGCGAAGCGATCATTCAGGAAGATACGGTCATCAAGGGCAAAATCCGTAATTGCCGGCAATTGGAAATTCGCGGCTATTTCGAAGGCGATTTGACGGCTGAGGAAGTACTCGTCCACCAAGGCGGAACCTTTTTCGGAACCCTGAAAAGCGACCGTGCCGACGTTGCGGGCTCCGTCCAAGGCGAGGTCTTCGTGAAGAACCTCATCAGCATCCGCAGCTCGGGCTCGGTGAATGGCCATGTGCGTTACGGGCAGCTCGCCATGGAAATGGGCGCCGATCTCGGCGCCGAATTGCGCAAC
>Ga0326728_10006125_pt1 | contig 32846 bp, 23 predicted proteins | sample MB3enrmetagenome_FD_207602 | JGI IMG/M metagenome (GOLD analysis project Ga0326728, IMG submission 207602) | Lab enriched peat soil microbial communities from McLean, Ithaca, NY, United States - MB31MN | ecosystem: Environmental > Terrestrial > Soil > Wetlands > Peat | place: USA: New York... | reverse complement strand
CTAGAAGTCGCAATTCTAACCGCAAGGAAGATAGCGCCCAAGGTATGAACCATGATTGGGGTGAAGTCGTAACAAGGTAGCTGTAGGAGAACCTGTGGCTGGATCACCTCCTTTCTAAGAGAGAACCTGTTTTGGAGTCCGGCTTCGGTCGGACCGGTCCAGAACGGTTGCGAGGCGCTCTGGGATCTCAAATTTCAAATTTGAAATCGCAGAGGGGCGTGGCTGCTCAACTCAGAGGTCAAAGGGAAATTTACAGTCTTAAGGCACACAAGGCCGCGAGCAATCGCGGCCTTTTTGCTTTTGGGGGTATGATGGGGGGCCTGATTGGGCCGCGGGGTCAAAGCCCTGCAGCCAAAAAGGCCAAGACCGCGGCGGACAGCGAACGTAGCCACGGCAACTCCGCGATATGATGGACTTCATGAGGAATTACGCCCCGCCACTGACCGACGATCCACGAGCGGAGTATGTTCGGCGGCTCGAGTCTTCTAGAACGGCACAAGCCGTTTACGAAAGCCAGCATCACAGGCTGGGGATTGCCAAACTCGTACTGGGCGGCGTAACCCTGGTGGTGATCGCTCTGGCTTTGGTGGCCAAGGTCCTCTCCGCGCTCTGGGTATTGGGTCCACTGTTCGCCATCATCGTTCTGGCCATCGTTCATGATCGCGTCCTCAAAAGGCTCGGCCGATGTTCCCGCACCATGGCTTATTACGAGCGAGCACTGGCGCGAATGGACAATCGCTGGGTAAGGTCGGGGGAAACGGGCGAGAGGTTCCAGAGCGCGACGCACCCTTATTCTCGTGACCTCGACGTTTTTGGAGAGGGTTCGCTATACGAACTGCTCTGTACGGCACGCACTTGTGTGGGGCAAGAGACACTCGCCGCATGGCTCCTGGCGCCCGCCTCACCTAACCAGATTCGTGCCCGCCAGGAGGCCGTCGTCGACATGCGGCGCCGGCTGGATTTGCGCGAAGACCTCGCGGTGCTGGCGGAGGAAGCGCGTTCGCTTGCGCCGGCGGAAGCGCTGGCCGCCTGGGGTGAAGGCGAACCACTGCTGACGTCGAACCTGTTGCGATTCGCCTGCGCGATGCTCGCAGGTTTGTGGTTGGTGGGTCTGGCCATTTGGATGGTTCGGGGGTTGGCGTATCCGGCCCTGCTTGTAACTGCGATCAACGTCAGCTTGAACCTCGCATTTCGCCCGCGTGTACGAACCGCCGTCAGCGCCGTCGAAAGCTCGGCGCGCGACCTGGGGCTGCTGGCCGGCGTACTGGCTAGGTTGGAGGCTGAAACATTCTCGGCAGCGAAACTTGTCGAGCTGCGAGCGGCGCTCGATTCGCAAGGCTGGCCGCCGTCGCGATGGATTGCCCGGCTGAACCGGCTGATGGAGTATCTCGATTCAAGACGCAACATGTTCGTTGGACCGATCGACCTGTTCATGTTTTGGACTTTGCAGTGCGTGTGCGCGATTGAAGCATGGCGCCAGCGCACCGGCCCGGCAGTCCGCCGTTGGCTCCTTACCGTCGGCGAGTTTGAGGCCCTCCTCTCGCTGGGCGGCTATGCTTACGAGCATCCCGCGGATGTCTTCCCGGAATTCGTCGACGCCTCGCCCAGTTTTGATGCCGCAGGTCTTGCCCATCCCCTGCTGCCGGACCGCGACGCCGTGCGCAACGACGTGTGCTTGGGAGGCGACCTTCGGGTACTCATCATCAGCGGGCCGAACATGGCGGGAAAAAGCACGTTCGTCCGGGCGGTGGGAATCAATGCCGTGCTTGCGCAGTGTGGCGCTCCGGTGCGTGCCCGGCGGCTGCGTCTCTCGCCGCTTGCCGTGGGTGCATCCATCTGCGTGCTCGATTCGCTCCAGGGCGGCATCTCGCGGTTCTATGCTGAAATCAAGCGCTTGAAACAGATCGTCGACCTCACGCAGGGGCCATCGGCGGTGCTTTTTCTGCTCGACGAGTTTCTGCAAGGAACCAACTCCCAGGACCGGCGTCTGGGTGCCGAGGCGATGGTGCGCAACCTCGTTGAACGCGGAGCGATTGGGCTGGTGACCACGCACGACCTCGCCTTGGCGAAGATCGCGGAGGGACTGGGCGCGCGCGCCGCCAACGCCCACTTTCAGGATCGCTTCGAAGATGGGAAATTGGTCTTTGATTACCGCCTCCAGCCAGGTATTGTCGAGACTAGTAACGCTCTCAATCTGATGCGGTCAATCGGCCTGGATGTATGACGCGCCAGGGTGGGCGGCGCGTAGATGCCGGCCCCCGCGCCACAAATTCAAGAGCCGCCCTCAACTCAGGCGCAGGTTCTTCAGATAATTGAAGCTGATCTTCATGGCCTCGAGCGACGGCATATTCCATCGGTCCTGCTCGACGAAAATGTGTTGGGCACCGGCCTCCCCCGCGTGCGCGAAGATCCTCCGCCAATCAATCTTCCCCTGGCCGACCGGCGCGAAGGGATTCGGCCCATCATCGCGAGGAGACTCGTGCGGGTTGACCGCCACGTCTTTGTAGAGATCCTTGATGTGCAGCAGCGGGAAGCGGCCGGGATAGCGCTGAAAGTACGTCACCGGATCGATGCCGGCATAGACGCCCCAGAAAACGTCCATCTCCATTTTCAGGAATTTCGCGTCGCAGCGTGTGAGCATGATGTCGTATCCGCAGGTGTGATCCACGCGCCCAAATTCGTTGAAATGCGCGTGGTAGCAAAACTGCATTCCGGCGCTGAGGGAAAGAGTTCCACATTGGGTGAAAAGGTCAGCGCGGCGCTTCCAGGCGTCGCCGTCAAGCCGCGGATTATCTCCCACCACCATGTAGCGCACGCCATAACCGTTGGCGGCCTCAATGGTCTTCTTCCAGTCCTCGATCGATTTCGGCGCGTCAAAGTAGACGCTCGGAAGGGTCAGGCCGTCGGCCCGCAGCATGGGGAGTATTTCGGCCGCGGAAATGTAAGGGCCGATTTTCAATTCCTTGTAACCGGTGGCAGCGACCTGCTTGAGGGTTCCCGCCCGGTCCTTGGCGAACATATCCCGAACCGTATAGAGTTCAAGCCCGATCGGTTTTGCCCAGGCGAGGGAACCTGCCGCTCCCAGGTTGGGGCGGGTGGCCAGTGCCGCGGCCCCGCCCAGAGTCCTTATAAAATTCCGTCTTGTAATCATGATCGTCACTCCTTGAATTGGTCGATATTCTTCGTGGTCATCCGGAACGTGTGGATGGGTCGCCCGGAACGTACGGATTGCGCAGCGTAAAGCTCTGCGTTTCAGCCGGCCGCAGAGCTTTGCTCTGCGCGCAATCCAACGTAAGATTTCGTCTTGTCATCATGACTGCCAATCCTTGAATTGATCGATACACGCCATGATCGCCCGGAACAATACGTGAACTCGACCTCCTCGTCAACCGCCCGGAGCGCGCCGCCCAGAGCCCCGGGGTTGAGCGCAGTGCAGCTCCAATCCGCTCAGCGGTGGCATTTCTACTTCCTCACGTTCGGCAGATTTCACAACCTGAGTTACAATTCCTCCATGCTGAACATCCGAAAAGCTACCATCGACGACATTCCGCTGATTCTGGAATTCATCCGCGAGCTGGCCGAATACGAGCGCGCGCCGCAAGAGGCCGTTGCCGCGCCGGAAGATCTGCAGCGTGACGGGTTCTCCGCGGAGCCGCGCTTCTATGTGGAAATTGCCGAATGGGACAGCGAGCCGGCGGGCTTCGCGCTCTGGTTTTTCAATTATTCCACCTGGCAGGGGAAGCCTGGGATCTATCTGGAGGACCTCTTTGTGCGGCCGCGATTTCGCCAAAAGGGAATCGGCAAGGCGCTGCTGATCCACGTGGCAAAAATTGCCGTGCAGAAGGGCTGTGGGCGCTACCAGTGGCAGGTGCTCGACTGGAACACCCCGGCCATCAAATTCTATGAATCTCTGGGCGCAAAAGTAATGCAGGAGTGGCTCACTATGCGCGTGACCGGCGAAGCGCTGCGCAAGTTGGGGGAACAGAGCCCCACCTAGGCGCCGGGCGACGAATCGGTCGGCGCGCAACCCCTCCGCGTAACTGGCGTTGCTTTTCAAAGCCCGAATTCTCTTCGATACATCACATTGCGATATATTCTGAGCCCGCGCGGGAACAGGTCAGAGCTTTGCGGATGGCGTGCCCACCGCCTGGGTGGAGAAGTGAACGTAGGTGAACGTCTCCGGAATGTGAGAATCGTAGTGGCCGTGCCGGTTCCAGGTCCACCCGGCGCTGGGGTCCAGGCGCTTTCCGTCCGGGCCGGCCTGCTGGAAGCGCGAGCAATCGATGCGCCACATGTCGCCATCCTGGGGCGGGAGCGAGCGGCCGTCGGCAAGCAATTCCAGGCCCTGCCAGGGAAAAGCGAGCTCCGCGCTCCATCCTTTGTCAGTTCCGGCGCGCTGGTTGAGGACGCCCTCGACATGCACAGCGTGGCGCAGGCCGGGATAATCCCAATCGAGAAATCCCCAGCGCTCGCCCCGCGGGTGCACGTGACCGCCGATGCCGGATATTTCCAGCGTCGGGTGGGCGGCGGGGTTGAACTCCAGCCTCCCGAAATAACGGTGGCCGGGCTGGAAGATGTCCTTCCAAATCCAAAACACTTCATAAATGGTGTTCAGGGCATTGATTTCGAACTCGTAGTAGGCATTCTCCCCGGCGATGAAAACTTCCAGGTCGTTATCCTCGTAAATCTTGGAGTCGCGCTGGGTGAGCGTGGCGCAAACGTCCGTTTCCTCGGCGGAAAAACCAAAGTAGAGGAAGTCGTCGTCCCAGAGGATCGCCACGCGCGTGTCAAACCAGGTGAGCTTGCCGGTAACGATATCGACAAAGGGTTGGGAACGCGGCGCCAGCTTCCACGAGGGCTCGTCGAGCTTGCCGTCAATGGTGAGAGGGCCGGCCGTACGATAGCAGGTGTAGTGGGCGAGTTCCTGCGGTGTGGGCCAACTCATGACCAGTTTGCGAACCATCGGAACCAGGCGAGAATTATGGCGTCTCCGGGGTCGCAGATCCTTCCTGGGCAGCGGGTGGAGCGTCTTTGGGGCTCGCGATCTTTTGCATGGCATCTACATTGAAAACTGCGAAGTCCGAATACTCATGCCGGTTGCGCAGGACCCGGCCTTCCCAATCCAGCGTGACCGTGACTTCCGCCGGCAGCCAGAATCCCTCCGCCAGGCGTTTAAAATGGACTTCGCTAAATTCGATTTCGGTGGTTTCCGCCTGCAACTTGACGACCGGTATGGGCGCCAGGAGTTCGGTGCGGAGCTTGAGGATCTGGTAGGTGGTGGGGTCAATCCAGGCCACGCCCTGATAGAAAGTCGTTTTTGAGGTTCCCGCCACCCGGAAGCTCCCGGACATGCGGGATCGCTTCGGTTCCTGGGCAAAGGCAATCACGTAGGCATCCCGGTCTTTGATTTTCTGACGTCCGAGGAGGCGAAACGTACTCCCCGGCTGGTAGGCGGGATGGAAAACCAGGGGAGCCGCAACGAATCCCGCCGTGAGCATGAAGTTTTGCGCCAACCCCCGCGGGAAGGCTTCCTGCCCGGTTGAATCGGCCCGGTACTCATCGGTTCGGGGTCCCCACTGCCCGGAGGGCATCAAACAGAGGTAGCGGAATTTCTGGTCCAGGCTCCCGGCGGATTTTCCCTTGCGGTCCAACTTCTCCTGATGAATTTTCTCCAGCGAACTGGTATTGGGAAATTTCTGGAATAGGTTCGCAACATTCTTACCCACGGCGCTGAGGATGGAGTCCAGTTTGATCTCCTCACCGGCTGGCTCGATCCCCTGGAGTTCCGACGGAGGATTGTGGATGTAATCGGTGTAAGGGGCGGCTTGCTTCTGGAGCTTCACCAGCGCGGTATCATCCTTCTTCCGATCCTCGATCTTTTGCCCAATCGCCTGCACGCGGGGTGGCATTTTCTTGATGTCGCGTCCATCCAGATAGCGATTCAGCTCGGCCTCGGCATCTTTGACGGTTCCCGTCCACACCAGAGCTTCGGCGTGCAGCATTCGCGCCACGGGTCCGGCGCCCGCGGCCAGCGCTTTATTCAACGAGTCTTCGCCCCCCTCCCAATTCATGCCCAGACATTGCACGCGGCCCAGCTCCTGGAGTGCGAGGGCGTCCCGCGGAGCATCCTTTACCGCTTCCCGCAGGTAATATTCCGCTTTTTCGGGATTATGTTGCCAGCTCAACCACACACCATAGGCCAGCAATGGCTCCGAGGCGCCGGGCTGCCGATTCGCGATGAACGTGTTAACAGCCTCCCCCAGACGGCTTTCCGCCCGTACCCAATCGCCCCAGCGCATCTCCGCCAGCGCCGTCATCAGGCGGCATCGCGCGCAGGAGGCGTTGGAGGCGGCCACCTTTTCAAGATCCGGCACCGCCAGGTCAAGCCGATTCCTGTCCAGGAATTGCCGCGCCGCAGGCTGGTAAGTTTTTAGATCTTTTTCCGACAGCCCGTCGGAGGGCCCCAGGGCCCTGAACCGGGGAGCCAATTCCAAGACCAGATCGTCCGCCGAGAGCAGGGTGGGATCGTTGGGGGGGTGGCGTAATACAATCAGGATCGCAGGGGGCTTGCCGGTGGACCCATAGTTCACAAAGGCGTGGGCAGTGGGGTAACCCTTTTTCGAAACCGCGAAGGTCGCGGTGAATTCCTTGGGAGCAAAGGTCAAAAAGAAATCATTACTGAACTGTCCCTGAGAGTCTGTGGCGACGGATACAAACCTCGTTCCGGCGTTGGTGGCTATCTCAACCCTGGCGTTACGCACGGGCTCACCCTTCTCCCCGGTTACCCGCCCGGCAACAAATTTGTGCGTTGTCACCTGGATGCCGTCCATAGTTCCAACCTGGCTCCATGCCGTTACCGGCAAGAGGCACAAGGTGGAACACAGCAAGACCATCCGTCGAGAGATCTGCAACATCGTTAGCTGCTTTGCTCTGAGAATGCTGACCCGCCAATTTTGCGGTCTATCATACTTTTCCTCGTGGCCCAACTCAAGGACAAAAAGTACACTCGGTTATGACCTTCGCTGTGCCCCCAAGCCATGAATGCTTCCGCTTGCGAGGTTTTCCTGAGAAAGGCCACCTTGACTGCCCCACATTGTCCTTCCGGCTTCGCCTGATTCTCGTCACTCCCCTTTGGATCGGGCCATCGGGTCATTGAGTGATTTGTGATTGGCGATTTCTGATGTCAGCAAATCGGTTCATCTTTTCACCTGAAACTGTCGATAACCGAAGCGGGATAGTGTGGGCGGCCGGAATCATCGTGAACGTGCAGTGTTGTCCGCCTTTTCGCCCTCCACCTTGAGCCCTCGGCCCTCCATACGTCGCGACTTGGCCACTGGACTGCGGGCTCGGTTTCCGGTAGCTCCGTGGTGACTATCATAGCCTCACATGCTTGCCACTTTCCCCTAGCCACTCGCCATGGTTCTTCAATAACTTCCTTTTGTTTCATCAACATAATGGAAGGGTGGCTATAACAAGCTTCTTTTCAATAACATAATGGAAAGCCTGTTTTCGGGCATTTTTTCTACATTTGTTTTCAACGACATAATGGAGGTTGCCTGCATATTTTCCCCCCGCGTTTTTAACCATGTTACCATCCGAACTAAATTAACCTATTTTCTTTCAACGACATATAACTTCTTGAGATTGTTGACGTCCACAGCTAACCCATTTTATTTCTGGTACGTAATGGAAAGCCGCGGTAATTTGTAGCGCGGGCGTCCCGCCCGCTGTCTCGTTCCCGCAACGGCGAAGCGCTTGTGGCATGGCCAGCCTGCCCCGATCCATCAGGGTCCTGGCCATGCTCATCACGGGCGGGACGCCCGTGCCACCTCGCCCTTTTCTCCACCCCATGTCCTGCGCAGCATAGGGCCTGAGTGCCGACGCTGCAGAAGTTGCGGCTGGAGTTCCTACCGCTTCTTCCGCCGACGCTTGCCGATCACCGGGCGCTTCACGGTGAAGTACCCCTTCTGGTCTTTCCGTGCTTCCTGCCGGTTTATCCCGACGCGCAACCCCTTTTCTTTTCATAGACATATTCTGATGAAATCTATAAGTCATGTGATTTCATATACATCTAGGCAAACCCGAAAATGTTAAATTTTTCGACATTTGTTTTCATACACATCTAAAGAAATACCTTCATTTTCGGGGGTCCCCCTTTTTTCGCGCTTAGGCCCCCCCTTCGAAATCAAATAACTCCTTGTAATTCAAAGACATGCATTTTTGGTACGACTTCATCGAAAACCTTTAACCCTCTTTGTTATCTATCACATATTCTCAGGCCGCGCGGTCTCCAAAGGACAGTGGCTGGTGGTTCGTGGCGAGTGGTTAGAGGAAAACGGCAGGTGGTTGCAGGGCCTCTGTTCCGGCGGCCTTCTCTAGCCACTAACCACTAGGCGCTAGCCATTGCCCTGCCACCTGGCGCCTCGTACCGGCGCCTAGACCCTCGCAACTAGCCGTGATGCGCGATTTGGCGCTGGCGCCAATCTCCGGGTAAGTGGCGAGCATTCGCCATGCCATAGGCCAGAGATATTGCCCATGAGTCAGGAAGCGCCCATAAAGCGGTCAAATTGCACCACGCCTTCCCTGGGGTTTTCGCAGGGTGAAATGCCGGCCTCCGCCAATTTCCCTCGAGACTCATGAGGTCCGATTTGCGGTCCGATTTGTCGACTTGGCCGGTCGGAAACTCCGCTGGTCCGATCGAATCGGACCGGTAATCGGGGGGCAGAGGGTGGATTGAACCAGCACCGCGTGAGATCGCCCACTTCCGCGCGCGTCGTACGGCCGACTAGCCCGGATTATTCATGGATTTCCTCGAGCGATGAAGGAAAGCGATGCGTTCTCACCGAGGTCACCGAGGCAAGGCACAGAGATCACGGAGAGGTCTCCGTGGCTTCCTCTGTGCACTTTGTGGTCACACGGTTCGGCAATGCCATGCATGAAGGGATCCGTGAACTCTGTGTGAACTTCTCTTATTCTTACCTCCATGTGTTGCGTTCATGAATGATCCAGGCGAGGGCGCGCCGCGCGCAAACTTCTGAACCTTCTCATATCGCAATATGATATACTAATGCCGGGGCGGATGGCCGGCCCCGTCGATCCTGGCGGAAAGGGGAAGAAGTTGGCGCCGTGATGAGATGTCGAGAGGTGGACAAAAAATCCGCAAAACTTCCTTCTCCGCGTCCGCATCCAACTAAATTGACGGAGGTCTTATTTCCCCAATGACACGATGCGTTACGGACTACCTGGTGCACGAGCATCAGGAGTTGTCGCAGTTGGTAAATGAACTTCAGGAGCAGCTCGGGGTTTTACGCCTGACGCGAGATCGCCGCAAGACGGCCGACCGGCTGAACGGAATCCGGCAGGAAATTGCCGAAGCGCTTCACACCCATGTGGTGGAAGAAGAACAAATCCTCTACCCGGCTCTTCAGAACCATGTGCAAGGCATCGCATTTACCCTTGACCGAATGCGGCTCGAACACGATGCCGGCGAGCAGACTGAGAAGACCTTTCATCAGAGTCTGGAGCGGCTGGTGCAGGGGGGAGGTAACCCTCGCGAGGTCATGCAGAGCGGCCGGAATTATGTGATGTGGTTGCGAAACCACCTCATGGATGAGAACGGGCGCTTGTTCCCCCTGGTGCAGCGCGGACTCGATCCGGCCACCCAACAGACCGTGCGTCACGCCATGGAAGAGTTGCGGCAGGAATCTTCGGCGCGCGTCGCCGAAGGTCAGACCTACACCGCGCGTGCGTAACCTCGAGGTGAGGCGCCGGCAAGGGCCGAAGGCATCAGTGTGATGATGTCCCGCGCCCCCTTGCTTATAACTCCATCCCTTCACTGCAAGGATGGGCGCGGCGACCTGAACCCTGCAATGTCAACTGCACACGCACTTATTCCAGGGTGAAATTGACATCGACTTCCGAGACCACCTCGACAGGCTGGCCATTCAGAAGTGTCGTCTGGTAACGCCACATCCTGACCGCTTCTGCCGCTGCCTCATACAGCAGCGCATCCCCGCTGATGACCTCGATATCCATCACGGCCCCGTCCCTGGCAATTAGCACATCCATTCGAACCGTGCCTTCAATGTGAGCGGCTTTCGCCTTTTGGGGATAATGGGGTAGGGGTTGCGAAATAAGTTTCCTATTCACCACCTCTTCGACAACGTGGATGCGGAAGGGGGGGAGGGAATCACCCCATCCGGATGCTATTTTCCGCTGTTCTGCGCCACCCTTCTTATCACCATTCGAATCGAGCGCCACCCCATAGCAGAAATGAGTCACCGCGTCGGAAGGAACCAGGGTCACAGCCTGCCGAAGTTGCTCCAACGCCTTGCGATTCTGAGTTGGATCCTGGAGGAGAACATTGCCCAGATCAAGGTGTGCCTCCCAAAGGTCAGATTGCAACTTTAGGGCAGCATGATACTCGGCAATGGCGGCGTCGGTTTTCCCGAGCCCTGCGAGGATCTCGCCCAAGGCCAAGTGAACATAGGGGTTGGCCGGATCCGCATTCACCGCTTCGCGGAACTCTGGTTCCGCTTCCCGCAGATGAAAGTTGTTCCGATTCAATTGCGCGGCCCGGTGAAGATGGGCCAGAGCTGCCGAATCTTTCATCGCTTTAGCCGGGCCCTTTGCCGGAGTTCTCTCTCGCTTCACCTTCGCGGATTTCAGAGCTGTGATGAGTGGACCTTCCGCCCCATCATCCTGGAGGGATTTCAGGAAAGCCTCGTCGGGAGTAAAGTCAATGCCACGCTCTTGGACAAGCCTGGCAAGGCGCGCACTGGTCGACCCCGTCGCCAGCAGTGCCGTCAGTTCAATCTGGCATACTGGTTTGCCGGGTGGCGGTGCAGTCTGGGCGAAGCTCAAACCGCTCAGCATCAGCACGGTCATTAGTAGGATTGGCTTCATCGCGGGAGTCTCCTGAAGCTTAACTTTCTCAATAACAGTGGACGCCGGTATAGCATATCGTCGAAAGGAAGTAAATGCAGGCGGGGAAGGGTCCAGCGCGACACGCGGAAAAGAATTTCCGGCGGAACGAAATCCCATTCCCGGTGGTCCATTTCTGGCATAATGACCGGCTGCGCCGTGCGCCGTAGGCGCTTTGGAGTGCGGCAGCTCGCTGCCGCTTTCGCTCCGCGAGCTTGCTCGCGCGGGATTCCTCACCTCTTGCCTGCCCAGCCGCCAGCAAGCTGGCTTAACGGAAAGCGGCAGCGAGCTGCCGCACTCCAAAGCGCTTCGCGCCTTCATTCGGAAGTTGGAAAGGGGTCATAATATTGTGAAAAAGGGCAATGTTACGCGACGAGATTTCATCAAGCTGGGAACGGGGGTGGCCGCAACCGGGCTGGCTGGGAAAGTTACCATTCTTGAACCCTCACGTCTGGCGGCTGCACCGCGAGCGGTTCCCCCCTCGGACACGGTTCGATTTGCCATTGTCGGCACGGGCATCGAAGGGTGCAAGCTGCTCGCTTGCTCGTTGGCCATTCCCGGCGTCGAGTGCGTGGCGGCTGCGGACCTTTACGACGGGCGGCACATCTCCGCCCGGGAAGCGCTGGGCGGCAAAGCGATCGAAACCACGCGCGAATATCGTCGGCTGATGGAACGCAAGGATGTCGATGCTATTATCTGCGCCACAGACGACCACTGGCATCGGCGCATTGTGGAGATGGCTTGCCAGGCGGGCAAAGACGTCTACTGCGAAAAGCCCATGTCGCACAACGTCGAGGATGGCGCGGCCATGATCGCCGCCGTGCGCAAATACCAGCGCATCTGCCAAGTGGGCAGCCAACGCGTAAGCAGCGTCCTCTACGCCAAGGCGAAGGAAATCTGGGAATCCGGCAAGCTGGGGATGGTGGACACCATCCAGGGCGTATTGGATCGCAACACCGACGGGGGCGCGTGGGTCAACCCCATTCCCCCGGACGCCAACCCTCAAACCGTTGATTGGAACACCTGGAACGCCGGCGCTCCGCCACGCCCTTTTGACCTGAACCGTTTCTTCTGTTGGCGCCAGTTTCACGATTATGGCTCCGGCCAGGCCGGCGACCTGTTCGTGCACCTGCTCTCGGGAATCCACTTTTTGACCGGCACGAATCAGGCTCCGGAGCGCGCCTACTCCAGCGGGGGCATCTATTACTACAAGGATGGCCGCGACTATCCCGACCTGCTCTGGACCCTGTACGACTATCCGAAATTCAAGCTGATTCTGCGCTGCAATAGCAACAATGCCTCGGAGGGTGAGTGCTCCACGTTCTATGGGAAAAATGGGACCATGGTCATTCGCGCCAAGACCTTGACCTATAAACCCGAGCCTTCCTGCCACCAGATGGATGAATACACCGTCTATGGCTGGCCTAAGAATTTGCGCGACCAGTACCAGGCGCAGTGGAAGAAGGAACACCCCCTGCCCAAGGTGGGGGAGTTCAAGCTGGCGGAGGACGAAACGGAAACTTTCAGCATGCCCCCCGGTTACGATGACAAGACGGAACACCTGGCGAATTTCTTCCACTCCGTGCGCACCCGCCAGCGCGCGCTGGAAGACGAGGTGTTCGGCAACCACACTGCGCTCGGGTGTCATATGGCGAATCAGTCGTACTTTAATCGCACCGCGGTGGTGTGGGACGCGGCGGCGCAGCAAATCAGGAATGCCTAACTTTTCCGGCGCCTCCAAATGCTACCAGAGGAGGAAGTGGCTTGACTTCACGGATGCCGATCAGCGTGGTGGATGGGGCACGGGCGGCTTTGGGGCGGGGCAAGGACACGGCCTGGACCTGCGTCATCGCCCCCTTCCGTGCGTTGTGGGCTGCCTTCGCCGCCATGGGGAGCAGCGGGAAGAGCGAGCAAATGAAGTACACGGAAAACGCTGTCATGAACATGCCAGTAACCATCCATCCGGGGGATGTTCCGGGCGTGGAGCCAAACCCGGGAGGCGAACGCTTCTACACCAACCCGTCAACATCCCCTCTTGCCCTCAGTGCTTCAAGGTCTGCGCAGCCCATCCGAAGGGGCAGTGCAGTAAGGGCTCGCCATCTTGAATGCACCATGGTTACCAATTAACCGGAAGCCCGTAACTCCTTACGAATAAATGAGCTACTGTGCTCGGCGGACTGCGGCCTTAGGCCCTTCTTTGGAGGGTTCCGACGACAGTGAAAGGTTTGCACGACATTCGAAAGGTCGAGAGCGGGATGAAGTCTACGGCTCAGGACCGCCAGCAGAGAACTCCGCCGCGCCGTCAAATTGGCCCACCTCGCGGTTTCCATCCATTTTCCGGCTTGCTCTTCGCTTCCCCGGCGATTAGGATTACCTGCCGGAAAGCTGAATCAAGGACATCTCATGGGAGGTTGGAATAATGCTTAAACGAAACTTGACTCGTCGGGATTTCATGTGGCGGACGGCGGGCGCCGCAGGGGCCACGCTGGCGAGTAAAACCACCTTGTTGGATCCCGGCCCGAGTTACGCCGCGGACGCCGCCGTTCCACCCAGTGACACGGTGCGGTTCGGCATCATCGGCATCGGCATGCAAGGCAACGGATTGCTGCGCCTCGCCGTTACCACGCCAGGCGCCGAATGCGTGGCCGCGTGCGATTTGTACGATGGCCGGCACGACCTGGCACGGGAGATTGTCGGCAAGCCCATCCCCGTCACCCGCCGCTACCAGGACCTGCTCGACAACAAAGAGATCGATTGCATCATCAATGCCACGCCCGACCACTGGCACAAGCAGATCGTGGTGGACTGCTGCAACGCCGGAAAGGACGTCTACACCGAGAAGCCCATGACCCACACCGTGAGCGAGGGCTTTGAGATGATCGCGGCGGCGCAGAAGAACAATCGCATCGTGCAGATTGGCAGCCAGCGCGCCAGCTCCGTCATTTATGCCAAGGCCAAGGAGCTCATGGAGCAGGGGGCGATCGGTGAAGTTCACACCGTGGAAGGCGTGATGGGCCGCAACTCTCCGGACGGCGCGTGGCAATATCCTCCTCCGCCGGACCTTTCGCCGCAGAATGTGGATTGGGACACCTGGCTCGGCACCACTCCCAAGATTCCCTTCGATCCCATTCGCTTTGCGCGTTGGCGCTGCTGGCAGGCTTATGGATCGGGCGTGGCCGGCGATCTGATGGTCCACCTCCTGACCGGGATCCACTACTCCGGCGGGATCATGCAGCCTCCCGAGCGGGCGCTCGCCACCGGCGGACTTTTCCGCTTCCACGATGGCCGCGACGTTCCCGACGTCCACCACGTGCTCTACGACTATACGCAGTTCCCGGTGATCATCAAGCTCAACCTCACCTGCCAATATCGGGAAGCCACCACGTTTTACGGAACGGGCGGCCTGCTGGAAATTTCCAACGGCGAAGTAACCCTGACCAGCCAGGATGGAACCAACCATGGCCCCGAGGGTTACTCCAGCGCCTTTGCCAAGACCCTCCGGGAGGAGTACGCGAAGAAGTGGCACGTCGAAAACGATCCCCGGCTCCTGAAGACCGGCACGGAAACTGTGGCCTTCCGCCCCCCTCTCGGCTATGACGAAGGAAGGGCGCATATGCAGAACTTCTTCGACTCCGTGCGCAGCCGCAAGCCGGTGATCGAGGACACGGTGTTCGGCAACAACACGGCAATTGCCTGCCACATGGCAAACGCTTCGTACTTCAAGAAGACCATCGCCCAGTGGGATGCAAGCGCCAGGGAGATTCGGACCTGAAGGGGGCTTTTTCGGCAGGGCGGGGAAGAGAGATGTCAACTTAAGCCTGCCGCGGAGGGTGAAGCTCTCAAAAGAAAAGCCCCTCGGCTGTGCGCAACCGAGGGGCTTGGAGGCATGAAGAGGAGAAATCCAGTCCCGCGCCGGCCCGCGTCGTGACGCCCTGGGGGCAAGGTCATCGCAACGCGGATCCGTTGCTCCTGCGGGACTCAAGTTGAATCTAAACCGAGGGCCGGTAAGTGTCCAATCGATTCTCTTTATAGCTGCCATCAGAGAATCGACGCACATTTTGTCCGTTTGGTTTTGGGCCAGATATATCACGATGCGATATGATTTGGGCTTGAGGCGAGCGTTTCGCGCTTCTGGGCTGCCGTGAAATTCAATCGTCCCGGTGGTCCCTGGGAATGTGGCACAGGCCGAGGGGGTTGGCGCACGCAGGCAGCGCCGGGTGGGGAAGGTCAGATGAAAGAAGAATTGCCCGCCGAAGATTTGGTGGCGCGCGTTGCCCAGAGCGACGTGGCCGCCCTGAGCGAGCTTTACGACCGTTACGCCCCGCGTGTCTACGGGCTGGTGGCGCACATCCTTTCCTCCCGGGCTGCAGCGGAGGAAATCCTCCAGGAATTGTTCGCGCGCCTCTGGACGGAGAGCCCGAGCCTGAGCCAGGACGGCGGAAGCGTGGTGGCATGGTTGGTGGTCACCGCGCGTGAGGCGGCCATCGAGCGACTGCGAGCGCTGCGCAAGAATGCGGGAGACGCCGTCCTGCAGGGTTCCAGCGCCAAAGCGGGAAAAGGACCGGCCACCGGCGCTCGAAAATCCAAGGGTACCGTCCTCGCGCCCTCTGCGGCAAAATCTGTTGATGGCAAATCCGAAGCGATGAACTCTCGTCTTGCCGAGGGGGCAAGAGCTCCGGCGATGGGCTCCGTTCCCATGGCCTGGTTGCCCCGAGCGAAGGAAATCGCTTTGATTGATGATCGCTTGGTTCTCCTTCACAAGGCGATCAATCAGTTGCCGAAACCGCAACGGCAGGCCTTGGAACTTGCCGTCTTCGGGGGGCTCGGGGAATCCGAAATTGCCGCGGAGATGGGCGAACCCTTGGGAAAAGTGCGAACCTCCTTGCGGGCGGCGGTGACTTTTATCAAGCATCGGCGCCGGGCTGTGTGTGGAACATGGGCTGCCAACATTTAGAAGAACTCTACGAATTGTGGTTGCTGGGCGCAATCTCAGAACCTGGCTCGTCGGATCTCCGTGACCACCTGGCACGCGGCTGCCCGCATTGCCTTGCGCGCATCCGCGAAGCTACAGAGACAATCTACCTGCTGGGCCTCGCCGCCAAACCAACTCGCCCCCATCCGCGTGTGAAATCGGAATTGCTTCGCCAGATCTCGCCGAAAGCGGCGCCCAACAGGTGATCATTGCAACCCTCGACAAACAACCCAGGTTTGCGGCGGGAACTGGGCCTCGTGCAGGCCACCGCGCTCGCCATCACCGACATGGTGGGCATCGGCCCGTACATCACCATCCCGCTTCTCCTGGCCACTCTGGGTGGTCCGCAGGCGATGCTGGCCTGGCTCGTAGGAGCGGTGCTGGCCTTTTGCGACGGTCTGGTGTGGGCGGAACTCGGCGCCGCGCTGCCCCAAGCCGGGGGCAGCTATAACTACCTGCGGGAAGCGTACGGGCCGCTTCGCTGCGGCCGCTGGCTTTCCTTCCTGATGGTCTGGCAAATCATCTTCTCCGCGCCGCTCTCCGTGGCAAGCGGCAGCATCGGCTTCGCCAATTACCTTCAATACCTCGCGCCGCACCTTACCTCCTGGGAAATTCGTGGAGTGGCTGCGGGATTTCCGCTGCTGCTTGTGGCATTGCTTTACCGCCGCATCGGGGCGATTGGCAACCTGTCTGTGGTGCTGGTGGGCGGCGTGATCCTGGGGTGCCTGTGGATTGCCGTCTCGGGCGTTCCCCACTTGAATGCCGCTCGCCTTTTGGATTTTCCTCCGGGGGCTTTTCATCTCAATATGATTTTCTGGGTGGGGCTGGGCCACGCCACGCTTTTAGCCCTCTACGATTACTTTGGCTACTACAACGTGTGCTACTTGGCCGAGGAAATCCGCGACCCCGGCCGGGTGATTCCGCGCGCCATCATGTTTTCCATCATCAGCGTTGCCGCGCTCTACGTCATGATGACGGCTGCATTCTTAAGCGTCCTCCCCTGGCGCGAGGCCATCCATAGCCCGTACATTGCCTCCGTTTACATTGAAATCCTGTTTGGATCCACGGCCGGCAAGGTCATGACCGTGCTGCTGCTCTGGATCGCTTTCTCCTCCGTTTTCTCGTTGCTCCTGGGTTACTCGCGAATTCCTTACGCCGCCGCCGTCGACGGCAATTTTTTCCCCGTCTTTGCGCGCTTGCACCCCAAGGGGAATTTTCCGTACATTTCGCTCATCACCCTGGGACTGATCGCCTCCATCTTCAGCCTGGGCCGCTTAAACGATGTCATCGGCAGTCTCGTCGCCACCCGCGTGCTCATCCAATATCTGCCGCAGACCGTGGGCTTCTTCCTGTTGCGCTTCCGCTCGCCGGATTTGCCTCGCCCCTTTAAGATGTGGTTCTACCCCCTGCCCGGAATCATCTCGATCTTCGGGTGGGTCTACGTGCTCGCCACGGCAGCAGCGCGCTCCCTGCTCTTTGCTTTTGCCGTCTGCGCGGTGGGAACTGCCGCTTACATGGCGCGCGCGCGGGTGCGAAAGGAGTGGCCGTTTCAAAAACAGTAGACAGTAGACGGTAGACGGGATACAGGGAAAGGCAAAAAAGCCACTTCCGCACGGGCGTTCTATGTTCTCCCTGTATGCCGTCTACTCTTCGCCTTTGAGCCCGACTTTGCGCGTCAACAGGAACAATCCCTCGTTATGGACAATCTGGATGTCCTCGCCCAGGACTTGGGCGGTGAAGCCGCCGCGGTCACCGGCCATGGAATCTTCCAGGAGCTTGCGCGTTTCAATGTACTTCTTGGTCCCGGTCGCGTGGCCGGCGCGCAGCATCCAGTTGTTGAAAGAGCGCGGCCGCCGGCGCAGCGACTGCCGTAGGATGTCCAGATTCTCCTCGTCAAACATGCGCAAGAATTCGGTGAGGCGCAGGGTGAGCGTGTGGGAAGGGTCACGCAGTTGCTCGATACGATTGTAGATTTCGAATTTCGAATCGCTCTCCGGCCCCAGGGGATCGATGATCACGAGGCGCCCTTCGGGCTTGGCCACGCGGATCATTTCCCGCAGCACGAGTTGGGGCTTCGGCATGTGGTGGAACGAGCACTGGCACGACACCAGGTCGAACTTGCCGGCGGGGAAGGGAAGTTGCTCGGCGTCACCGCGCACGAAGGCGGCGTTTAAAATCTGTTTTTCAGCTTGAAATGCGCGGGCCCGCCGTAACATTTCCGGCGTCAGGTCGACCCCCCAGGCAAAGTGCACGCGCGGCGCGAGCGCCAGAACAAACGCTCCGGGTCCGCAAGCGATATCGAGCACGTCGTCTGTGGACTGGGGTTTGGCAAAGTCCACCTTCTCCTTCAGAACTTCCGGCGTATCGCGCATCGCGAACGTCGAGAAGGCTTCCGCCGTCTTGGTAAATTGCTTCTGGATGGCTTCTTTGTGTTTTTTGGACATACGCGTATTAGAACTGGTATCTCCAAAATTGTCCAGCCCGGCACGGGCCGCCCGCGCCGCACACTTACTTCGTTCTCCCCATCTGGCTCATGTCGATAGGTTGAAAACCGATCTTCGCAGCGGGTGAACCGGGCTTCAGGGTGAAGTCGCCATGTTCAGGGTCGGCGAAAAGCGGGTCCGCCACCAGCGAGTGCACGTCCTGCCCGTGTTTCTGCCAATCCGTCAGGGATTCTTTGACAAATTGAATCGGCTGCCCGGCGGCCTGCCAATAGAGGTTGTAATCAAGGTGGAAGTGGTCGTCTTTCCAAGTGCCCTGGAGCAGCTTGCCCTGGGTCCAATACACGATGTTGTGCTCGAACGTGAAGCTCACGTGATCTTCCTGGCGGGTGCGCTGGATCTGTCCCATTTGTCCCAGTGCAAAAATGTTGTTACGAACGATGTTTTCACGCCCGTAGTGCTGATGAAAGCCGCCATCCTGGGTGCGGTAGGCAATGTTGTTCTCGATGGTGATTTGGCTGCTGCCTTCGTCGGTATAAATCCCCCAGCCGCCATAGGCGTAGCGCGTTACATCGTGGCACAGGTTGTTCCGCTCCACCGAGCCGGGCTGGACTCCCAACGAGTAGATGCACCCCATGTCGCTCAACAGGCCGCGGCCGATGTTGTAGAGATTGTTGAATTCGATGTGATTGTCGTGCGCGGCGGTGGGTCCATAACCCCACGTCCAGCCGAGCGAAATCGCCGTGTAGTAAGTGTCGGCGATTTCGTTGTGGGCAATCGTGTTGCCATTGCTCTGGCCAATCCACACTCCCACCGCGGCGGGATAAACGATGCCAATGTTGTGGATGTAATTTTCGGAAACCATCGTTCCGCTCGTCGCCATTTCTTCCGTCTCCGGTAGAAACCACCCGCCGACTTTTACGCCCCCCGCGCCGAGGTCGGTCATCTCGTTTCCCAATACCTGGTTGTCGTGCGAAGCCTTCCAAATATGGATTGCATATTGACCCAGGTGAACGAAAGTGCTGTGCTCGATGCGGCATTGGCGCGCGCGGCGCAGTTCGACGGCGGCGGGGATGTCGTACGCGGCCTGCATGTCCACATAACCTTTGGCCGGGAGCGACCAATCGGTGTAGGCGAAAGTGAGCCCGCGCAGCACGATGTCGTGGACGAACTCGGGAGTCCTCTCTTTGCCTTCCATGCGGACCAACTGAGTGAGAAAGGGTGCGACGATCTCGGCTCGACTCACATCTTCCCCCGGCAGGGCGAGATAGGAAACCGTGCCGGTTCGCCGGTCGAGGTACCATTCGCCCGGCGCGTCGAGAGCGTCGGCGGCGTTCTCCACCCAGTAGCGCGCCTCCTTGTCATCGCCGAATTCCTGCCGCTGGGTGGAAAGGGTGGCGGTGTTGGTGGCGGGGTCCACGGCCTTGAGCGGCATGCGAAACTCCGCCCACTTTTGCAGGCTCACCACCTCCACGTCGCCTTGCTCAACCCAGGCGGCATGAATATCCCCCGGGTGGAACTTGAACCGCGTGGGATTCCCCGACTGGAATATGCCATCGGCGTGGTAGAAGCCCGTGTTCGGAGAGCGCGCGCGCTGACGGCGCTGCCCGTTCACAAAAAGCTGATGGAAATACCACTCGCCTTCTTTAACGCCGGGAACTTGCGCAGTCCAGAGCTCACCACCACTTCCCGGCGCTCCCTCCGCCCCTTTCTTCCATCCAGTGATCGTGCGGCCCCCGCTCAGAATGACCTTTTCGCCCGGATAGGCGGCGTAGGTGATGGGGCACTTGGCGGTGCCGGAATCCTCCGGCAAAAAGACGAGGGGTGCGCTTAGGGGGTATACCCCGCCCCGCACGTATACGGTGATTGGTTTGCGCTTGCCCGATTGCATCGAGCGGATGACGTCGCGCGCGTGAACCAGCGTGGCAAAAGGCCCGTCGGTCTTGGCAGCATTGGGTTCAGCCCGCTTTCCTGACCAGGCGTCGTTCCCCTGCGGCGAGACGTAAAGAACCGTTCCCTTGGGGCGTGGAATTTCAACATCCAGTTGCAAGCGTTTCGAAGGAGGTGAGCCGCCCGGCTCCATCGCCATTCCTTCCGGCCGGGAAGGAAATTGCGTGGCGGCGGCAAACAGCAGTGAGGTGATGACGATTCCAAATACAGTTCGTATCGTGGTTGGGATCTTCATGAATGAATCCTATGACCAAAAGGATGATGGGCAGGATAATCTATTTAAGAACATGTGAAAAAGCAAATTGGAATGGCGAATTGTAGTCGCAATCCTGCTTTTTTCTGCAAAATTCGTGGCGGTTAGACGTAAATGTCCGAAACTTATACAAAAATGTCCGTTTGTTGTCGGGCATTTTGTCTATTTTTTGTTTGTTTTCACATACATACCGGCTTCGAACGTATTTTATTTTTAAATTTTCTTTCCGGGCCCTTCCCAGCTAAAGTTTTAAGATATAAGGGGTTAGGGTCGAGATTTGGCAGTTTTCCATCGTGCGCAATCCTCCGGGCCTAGGGGTGGGGGAAAAGCATGAAACTCCAAAACCGAGGCTCGCCCCCGCTTGGGGAATTTCCAGTATCGAGTTTAACGCCTGGCTTCTGGCTCATCGCTTCCCACTTCCCGCTCCTAACCGGGATCCCGGCACCTGGTCCGAGCATAGAAATCCTACACAAGTATACACACAGTTCTAGCCTTTGTCAAGCACAAAATTGAGGCTACATTGTAAAATCTTGTGCCCATGCCCATGTGTCTGAAAGGCCGTTTTACGCCTCAGCGGGCGGGCGGACCCGCCAGCACTGGAATCATCCCGATGCCGCCATGTTTCCACATTGCAATGCCGTAAATTCCTGTTTTCTTAGCAAACAATTCGCACGTCTCGTAGGGGCTGGGCTTGCCCTGCCCCCTCTCTGCACCACAGACAAACGACAAGGGCAGGGCAAGCCCAGCCCCTACGAGACGCGATGGGGCTTAGGTTGCGTCGTACCCCCCGGCGGAATCGCCAGGGCCGCGCGCCAACTCTCGACCCCAAGATGTGATATCAACGCACTTCGGGCTTGAGCGGAACCTTATCGCTGGGGTAACCTCTATTCATCAGCGGCGCGCAACAGTACGCCGCGTCTGGGCTGCCCGCCGTCAGGGAGTTGACCGCATGAGATGTTGGCTGTGGATGATCCTGCTGCTGCCCGGCTCCCCTTTGTTTGCCCAGAACAAAAAGCTGGAGGGCTACGTGTTGAACGCCGCCGCCTTCCGGAAAATCCAATCCTACTGTGTTGACACGCATAACCTGCCGCCCGATCAGGCAAAGGTGATCGATCATTTCGTTTTGCAGGAAAGTAAACCCCATGGTCTCCTCACCAGGCTGCCCTGGCACGGGCGCGCGGCTTGTGATGCCGCCGGCCTTGACGCCATTGTCCGGATGGAATTCCCCCATGAGTCTTCCCCGAGTCAAGGCGGAGTCGAGGGTGTGCTCTTCGTGTTCCAGCCAGGTTCGCCAAGCCCCATCTATGAAACGCAGGGGGTGACGATTCCGGGCGCACCTCGACACCTTGACGATGACGAATTCTCCGGAAAATTGATTGCGGAAGTCTTGGAGTACGACGCGCTCAACTCGGTGGTTCGAATGCTCATTCGCGATTGGCAGAAACGCTGAGGAGTTTTTCGGAACGCCATTTGCTCTGCATGGATAACCGCCGCTCCGGCCGCCCAACGACAAATGCTTGACCGCGCGATAAATCCCGGCTAGGTTTCTCTTCCCGCAGACGGCGGGGTCCGCATTTTCAGCCGTCGATCAGAGATGCTCAAGGAGCTTTTAATCATGTTCTCTTCACTCTCAACACGGGCACGCTGCCTAATCCTGCTTGCCGTCACTGTTCTTGGAACGATTCCCTTTTCCTTCGCGCAGTCGCCGGAAGCGATGGCGACAGCTCACCGATGGACCGCGGCGAAGTTCCTCGGCGAGGTGACGCCGAATCCGGCGCAAAGCTATTTGCTGGTTTACTCCCAGTCCGGGCCGGTGACCAAGAACGGAGTTCAGGGTCACCCCTTCCGCATCGTGGATCAGGACTATGCGCGCGGCCTGCACTTTTCCTCCGACGGCAAGGTGCGGGTGGTGCTGGCCGGGCCGGCCAGGAGTTTCGAGGCCGTAGTGGGTGTGGACAGCAACGACATCGGCTATTACTCGAACGTCGGCCGGGGAGCAGTGGTGGCCTCTGTGGATGTCGCGGGCAAGACGCCATTCCGCAGTCAGGTTCTGCACGAGGGCATGCGCGGAGTGCCCGTCAAAGTTGACCTCGGCAATGCCACGGAATTTGACCTCAAAATCGAGGACGGAGGCGGGGGCGTAGTCTTTGGCAATCATTTTGACCAGGCCGATTGGGCCGACGCGCGCGTGACCCTGGCGGATGGCAAGGTGGTGTGGCTGGGAGACCTCCCCACCGGACCGCTGCGCGCTCCCTTTGCCGCCGACGTTCCCTTCTCCTTTCGTTACGGCGACCGGCCCTCCAGCTATTTGCTGAAGATGTGGGAATTCAATCGCTCTTCGCGCCGCCTGGACGGCGACCGCACGGAGCATACGCTGACTTACACCGATCCGAGGAGTGGCTTGGTGGTGCGATGCGTTGCCGTGGAGTATCGCGACTTCCCCGTGGTGGAGTGGACGCTCTATTTCAAGAACACCGGCAACTCCCCGACGCCGATTCTGGAGAACATTCAGGCTCTCGACACGCGCTTCGAGCGCGGCGAGGACGGCGAATTCATCCTGCATCACAGCAAGGGCTCGCAGGCCTCTCCCACTGACTTTGAACCTTATGCCGACCGCCTGGAACGCAAGGTGGAGAAGCGCATCAGCGCGGCGGGCGGCCGTCCCACCAACACCGACATGTGCTATTTCAATATTGCCTTGCCGGGGGAAGGCACGATCGTGGCTCTCGGCTGGCCGGGCCAATGGGCGGCCACTTTCACGCGCGACGAAGGCACAGGGCTCCAAGTGCGCGCCGGGCAGGAGTTGACCCATTTCAAATTGCTGCCCGGCGAAGAAGTCCGCAGCCCTCTCGTCGCCCTGGTGTTTTGGCATGGCGATTGGATCGATGGGCAGAACGTTTGGCGGCGATGGATGCTGGCCCACAACCTGCCGCGCCCCGGTGGCCAGTTGCCGGCGCCGCTGCTCTCGTCGGGAACCAACGGCTACACCATCGAGATGCAGGGCGCGAACGAACAGAACGAGAAGGAATTCGTGCAGCAGTACTTCGATCTTGGATGGAAGTTTGACTACTGGTGGATGGACGCTGGCTGGTATCACTTCAAGGACGGCTGGTGGAACGTGGGGACGTGGGACCCCGACCCCGCGCGCTTCCCCCATGGCTTCCGCCCCATCTCGGACTTTGCCCACGCGCACGGCGCCAAGACCATCGTGTGGTTTGAGCCGGAGCGCGTTACTGCGGGTTCGTGGCTCTGGGAGAATCATCCCGAGTGGCTGCTGGGGAAAGAGGGAGGCAACAAGCTCCTGTACCTCGGCAACCCCGAGGCCCGCCAGTGGCTGACCGACCACGTCGACCAGTTGCTCAGCGAACAGGGAATTGATTTATACCGGCAGGACTTTAACTTTGATCCGCTGGAAATCTGGCGAGCCAACGATGCCCCCGACCGCCAGGGCATTACGGAAATCCGCCACGTCACCGGCTACCTGGCTTACTGGGACGAATTGCGGCGCCGCCATCCGGACATGCTCATTGACACCTGCGCCAGCGGCGGCCGCCGCGACGATTTGGAAACCCTGCGCCGCTCCGTGCCCCTGTGGCGGAGCGATTATGGCATTGACGATCCCCCCGCCATGCAGGATCTCACTTACGGGTTGGCCTTGTGGGTTCCGTACTTCGGAACCGGCGTGCGGTCGTCAAACCCTTACTCCTTCCGCAGCATGATGGCGATGGCCATGGGCACAGGCCCCGATCCGCGCAGCAAGAACGTCGACTTTCCGGCGCTCGAACGGCTGGCTGCACAGTGGCGGCAAGTCGCCCCTTATTATTACGGTGACTACTATCCGTTGACGTCATATACGACTGACGACAGCGCTTGGGCGGCCTGGCAGTTTGACCGGCCCGTGACGGGCGATGGCGTGATCCAGGCATTCCGGCGTTTGCAGAGTCCTATTGAAAAGGCCAGATTCAAGCTTCGCGGGCTTGACTCGGCAGCGAAGTACGCCGTGACCAATCTCGACGCGCCCGGCGAATCGCAGTTCAGCGGGCGCGAGTTGGAAGAGCAAGGCCTGCCGGTGGCAATCAAGGATCAGCCGGGTGCAGTCATTATTTTCTACAAGCAGGTCAAGGGAGTGCGCTAATCGGTAGTGGCGTCATTTAGGGACAGAGTTCGGGCTACAGTGGCTTCTGCTTTCCACGCGAAGTATAATGCCGCTGAATCCTTGTAGCCTTTCCTGGCATCACCCGGAGGCTGGCATGAAACCGCAAGCAATCATCAAGGTCGTTTTGTTGGTCATGATCGCTGTTCTTTCCGTCGGAGCGCAGATCACCGGTGTGGCGCCCCAGAAGCCGCTGAGCCGCGCGCAGATTATTGCCCTGCTGGCGGGTGACGTTCCCAGCTCCCGTGTGGCCATGCTGGTGCAGGAACGCGGTATTGATTTCACGCCCAATGACGCCTTCCTGGGGCAAATCCAAAAAGGCGGAGGCGAGGACGATCTGGTGACCGCCTTGAAGTCGGCTCATGTGACGAAAGCCGCGAACACCACACCGCCATCTGCGGCCCGCGCCTCGCAGGCCAAGCTGGAGGAGGCGAAGCAGGAAGAATTGGCGCGACACGCGGCGCAAGGAGCGGAGTACTTTCAGGATCACCATTTTGCCGAGGCGGAGACCGAGTATCGCGCCGCCATCAAGCTGGATCCGCAAAACTCCGATTTGCACATGGCCCTCGCCCGCGCCCTCAACTCTCAGAAGAAGACGGAGGAGGGGATGCGGGAGGCGCACCTGGCCATTCGTTTGAACCCGGAAAGCGACATGGCGCACTTTGCCTTGGGCAACGCCCTGCGGATGCAGGAAGACTGGGCGGGCGCCGCGGCTGAGTTTCGAGAAGCGGTGCGGCTGAATCCCAACTACGATATGACCCATAACAACCTGGGCGTCGTCCTGAGGCACCAAAACAACGTGGACGGCGCAATTGCGGAGTTTCGACAGGCACTGCGCCTGAATCCCCGGGACGAATTGGCCATGGAGAACCTCGGCAACGCTCTCGAGAGCAAGGGCGATCTGGACGGCGCCATCGGCGAGTACCAGCAACTGGCGCGCCAGAGACCCCGAGTGGCCTTTGCGCACTTCCGGCTTGCTCAACTCCTGTGGAAGAAAGGTGAGACCGACAGGGCGTTGAATCAATTTCGCCAGGCGGCGGAGCTGGCTCCGGATAATCGCCAGTACCAGGCAGCTTACGAACACGCCAGGCGCAATCAGTAAGAAATTTCAGGCGGGTCCGAAACGGACGATGGTGACGGTGAGGTCATCCGACTGGGGGGCCGTGCCGACAAATTCGCGAATGCTGGCCAGGATTTTCCGGACCACCTCCTCCGCCGTTTGGCCGGAGCAACCTTCCAGGAGGGAGAGGAGCCGGGCATCGCCGAACAGTCCGCCGAGAACATCGCGCGCTTCCGTGACGCCGTCGGAGGTGGTCACAATCAAGTCGCCGGGTCCAACCTGCGCGCGATTGACCGTGAACTCCACGCGCGGAAAGAGTCCGACGGGGAAATTTGAGGACGCGAGGTGATCCACCCCGCCCTGGGCGCGGACAATCAAGGGCGGGATGTGCCCGGCATTGACAAACTCAAATCCTCCCTGCCGGTCCAGCACGCCATAGAGGACGGTGGCAAACATTTCCGGCGGCGTGCGGTCGCACAGGTAATCGTTGACGCGCCGAAAAAGCTCGCCGAGCTCGGGCGCCCCGGCGGCCACGGCGCCGAAAGCCCCCTGGAGGCTTGCCGCCATCAGGGCCGCGGGCAGGCCTTTGCCGGAAACGTCGGCCAGCGCGAATCCCCAACGGCCGTCGGCAAGCTCCACCACGTCATAGTAATCGCCCCCCACCGCCTCCGTAGGCGTGGTGACGCTTAAGACCTGGAAGTAATCGCTCTGGGGTAGCTCCCGGGGCAACAATCCCTGCTGGATGTTTCGCGCCAGAAACATTTCGTGCTGGATGCGCTCCTGGTTGCGCGCCACGCGGAACAGGCGGGCATTCTCAATAACCGTGGAGCCTTCCACCGCCAGCGTTTGGAGCACTTGCCGGTCCAGTCCGGTGACGGCGGCGGCCTGTGAGCGCGTGTCAAGATAGAGTAAGCCAAGCATCTCCGGAACTTTTCCTACAAAGGTATCTCCCGCCGCATCCGCCATGTGTAGCTTTTGGAGGGGGACCGCCACGATGCCTCGCGCGCCGGTGCGGATGATGCCGGTTTCCATCGCTGTGCGGCCGGAGGACTCATCTTCCAAAATCACTTCCTCCTGGCCGGTGGTCGCCACGCGCTTGACGACTTTGTAGGAGAAATCGCACGATTCCGTGTTCAGGTACATGCCCCCTTTGCCGCGCGCCAGGCGGAGCTCCAGTTCCCCTTGCCCTTCCTTCAAAAATAGCAGCCCCCGCTCGGAGTTGGTAAGCTGCACCGCGGAGTCCACCAGTGCGGTCAGCACTTCCTCCAGCGCCGGGGCGCGCAGCATCATCTGCGCCATCTGCAGCAGCAGGCCCAGGTGGTGCAGTTGCGGGGCGGAACTTTCCTCCGCGGCCTTCTCAAATTTTTCCAGAAGGCCGGGGAGCACGGCTTCTTCCACGCCGAAGGCCAGCGCGTAGGAATCCGACACACCCAGGCTGATTTGGTCGCCCGATTTCAACCGGCGGGACTCCGCCACTTTCTCGCCATTCACAAACGTCCCGTGACGGCTGCCGACGTCTTCCAACAGGTAGCCTTCGCTGTCTTTTACAATGCGCGCGTGACGGCGGGAGATGCGGGTGTCGAGCAGCACCAGGTCGTTATCGCCCTGCCGGCCTAACGTAAAGGGCGTGCGTGAAATCTCGATTTCACGCTGGTTGCCGAAAGCGTCGCGGACCGTGATGTGCGGAAGCGTGCTGGGCATGGAATTGTTGAACCTTGAACGGCGCGCCCGTCATTATAGCAAACAGAGGGCTTATCGCCAAAAAGCAAAAGCGAGGGAGCAAAAGCGAGGGGTTGAACTTGGTGTGGTGCCCCGGATAGGGCGTAGGGGCGGTTCGCGATCCGCCCCTACTTCTCATTGTGTCGCTGGCGACGGGCCATTCCGGCGAGCCGGGCTCATCGGCCTGCTTACTAATCTGCTGGTCGATTTGGACTGAGGAATCTTTCGTAGCACTCCGTGCACAGCCAATCCTGGCCGTTGGTATAGCCCTCGCTGTGCTTAGCCGAACCTGATTCGCAGAGCCCCCACCAGCAGATCGCACAATGGTCTTCGCTCCATTCGCCTTTCACCAATTCAAATTTTTTGGGATCATACGGTTGCCCGGTATAGAGGTGGAGCTTTCGATTCGAGCGCTGGACCAAGGCATCCCGAGGGATCCAACGGCGCTTTTCCCAATGAAACCTCCAGTAGTATTGGCTAAGCTCGCGAATAGAACCAGCGCTCCACAACTCGCCGTGGATTTCCACATAGTCTTCAAGCTTGCTTTTTTGGGGGTACGCGACCTTCCAGGAGGCATCGCTCATCCGGCCAATTTCATCGCGGAAAGCAGAAGCGTCAATCACAACCTCCGACAAAACTTTGGCCGCGAGCCCATCTTTTTCCTTTATCAGTCCGAGCAGCAGATGGTTTGTTCCGATGTACTTGTCCCCGAGGCGATCGGCCTCTTCCGCGGCATAGGTCAACACGCGCTTGCATGCCGCGCTCAACGGCATGTCGACAGACGTGGAAATTTTTTCCCGCTGGGGCGCTTGTTCCGCGATCCGCCTGCGAATAGATTCAATGGTGATAGGAGGGCGCGACAATCGTTTGGCGATGCCCTTGTCTTCCCGGAGCATCCCCAGCAACAGGTGCTCCGATTCAATGTAAGGGCTGCCGAATTGGCTGGCTTCGTAACGGGCGAAGAAAATTACCCTTCGGGCCTTTTCCGTGTATCGCTCAAACATGGTTCCCTCAAGAGGAGGATTACGGATGAAAGAGTTGGGCCTGCGGCGCGATAAAGAAATTGTATCTCAACGCGATGCGTTTTCCAAGGAGGGCGGTCGACATTAACCGTGTGGGAGTGTGCGGAGATCAGCAAGTACCTCGGCAGGGTGCCATTCGTTGCCACGGTAGATCTCAATGACCTTTCCGTCCGGGCCGATGAGCGCAGTGACCAGCGCGTGCACGATCTGGCCCCCCTCAGTCCAGTACTTAAGGCCAAAGAACTCGGCAACTTTGCGGACCTGCTCCGGCGTGCCCGAGGCAAACTCCCAATGATCGAAGGAATGGGGATTGCCCGTGCAGTCCACGCCATACGCCCGAAGGACGGCAGGTTTGTCGTACTCCGGGTCGATGCTGATGCTCAAAAGGTGGGTGGAGGGGGAAAGCTTTGGGTCGCTCTGCACTTCCGCCAGGATTTGCGCAAAGCTCTTGCTCATCAAGGGGCAATAGTCGGGAAGAGGGCAGCGCGTGTAGATGAAGGTCAGCAGCAAGACCTTGCCATGGTATTGATGGAGATGAATCCGCTTGCCATCCTGGTTGATAAGCGCGAAATCCGGCACCACCTCGCCCAGAGGAGTGCGCGCGGCTTCCGGGGGCGCTAGCGAATTGCTTTCCGGCTTGGCCTCTTCAATGATGACGAGGCCTTCCAGCCAGGCGCGATCGCTGGCGACCACCAGGGTTGCGGTGACTGTTTGGCCTCGCTTGAGAACGTCGAAGGTCCACTTGTCCTTGATGGGATAATCCATGGTCATGGCGGCCATGTAACCCGGGATGGCTTCGTGCGCCAGCGTCACCGTGCCTTCGCTCTTGTTTACCGCAACCACTTTTCCGCGCAAATCAAAACGCTGCTTCGGCAAGGGCTCTTCGGTTTGGCACGCGGCCAGAGCAAATACCAGGCTCAAACCGGCGAGCCATGCCATCCACCGTCGCGCACGCATTGCGGAACTCCCCAACCTGCTAGTAGTGGAACCGGTACCGCACCTCAAAATAGATTTGCCGCGGGTTAACGGTGTGGGTTCCCCCAAAGGTATTGCTGGTGTCCAAGAGGAAGCGGCTGTTCAGCATATTGGTCCCGTTCAGAGAGAACGACCAATTCTCCTTGAATTCTCTGCCCAAGGCAAGGTCCGCCGTCGTGTGGGGCGGCAGGTGTGCGGGGCCGTTGCCGTTCACGAAGCCGGAGCCGAAATTGACCCCGGGTGTTGCCCAGATGCCGCGTGCCACCTTGAGGGGAAGTACAACCGTAAACGTGTTGCGCTGGTCGTGATCAAGATAGAAGTAGTTCGTAGGCGCGTACTCAATCAGACCTCCGGTGATGGGACCAAGCCCCTTCCCCACGGCGTTCGCGTAAGCGATCCGGACGTGCGCATGGCCCCAGAGTTCCGGTGTGCGCAGGCTGATCTCTGTGCCGCTGACGAGCGCCGCGGCGTCCGTCAGGGGAACAAAGATGTCGGAGTTGCCCACCTCATCGTGATCCAGGAAATTGCGGGCGTTGGTGTGGTAGTTGTCCACCTCCATCGTCCAACCGCGCAGAGGTACGGTGAGGCCGACGTCGTGCTGGATGTCGCGCTCGCCGGGCAAAGGCGTGAAGGTGACGCCCTGCGTAATGGCGTAAATCAGCAATGGGCCGCTCAAGCTGTCGAGGGGTGGCGGCTGGTAGTAATAGGCGTAGTAGCCGTGCACCGTCCACCCGAGATGGGGGATGTGGATGCCGCCGCCCAGGCGCGGATCAACGGCATTCTCACTAAGCAGCCCGCCGTAATGAACCAGCCGGATTCCGCCATCCAGCGTGAGCCAGGAGGTCGGCCGGTACGTGTCTTCCGCAAACAGTGAGTCGGTGTTCGCCCAGTGCATCTCTTGTTGTTGAAGCACCTGCGTACCCGGGTTGGCGGTCAGGTTGAACAGCGTATTGTTGCGCTGCCCCCAACTCTCGATGCCAACGCGCGCGTTGTGGCGTTTTTTGAGCGCTTGGAGCATGGCCCGCATTCCCACATAGTCTGACCGGCTGTTCTCGTCCAGGACCGTGGGGGTGTCTCCGGGTCCGCCGACGTAGTGGGTGTCGTTAAAGTGAAAGTAAGGTGAAACCGTGAGGATCAACCCGCTGGATGTGGAGTGAACCCACTGGAATCCAAGCAGGTAGTCGCTTTCCAAGTCGAGATCGCGAATACCCCCTGCCTGGTCATCCGCGTCATTGGGAATGGCGTAATGGTCGTTGCGCAAGGAGACGATCCAGCGTACTTGGTCACGTGGCGAGGCGTTGTAGAGCAATGACAAAAACCCACCCAGCCCGCTGTCCTGATCGTGGATCACGGCGGAGGTGGGGGTGGTCAAGCCCAGGTCAGAGCGGTTGGCATCCACGCTGCCGTAATAGGCAAAGCGTTCCGCGTGGCTGCCAATGCTCAACTGGTCGTCGGTGGTGTGGAAATTGCCGTAGGAAGTTACCAACTCCGCCTGTTGATTACGCTCGAATCCCGAAGGTGTAACCACGTTGAAAACGCCGTAGGTTCGGTCGCCGTATTCGCTGGAGTAGCCACCCCGTTCGACCTCCAGCGATTCCACGTTCTTGGGATTGATCAATGGCGCCACGTTGACGGCGATGCTGGTATTGATTATCGGAATGCCGTCGAAAAACCAGTTCACCTGATGGCCGTCACGCATGTGAAGCATGTCGTGAACCATGTAAGCCCCAGGCGTGTAGTCCGTGATCATGGCCAGGCTGTTGGTCTGGTCAGCGCCCGGGGTCCGGGCGATTTCCTGGGTTGAGACCATCGTCTGCACCGTAGAAGACTGGGTTTTGAGCTTGCTTTCCTTGTCGGAGACCTCCACGACCTGCCGGGAGGTGGCTATCTCCAGGGGAAAATGGAGCACGGGCGACTTGCCTACGGCGACGGCGATGGACTGCTCTTGCGTGTTAAACCCCGGCGCTGAGATGTTCACGGTGTAGTCGCCGACCGGGACAGTGGCGAATTGGAATTCGCCCTGGGAATCGGATTGGGTGGAGGCGGACCAAGGTGACGAATGCGCGCGAAGGATCACCTTCGCGCCCGCAATGGGACGATGTTGAGGGTCGTGAACGACGCCTCGAACCTTTCCGAAATCTTGTGCCGGCGCTGCCGAGGAAAATAGGATAGCCAGCAGTGCGGTCAATAGAGCTCTCTGCCTCATGATCACCTCGTGAAGGTATGGACCTTAAGCGTCGGCTGTAGGCGCGCGAGGAATCACTGGAGGTCCAATGTTTCCTCACGCGGCATTCCAACGCGGCGCGGCGGAGCCGTAACCAAATACGTTTCGTAGGGGCAGGCCTTGTGCCTGCCCTGCGCAAGAGCACCCACAAGGGACCCCCTGCAACAGGACGCGCGAACATGTTTGGTGTCGAGGATGAATTAGAGAGTCGCCCGAGGAGGTTGCTCAGGAATCCGCATATGGGATGGCAGCAGACTTAATTCTGAAGTTTCGTAACCGCAACTCCGCGGCGTGAGCGGGTTCAACCAAGGGTGTTCGGTGGGCACATAAATCAAAGTGCTGAGAATTGAGCTCAGATAGCTGTCGTGAGATCCCAATCCGCACTGGCCGCCCTTGCCCATGCAGCAACTCGGAATACTTCCGGGATGATGATGGCTGGCACACATGCAGGCTCCCGGGGGGCATGCACACAAATCAGCAGGAGTCCGCAGCGAGGCCCACCGCACGCCGGGGGCGAGCAGCGCGGCAATGGTCAGAATGGCCAGGAATCGGATGGTGATGCGCATGTCTTCTGTTGGGAAGCCCAAGAAATCATTATAACAGATTTTGGGCGGAGTGGAACGATGCTCGCCTGGGAATCGAAATTCGAAACTCGAAGATCGAAACTGGAGCGCAAAGGGCGCGGGCTCGAGAGCTGCGGATTATTAGGAGGCTTTAAGGAGGGTGCCTTGGCGGCAAGGGTGTTCGTCGGGGCGAAGGGGTCTTCTAACTTGCCGCCAAGGGCTCAGCGCCGCATTTGGGCGGGTCAATCGCAGCGCTGGAAGGCTCAAACGCTACTTCTCTCATCGGCCCTCCCGGAAAAAACTTTAGCGGATTTCTGAGGCCCTCCCCCTAGGAAATGTCACGCTCACCATACTGATTTGAAAGCGGAATCGCGCGGACCCTCTCCGTCGGATTCATTACGCCCCCGAACTCCGGACCAGTTCGCCGCACCTTCCATTGATATTATTACCATAAATATAACCATCCCATAACATTTGTAACCACCCAGAAATCGCGGTTGATGGGCTGAAAAACACAGAAAACACGAACACCCTCCACGGCATGTATGGTATAGAGATTTTGCGAGAAATCGAATACCAGCACCGGGAGGG